>WNFX01003563.1_pt1 | contig 15487 bp, 14 predicted proteins | sample 5400111 | NCBI WGS metagenome assembly WNFX01 (sample SAMN13153363, study PRJNA577476) | soil metagenome | isolation source: 40 cm soil or saprolite under grassland replicate 1 | place: USA:California | collected 2016-06-15 | reverse complement strand
TGCCCGGCAAAGGCGTCGACGTCGTGCTCGACGGGCTCGGTGGCGCGTTGTCGGTTCGCTCCTTCCGCGCGCTGCGGCCGGGCGGAAGGCTGGTCGTGTTCGGGTACTCCTCGGCGCTCACGCAGGGGCGCAGGAGCCGGCGGGCGTGGATCAAGTGGAACGCGCAAACCGGAAGCGTCTTTCTCCGGGGCCTGCTCTCGCCCCGCCGGCGGGTCAGCGGCTACCGGATCGACAAGCTGCGCAACCGCCGCCCGGAGTGGTTCCGGGAGGACTTCCTCGCGCTACTCGAGCTGCTTCGCCGTGGCGAGATCCACCCGGTCGTGGCCGAGCGCCTGCCGCTCACCGAAGCGCGCCGCGCGCACGAACTGCTGGAGAGCACGGCGGCCACGGGAAAGCTTGTGCTCGTGCCATAAACCAAGGGACCGCATTCGGGAATTTCCCGCAGGCGGCTAGTGAGGAGAGACTGTGACTGTAAGCACTACATCTGAGGAGCAAGAAGCTGGAGGCCGCGTGATCACGTCATACAGGGACGCACCCACCCGCACCGTCTCCGCTGGTGGTGTCGATTTCGCCTATCGCGAGCTCGGCCCGAAGGTCGGTGTCCCGGTCATCTTCCTCGTGCACCTGGCAGGGAACCTCGACAACTGGGACCCGCGGGTGGTCGACGGAATCGCCGCAAAGCACCGGGTCATCACCTTCGACAACCGCGGCGTCGGTGCCTCCACTGGCAAGACGCCCGACACGATCCAGGCGATGGCCAAGGACGCCGTCACGTTCATCCGCGCGCTCGGTTTCGACCAGGTCGATCTTCACGGGTTCTCGATGGGCGGGATGATCGCCCAGGTGATCGCCCGGGACGAGCCGGAACTGGTCCGCAAGCTGATCCTGACGGGCACCGGCCCGGCCGGCGGAAAGGGCATGAAGGAGGTCGTCTGGGTCGCGCAACTCGACACCCTCCGCGGCCTGCTGAGTCGCCGGGACCCGAAGCAGTTCCTCTTCTTCACCCGGACCGCGAACGGCAAGCGTGAGGGCAAGGCGTTTCTGGCTCGGCTCCAAGAGCGCACGATCGACCGGGACACGCCGACCTCCGTCAGCTCGTACTTCGCGCAACTCAAGGCCTGCCGCCGCTGGGGCAGGGAGGAGCCGCACGATCTTTCGAAGATCGCCCAGCCCGTGTTCCTCGCGAACGGCGACAACGACCGGATGCTGCCGACGCCGAACACCCTCGACATGGCCCGACGTCTGCCGAACAACGAGTTGGTGATCTACCCGGACGCCGGCCACGCCGGAATCTTCCAGTTCCACGAGCAGTTCGTCGAGAGGGCTCTCGAGTTCCTCGCGTCATGAACAAAAAAGAACCACGGGCTGACGGTCAGTGCCGCCGTTTCTTAGTGGCCTTAGCCTTGCCCTCGGACTTTGCTTGAGCTACCATGTGCTTGACATCCTTGTCGGTTTGACATCCTTGACAGAAGGGGTAAGAGCAGCACGTGAGCAGGTTCAGCGCCCAGGTAGAAGCCGAAGAACAAATCCCGCAGCGCGAGCTCGAGCGGGTCGAGGAAGACGTCAACCTCTTCCTCGCGGTGTACCAGCGGCTCGTGCGTCACGAGGTGGCGCACCTGCGTAACGTGCTCGTCCACGTGGTCGAGAATGTCGACGGTGAGGAGGACCCCGACGCGATCCATCCCGCGACCGGCGAGCGGATCGGAAGTCGCGAGGAACATGCGGCAGCCGAGCTCGAATCGTTGTTCGACTTGTTCGTCGCGCGCCGGCAGCTTCTCGAGGACACGCTGACCGCCCCGCAGGTCGGCCACGTCCTAGGCATCTCTCGTCAGGCGGCAACCGGCCGCGCCGAATCCGGCTCACTGCTCGCCGTTCTCGACCGCGGCGCCTACAGGTTCCCGCGCTGGCAGTTCGACCCGCGCGGCCCCGACGGCGTTGTGCCTGGGCTGCCCGAGGTGCTCGAGGCACTCGAGCCACAGCGCGCCTTCAGCAAGCTCGCGTTCCTGACGCGGCCGAACAAGACGCTCGATACGCAAGAGCCGATCGAGCTGCTTCGCCGCGGTGAACGCGAGCGAGTGCTTGCCGCCGCGCACGCCGCCGCCCAGCTCCCGTAAGTGGTCGTCATCAAGCTCCCACCGCCGGATCCGAGGCGGCGCCTGAACCCGGTCCGCATCACGCTCCCGGCGGGGACTGACCTGTACCGGATCTACGACCCTGCATCACGGTACCGGCCGCAGGCACTCACCTTTCGTGTGCGCGGCCCGTTCGCGCGTATGGATCACCATGAGGGAACGGGCGCAGATGAGCCGCGAGGGATCTGGTACGGCGGGGTGACGCTCGCAGGCGCGATCGTCGAGGCGTTCCAGTCCGGCGTGATCGAGCCCGGGACGTCCCGCTTGGTTCGCGCGCGCACAACGCGCGAGCTTGAGCTTCTCCAGCTGCGCGGCCGAGCGGCGATGCGTGCTGGCACTGTGAACGCGATCGGCTCGGCGGATCACAACCTCAGCCAAGCGTGGTCCCGCCACTTCTATGAGGATCCCGACGGCATCTACGGACCGATCGACGGTGTTCACTGGGCAAGCGCGGTCAACGGCGACCCGGTGGTTGCGCTGTACGAGCGAGCCCGTGACGCGCTCGAGGTTCCTGATGGTCATGACGCACCGCTCGACGACCCTGCTGTCCTCGCGATCGTCCGGCGCATCGCACGTCGGCACTCCCTGCTCGTCAGCACCTAGGCGCGGCTCAGCGAGGACCAGCCATGACCTTGCGACGCGAGCCGCAGAAGTACGACGCGGCGCCGGTCGGTTCGTTCGTGCTCAAGCCTTCTCGGCGAGCATGATCCTGCGCCGGATGCGCGAGTGCGGCGTATCGTCCGTGGGGCAAAACACATCGTGGCGGCCGTGTCGCCTACGGCGCCGACTTACCGCCGCACACCACCGCACCGACGAGGACGCAGTCGGGCAGCATTACTGCTTCGACGGATGCGCGCCTGGACGCCACGAGACTAGGGGCGGATGGCGAGTTGCTCGCCGCGGGCAGTAAGCGAGGATCGCAGGCGCGTTAGGGTATTTCTTCCAAATCCTGGCCGAACGTTCATGGTGAAGCGCATGGGCGCAGCGTTCAAGGTCCTCGAGCATGTAGAGGAGGCTCCTGGTGTCCGATGACCGCATCCAGCACGTTGTCGTGCTCATGCTCGAGAACCGGTCGTTCGACCACATGCTCGGCTATCTCGACCAGAAGTGTTTGCCACCTCTGTCGACGAACGACGCCGTACCTGAGGACCCGACGCAACACGCTTCGCCGCTCGTACACGTCAAGTGGATCCAGTCGTACGCGGACGTCACCGCCGATCCCGGACACGGGTACGAGGACGTGATGAAGCAGATCACAGGCACGAGCGGTCCGTGGTCGAGCCCGTACACGATCACGAACAACGGCTTTGTCTGGAACTACGGGACGCGCAAGACGCTGAGTAAGCAGCCGGTCGCGGACAAGTCGGAGATCATGGGCTGCTACCAAGCAGCTGACGTGCCCGTCATCAGCACGCTCGCCCGCGAGTTCGCCGTCTGCTCGCGCTGGCACTGCTCGCTGCCCAGCGAGACCTGGCCGAACCGGCTCTTCGCGCATGCCGGAACTTCGTTCGGCGAGATCGCGTCAGAACGCAAGCTGCACAGCAACGAGCGCACGATCTTCGACCTCCTCAGCGAGGAAGGACTGAACTGGCGGGTTTACGCCGGTGATGTCCCGCAGGTTCTGACTTTCGGCGAAAAGATCCTCCTCCAAACCCGACACATGAGCTTCTTCGAGCACGACGTCCTCGATGGCGAGCTCGCCGCATACTCGTTCATCGAGCCGCGCCACTTCGATCTGCCGTTCCGCCGGAAGGCCAACAGCCAGCATCCCACGTCCAAGTACCTCGGCATAAAGTCGACCGGCTACGTCCCTCGGGGCGAGGAGCTCATCGCGCACGTCTACAACACGCTGCGAAAACGTGAAGACGTGTGGAACCAGTGCCTGATCATCATCGTGTACGACGAGCACGGTGGCTTCTACGATCGCCTGCCCGCGCGCGAGGTCCCGCCGACGGGGGAAGTCACGAAGGGGTTCCACTTCGATCTGCTCGGATCGCGCGTTCCGGCCGTCGTCATCTCCCCCTACATTGGCGCGGGTGTAGTCGAGGGTCACAGGTGGTTTGACCACACGTGCCTGACCGCGACTATCCGCGAGATCTTCGGCATCTCATCCTTTCTGAGCGAACGCGAACGCACGTCGAACACGCTGACGCACCTGCTCGAACGCGAGACGCCGCGCGCGGACGACGAGGTCCCTTCCCTTGATGACTACCGAAGTGAAAACGTGATCGATTTCGACGAGGACGACGAGGATAGGCCGCTCGACGACTTCCAGCAACAGCTACTGGAGCTCGTGCGTCAGCTCGATCCGCAAACGCGAGCCGAGCTCGAGGTAACGCCCGAGACCACGGTGCGCAGCGTCGCACCGCAGGTCGAGAGTTTTGTCGAGCGTAACTATCCGCCGATGGCGACGGCCAGCGGTTCACCCGCCTGACGAGCGTCGTCCTCTCATCTAAGGAGGTTGACCCCGCTCCGTACTTCAGGACACGCTGACGTAGAGGCTGCCAACCTCAAAATTGTGCTCGCGACTACGGATCAGGCCGGCAGATCTCCATACGTGGATCGAGCGCAATCGCCTTGTGAACGAGCCCATTCGGCCACCGCAGCCAGCTCATGTTCCCGCGCCCCACGGCCTCCGCACGCTTCTCGCCGAGCAGAGATCGGACGCGGCCGGTTGAGCGTCCACCGGCGGGTCCATCCGAGCGGCAAGGTCGCGTGGCGCGTCCGCTGGCGCGAGGGTCGAGTCCTCAAGAGCCGCGACTTCGACCGCAAGCGCGATGCCGATGCCTTCGAGATCGTAGTCCGCCGGAGTGCGCAGCTTGGCGACCTCGGGATGCTCGAGGCTGGGAAGCAGCACCTCGACGAGCTCGCACGCGAGTGGTGGACAACGTACGCGGAGCCGAACCTCGCTCCCAAGACGCGAGTGATGTACGCGTCTCTGTGGGATCGTTACGTGCTGCCGCGGCTCGGCGGCTTTGAGCTTCGAAGACTCACGCCCGCCGTCATCGAGGCGTTTCAGGCGGAGCTGAGACGCGAGGGCGTCGGAGAACCCACGATTCTGAAGACACTGACGCTGCTGCAAGGCATCCTGCAACGTGCCGTCGTCTGGGGACGGATTCGCGCCAACCCGGTGTCGCCGATACGCAAGCCCGTCCAGACGCGGAGGCACGCTGTCCGTCCGATTCCGCCCGCCACCGTCGAGCAGATTCGGCGGAAGCTGATTGCCCAACGCCGGATACGCGACGCGACGCTCGTCTCGGTGATGGCCTATGCGGGACTGCGACCGGGCGAAGCGCTCGCACTACGCTGGGGAGACATCGGCGAGCGGACGATCCTCGTCGAACGGGCCGCGGCACTCGGTGCGGTGAAGGAGACCAAGACGGGACAGACTCGGACCGTCCGGCTCCTCGGTCCGCTCGCGCGCGATCTGCGCGAATGGCGTTTCAAGTGCGGGCGTCCCGGAGACGACGCACTCGTTTTCCCACGGTTCGACGGCGCCGTATGGAACGAGGAGGACTGGCGCAACTGGCGGCAGCGGATCTTCGCTCCGGCCGCGAGCGCAGCGGGCCTCAAGCACTTCCGTCCATACGACCTTCGACACTCATTCGTCTCGCTCCTCTTCGCGGAGGGTCGAACCGTGATCGAAGTCGCGCGCCAGGCGGGACACTCGCCCACGATGGCGCTCGCCACATACGGCCACGTCATCGAGGAGCTCGACGGCGCTGAAAATCGGCCGGCAGAGGACGTCATCCGCGAGGTGCGTTCCCGTCGTGTTCCTTCAGAGTTCCCTCAGCAGGCGTCGGCAGCTGCAGGACACTCGCGTAGAACACGCAAAGCGGCTGCAAATCGCCGAAAGCCCTCTGACGGACTCGAACCGTCGACCCCCTCCTTACCATCCCAAGCGTCACGCGCGTACACGCGCGAGCATCCGCGACACGATTTCTCCTGCAAATTGAGTCGTTGGAGCCGGAAGACATGAGTCGCTCGACGTCGCGCGTGTCGTTTCTGATGTGTCCGTTTTGTGTCCGCGTCTCGTCGTCTGACGAGGCAACGAATCAAAGTTTGGCAGCGCGTGGTTACGACCTCGGACCGATGGTGGCGAGGATGCGTTGAGCTTGCGGGCGCGGCCGATGTAACTGTGCCGTGTGCCGGCGGAGATGACGCACCGGTCGATCCTTGTACCTCCAGGCCGAAGGAGTTTCTTGTAGCGCTAGGGTCTGCCTTCGCTGAGAGGAACAAGCCGGCAGCAGTGAGGAGGCTTAAGTCATGGCAGAGATCAGGCGGACTACAAGCGAAGAGGCCCGGCGCGTCGGCGACGAGATCGGAGTCGACTGGGGTCGCTTCGACCTGGAGCAGTTCCGCTTCGGCATGGACGTCGAATTTGAACATGGGTCGCACGATCCACAGACGGACGTCACTGGCGACGACCCGATCCTCACCGGAAAGATCGCGCTCGCGCACATGAAGGAGTTCCCCGACTACTACGAGCGCCTGGAGCGCATGGAGGCGGAAGCCGAACGCGACCGGGCCGCGAAGAAGTCCTGACCACGGTGCAGCGGCAATCTGCTGACGCCGGCCCTGGTACTAGCCGCGACGCTTGAGGAAACGTGACGAGGAGTACGACTGCGATCAGTTCGGTTCCATGTTTTTTGGCGCCGCGCGACCAAGAGGCCGGCGGTCCAGCCCGGGGCGCGGCCACCGGTTGGCGGCTGAATCGTCTCCGGATCGAGGCCGGCCCGCGCGACCAGCCACGCGATAACGGAATTCGAGTTCCACATCTCGCCTGCGCGCAACTCATCGCGTCCCCACACGGGCGTTGGCACGGACGGCACGAGCGCTAGCAGTCGACGTGCTTGCTCGGGGTCGTCGCTCAGGCGTCGTGGACTCTCGACCGCCTCGGCGACATCAGGGATGACGCCATCGCGCCAGCGGCGCAGCTCGTAGCGGAAGATTCGGAAGCGTCCCGCCCAGCGGCTTCCGACCGCGCCTTCGGCAACGACGCCACGCTCCTCGCCGTTGCTGTCGGGGATTGGCGTCTGCTCGATCACGAAGCGGCCCTTCGGCACGCGCACCTCAAGCGCAGAGTGGTAGAGCTCGCAAGGCGCCCGCCGCTCGAGCCGTGCTGCCACCGCCTCGTAGATGCGTCCGTTCAGCCGAACGGAGTGGCCGCCCGCGCCGAGCGGTAGCCAGTAAAGGTCGATCGAGGCCCGAAAAGGGGCGCCAATATCGGTACTCATGGTCACTCTCTTGCAGAATCGCCGGCCGCTCGCGTTGTCGCATCGGTGCGCTTGCGGATGATGTCTGCGGGTTTGGCGCACGCCCGCGCGCCGCACGCCTACCTACGGGGCTGTGGGTGTCAGCCATCTCATGCGGGCGATATGAATGATCCAAGGTAAGTGCGGACGTTTGGGCGCGCATGTGCGCGCGTCGGGTCTATCGCCGGTGTCGCACCCGCTGCTCGATCGTGCGGAGCATCTTGCGTTCCATCAGGAAGTGGACGGGTTCGAGCAGGAACGGTAGGAGCGGTCGTAGCCAGGAAGGGCGGTAGTCGGCGCGGACGCGGGCAAGAAGCCGGCACGAAGTTTCGTTTACTGGCGTGAGCACGAATGCCCACGTCCAGTCGAGGACGGCGGGGTCAGGTTCGTGGGCCGGCGCGGCCGTGAGCAGGTTCATGCGGTAGTGCAAGACGAGCGCGTTGGCCGGGTCGAGGACTTCCACGGTGAGTCCGCCGGCCGGGCTGAGAGCGATGGTGTCGCCGACGGCGAGCTGTTGCAGTTCGGGAATTACGCGCTTGGCCGACCCGCCTTCTGCGAACTCGCCCGCGCCCACCCGACGCTCGAGTCGGTCGTAGCTGTACCAGCCGCCTCGGCCGTATCCCATTTGCACGAGCCACGGCCAGACTTCGTCGGCAGGCGCAGAGATCTCGATGCCGCGCGTGGTCTGCCAGCGCGCCGCGACGAGATCGTCACCGGGAAGCGGTTGGCGACGCTCGTAGCGGCTTGCGCCCCAGCCGAGGAGCCGGGGCCGGATCGCAGCGAAGTAGAGGACCGGCGCCGCAAGCAGCAACGCTCGACGCGTGCGAACAGCGATCACGGCAAACGTGTTTGGACACTGTCTGCTTCGCGTGACGATCCGTCAGGCGTGGCTGACGCGAGCCGGTCGGCGCGCTCTTTGATCCCGCGCAACATCCTCCGCTCCATCAAGAGCGAGCCCGGCTCCATCGGCAGCATGCCGAGGCGGGCAGCGAAGGTTGGTAGGCGGAAGCGGTTGCGGCTGATCAGCCGCGTGGTGCCGTCCTGCTCTACCAGCACGAACGTCCAGACCCAGTTGCCGTCCTCGGAGCGCCAGGCGAGCACGTGCCCGGGCTCAACGAGCTCGAGCCGCATCCGGTTCGAGCCGAAGCCGATCGTGTCGCCGACCTGGGGATGCTGGAACTCCGGCAGGACGCGGTCGACGCTGTGCATGTCGAGGCCGAGCAGGTTCTCGATCCAGTCGTAGGTGTAGGCGCCGCCGCGCGGTGACTGGCCCATCTGCGCAAGCCACGGCCAGACCGACGCGGCTGGCGCGTCGATCGTGATCGCACGCGTAGAGACTCCGTCTGCGTCCTCCAGTAGCTCATCCCCTGGCAGACGCGAAACGGCTTCTTCGCTCGTAGCGCCCCAGGTAAGGATTTTTCGGCGCAGAAGCGGATAAAGCGCGGCGAACAACGCGAGAGCGGCCGTACGCCCGCGGCGGGTTGCGCGCATGCGCAGTGGAGTCGTGGCCGAGCGCAACCGGCGGCGCCAGGTCACAGTCAACGGCATGTGCAGGAGCCTAGTAGGTCGCTGATGGCCCGGCAGAAGGCTGAAGACGCCGAGCACGGCGACCGTGACGGTGATGAGCGCAGTGGTTGCCGAGGCTGCGCAGGCGCTGACCGCCCCGATCCTGAGTTCGCCAATCAGCGCTCGATCGCGGGTGAGGGCGATCATCGCCTCCTCTCTTCTTACGCCATGCCGTTGTTTGCTGAAACGGCGGTGGATGCGTTCGCGCTCTGCGCGCGCGATGCGGTCGTCGGTTTAACGGAGGATCATCCAGCTCGATTCATGAAGGAGGCGACGCCTATGGCACGACGGTGAACGGCCGCATCATGTCGTTGTCTTCGTGTTCGACGATGTGGCAATGGTGGACGTAGCTCTGCGGCGCCGTCACGCCCGTCGGCAGGTCGAACTTCGCGCGGATGGTCGTGAAGTAGCCGGGATTCGCCTTGACCGTGTCCTTGAAGCCCCGCTCAGTCGGGTCAGGCGGGAGCATCGGACCGGTCGCGAACGGGGTCGGGTCGATTCCGCCGGGGACGCCATTCGGGCCCTCGTAGGCCTCCTCGTACGCCGCTGCGTCGAACGGCGTCCGACCCACCACCTGGAAGGTGACGAGATGGGTGTGCATCGGGTGCGTGTCCCCGGTCACGTTCACGTAGACCCAGTCCTCGACCGTCCCGACCGGTGGCGTCTCCGTAGCCAGACCGTCCTCAAAGTGGACGCCGTTCAGGTTCAAGAACCAGGTCGGCTCGTCCACGTCGATCTCGTTGAGCGTGATGTATCGCGTCGTCACCGGGTCGGGCAGGTCTGCCATCCGGCCGCCCACGAGAGTCGTCGGGATCGACGGCGGCACCGGCGTCGTCCTCCCCACCCGGATCTGCATCACCGCCGCCAGCGGCGGCGCCGGGTTCGAGACCGGCGACGGCGGCTTGCTGTTCTTCACGTGGGTCGTCCGGGTAGGGATCTGGCTGAAGTCGACGAGCACGTCCGCCCGCTCGGCCGGGGCGAGTACGAGCTGCGTCACCGGCACCGGCTGGCCCCACATGCCGCCCTCGGCACCGATCTGCCACATCCGCGCGCCGCCGATGTCGAGGTTGAGGATGCGGGCGTTGCAGCCGTTCAGGATCCGGAACCGGTATAGGCGCGGCTCGACCTCAAGGAACGGCCAGACCTTGCCGTTGACGAGCATGACGTCGCCAAAGTACTCCCCGATCCAGGTTGCGCCCGCGATGTCGCTGGTCGGGTAGAGGAAGGTTCCATCCGCGTTGAACTGCCGGTCCTGGACAACCAGCGGGATCTCGTACGGCCCGGACGGCAGACCGTTTGCGTTATCGGGCCGACCGGTGTCGAACTCGTCGTAGAGGATGTACCCAGCGGCCAACCCGGCGAAGACGTTCAGCCGCGTGGCGCCGAGGCCGTGGTCGTGGAACCAGAGCATCTCAGCCGGCATCTGCGGCTGCTGGTTGGTGTAGTGGACGGTCTGGGTGTCGCCGTGGCCGAACCCGTCCGGCGTCACCGCCGGGTTGCCGTCGCTCGCAGCCGCGACGAAGCCGCCGTGCAGGTGGGTCATCAGCCGCACCTCGTCCCCGAGCGGCGTCAACCGCGTGTCGACCGGGATCCAGGGCGGGTACGTCGCCGGCAGTCTGTTCTCGAAGCTGACGTCGAGCGCTGTTCCGCTGTGCCCGACCACCGCCATCCCGAACGAGCCCGCCTGGCCCTCGAGCCCGGAGCCGTCGTCGTAGGCCCACAGCGGCGTCGGCGGCAGCTGCGGGTGCAGCTGCCTGCTGATCTCCCTCTGGACGAACGAGTACTCGTTCGGTCCGCTCGGGGTGGCGACCACGATCCCCGCGCCTGGCAGCGGCACCGGCTCCAGGTACTTCGTCAGCTTCAGGCCCGGCGCGGCACTCGCCGCCGGGGTTCGCGCCGCCCACGGCAGCGCGAGCGCGGCGCCGGCTCCCGCGCCGTACTGCAAGAAACGGCGACGCGTCATCCCCTTCATCTCTCCTCCTTGGCCGCAGTTACCGTAGTGTCACCCCTCGAGCGGCAGTTGGCGAGGTCTCGGCCTTCCTGCCGCGGGGTGGTAGCCGCGCCTGGAAGACGCGCTTTGAAGCGGCGAATCGTGAGTGACCTCGAGCCCCCGCCGTCCGTTGAGGACGGTGGGCGACGCCCGCGCGAGACTTTCCTCCGCTCTCGCCGGAGTAAGGTGCTCCCGCGATCCAAGAGCCGAGGAGACCCTCCCGGGCTCTCCCCCGGTGTCTTCGCTCGCTGATCGGTGCCGCAGCATCGCCCGCCGATCAGATTAGATCACGATCGTCACGAATACGTCAATGATTGTCACAGTTTGGTGACACGCGTGTTCCGAGGAGAGCGTCGGTGAGCGGAAGCCGGAGGGACGCCAGGAGGCGGGACATCCTTGTCGCAGCGGCAGGTGTTCTTGCCGTGCGGGAAGCTGCCGGTATGGCGGAGGTCGCAACCGCGTCCGGGATCGCGCGCGGCACGCTCTACCGCTACTTCCCGACTCGCGAGTCGCTGCTCCAAGCGCTCGAAGCGGCCGCAAACGAGGAGGCGGGGCGACGGCTTGCGGAGGCGAATCTCGACGAGGTTCCGGTCGAGGAGGCGCTCGCGCGCGCGACCCGCGCTTTGGTCGCAGTCGGCGAACACTTCATCGTCCTGCTGCGCGAGCGCCGGCCGCCCGAGCCCGGCTTCAGCGCACCGCTCGTCGCGCTCCTCGATCGCGGACGTGAGGACGGCCACATCCGCAGCGACGTCCCTCTTGCGACCCTCGTCGAGTCGCTGCTCGTCCTCGTCGCTGCCTGCGTCCGGACCGGCAGAGCCGCCGGGATGGGATCGGAGGACATCAGCTCGATGGCGCTCCGACTGTTCCTCACCGGAGCCCGTCCGGCGGCGGATTGACGGCTCCGGTAAAGCAGCGCGTCGCGCGGCGCTATCGAAGGCGGGGCCTTGCGCCTTGCTGGCGAGCCTGATTCTGCGCGCTCCCCGCCGAAACTGGCAGTGCAGGACTGGTTAGGATCCACGCGACTCGCGAAAGGGGGTTGACGTGCACCTGAGTCACCGCGAGTGGTGGGCGCTTATCCACGGGATCATCTTCGGCGCGTTCTTCCTGCTCGCCTTCTCGGGCGGGCTCGCCGGCCTGTGGAGCCTGCGCACTGAGTGGGTCACCGCCGAGGGGCTGCGCGAGCGGGTGCGCCGGCTGAAGATCGGCACGGTGACGATGGCGCTCGCGGCGTGGGGCACCGTGATCACGGGCACCTGGATCGTCTATCCCTGGTATCGCTCGAAGTCGCCCGATAGCCCGAAGTCGAAGCTGACCGCCGACCCGTCCACGGCCGACTGGCACACCTTCGGGATGGAGTGGAAGGAACACGTCGCTTGGATTGCGCCGATTTTGGCGACGGTCGCGGCAGGCTTGGTCGTCTACTACGGTGCGGCGCTCGCGCGCAACCGCACCGTCCGCAACATTGCGATCGGCTTCTTCGTCGCCGCGTTCGCGACCGCCGCCGTCGCAGGCATCTTCGGTGCCCTGATCACCAAGGCAGCCCCGGTCCACTAGTAGGAGGCGAAGAGGAAGATGGCCACCCCAGCCAACATCGAGCAGCAGCCGATCGCGGCGGCCCCTGCTGAGGCTGAGCCGCCGTCCGGACCAGCGGCAGCTCTGATTCTCGGGGGCGGGATCGGCGTCTTCTGCATGGGCCTCGTGACAACGCTCGGCGAGGCATCGACTGGGATCGCGGACGGGCTGCAATGGAACGACCGCGTCGGGCCGCTGTCCGGGAAGACGCTGATCACCGTGATCGTCTTCGCGGTCGCTTGGGCGCTTCTCCACACACTGTGGCGGCGCTCGAATCCCCCACTACGGTCGATCACGATTGCGAGTGCCGTCCTCATCGTGCTGGGACTGGTCGGCACGTTCCCGACGTTCTTCCAAGCGTTCGAGTAGATCTCGGTCCAGCTCGAACATCGATCACCTCCTCTCAGGGAGGGGGGTCAGGTCGGGGTCTTCCTGCGTTTCAGCCATCGGGCCGGGGACCCGTAGGTGATCTCGTGGCGGCCCTAAGACTGGTCGAGAGTGAGTGCGCACGCCTGTTCGTGCGCGAAATGCCGGGCTCCGATGTTGTTCACACCGGAGCCCGGAATCTTCGCCGAGTTAGTTTCGATTTCGTCCACTCGATCGGCGGGTGTTTCGGATTCCGCCTACTTCATCAGGTCGATCGAGCTTCTTCCTACTTTCGATCTATTTCTCGGTGCATGTTGAGGATTGCACTTCTTCGGGCCCGTCTCGTCGGGGGAAGCACTGATCGTGCTGTGGTTTTGCCGCAGTTATTCGGTTGCTCACCGTCCGCAACTGACGCACGCGGAGACCGAGCGAGAGGCGCGTGCGTGGGTTGGACCCGGCGGTGGAGTGTTATCGTCGCCGAAGCTGCTTGGAGGAGATGGTTGAGGTGGCGACGCGGGTGCTGATTGCCGGCGGGGGGGTCGCGGCGCTCGAGGCCGCGCTGGCCCTGCGGGAGTTGGGGGAAGGTCGCGTCAGCGTCGAGATGCTGGCGCCTGAGCCTGAGTTTTGGTACCGGCCGCTCGCCGTCGCCGAGCCGTTCGGTCTCGGGGCGGTGAGGCATTTCGACCTGGCCGAGCTCGCGGCGGCCGCCGGTGCGACCTTCTCGCCGGGGGCACTCTCCGCGGTTGACGCTGGAAGCCGGCTCGCCCACACCTCGGTCGGTAGCTCGGTTCCTTACGACGTTCTCCTTGTCGCCTGCGGAGCCGGCCCGACCCCGGCCGTTTCCGGCGCCCTGACCTTCCGCGGCCCGGCCGACACCGAGCGCATCCGCATGCTGCTCGAGGAGATGGTCGCCGGTCAGGTGGGGCGGGTCGCCTTCGTCGTGCCCTGGGGAGCGGTCTGGTCGCTGCCGATCTACGAGCTTGCCCTGATGACGGCGGCCTACCTCGCCGAGCGCGACGTTCACGTCGAGTTGGCGCTTGTCACCCCGGAGGAGGCGCCGCTGCAGCTGTTCGGCCGCGCGGGGAGCGAGGCCGTGCGGCAGCTGCTGGAAGAACGGGGAATCGCCCTTCAGACCGGCTCCTGCCCGGTCGAGCTGGTGGACGGGGAGCTTCGCCTCGTCCCGGAGGGAACGATCGCGGCCGACCGCGTCGTTGCCCTGCCCCGCCTGCGCGGGCCGCGGATCGACGGCCTGCCGCAGACGGTCGAGGGGTTCCTGCCCGTCGACGCGCACGGTCAAGTGCGCGGTCTTGCCGACGTGTTCGCCGCCGGTGACATCACCAGCTTCCCGGTCAAGCAGGGCGGAATCGCTACCCAGCAGGCGGACGCAGCAGCCGAGATGATCGCGGCCAACGCCGGCGCCGACCTTGCGCCGCAGCCCTTCCGCCCGGTGCTGCGCGGGCTGCTGCTGACGGGACGGCAGCCGCGCTACCTCAGGCACGAGATCACCGGCGGCGCGGGAGACGTTTCGGAGGCCAGTCCCGAGCCGCTCTGGTGGCCGCCGGCGAAGATCGTCGGGCGCTACCTGGCGCCCTTCCTCGGCGCCTTCGCCGGCATCGAGAGCCCACCCGAGGCGCCCGCTGCCGAGGGGACCGTGCCCGTCGAGGTCGAACTCGACGCCGCCAACGTCCACGGTTTGGCTGCGGTGCGCTTGGAGGTGGCGCGCGATGCTGAAGGTGATGGTGGTGCCACGGTCGCCGAGGTCATGTCGACCGATCCGCTCCTGGTTGCCCCCGAGGACACGCTCGGCGAGGTCGCCGAGAAGATGCGCGCAGGCGACCGTGGCTCGGCCCTTGTCGCCGACTACGGGCGGCTGATCGGGATCCTCACCTCACGTGACCTGCTGCGCGCGTTCGCGGGCCGCGTCCACCCGAGCGAGGCGCGCGTCCGCGAGTGGATGACGGCCGAGCCCGTCACCGTCTCAGCTGCCACGCCGATCGAGGCGGCTGTGACGCTGATGACCGAGTATGGCTTCCACCACCTGCCCGTCGTCGACGACGAGCGGCCGACGGGGATGCTCGGCCTGCGCCAGGCGGCGCGTCAGGCGCGCGGGCGGATCGGGATCGGTCTCGGGTTCTGACGGTCGCCTGCCCGAGATAGGGGCTGGCTGCTGTTCGTCAGCTCGAGCGCGTCCAGCCGAATCGCTCCTCGGCAAGCCGCGGCCAGCCGGCGAGAATGCCGCGCCACCGCACGGCCGCGTTCAGCACACGCGGGCTCCGCGAGAGCGCCTCGACGGCCGCGGTTGCGCTGTCGCCTTCGAAGAAGAAGACGACCTCGCGCTCGCTGACGAAGACGTGGTGTCGCTCGAGCCCCGAAAGCTCGACGTCGAAGGGCGGCCCCTCCTCGACGAGGCGCCGGGCCGCCTCGGCCGTGCCACGCCTGATCGGAACAACAACGGCAACGCATGCCCGCGCCGCCCGCTCGGTGCGGAGCCGCGCGAGTAGATCGGTGAGCTCGCCGAGCAGGCCCACCCCGCCCAAGGCGGCGACAAGCACCCGCTCGCAGGAGGGCCGCTCGAGGACGAGCGACTTGTCGCCGTTGATCCGTTC
>WNFX01004539.1_pt1 | contig 15493 bp, 11 predicted proteins | sample 5400111 | NCBI WGS metagenome assembly WNFX01 (sample SAMN13153363, study PRJNA577476) | soil metagenome | isolation source: 40 cm soil or saprolite under grassland replicate 1 | place: USA:California | collected 2016-06-15 | reverse complement strand
CCTGCTGGCGGCAACGGGCCGCTATCGATCCTGCGGTTCGCCGACGCGCAGGGCCTCGGCGTGGTCCACCTCCCTAGCCCTTGCGGCGGCATCTGCCTGGACAGCCCGCCGGATGTTGCCAGCCACACCCGAGCCTTCACCCTTCTGAAGGCCTCCGCGCTCACTCCGGCCGCGGGTGCGCAACTACTCCTGGACGTGGCCGCACGCTAACACCTGCTAAGACGGCTGCCCGTGCTCGGCCCAGCCGGTATCGGTCTACCTGGATGCGCCGGAAGCCGTGAGCCTTGATCCCGCCTCCTTCTGGCAGTGCTGCGGACCGGCGCGTTCCTCCAGAGCACATTCCTATCGTGACAGGATCGCCTGGTGCCGTTGCCCGGCGACCATGAACAGTTCATGGCGTAGCCGCTCTCGGGTACAGCCCCGGGTCTTGATCGCATGACAGTTGGGACACAGCGCGATCATCTGCTCGGGGTGGTCCAGGCCGCCCTTCGCGAGATCCTGGATATGGTCAACTTCCAGGATCGGGTGACCGGCATCGGTAATGTCCTGCGGCTCACCCGTGCAGCGCGGGCTCTCGCAGTGCCCCTCGCTGCGCAGCAGCACGGCACGGCGCGCCGACTCTAGGCGCAGCACGTCAACGCTCACCCGCGGGCGGCCAAGCCTGGCGCCGCGATCGCTAGCACCAGCCCCGATCCCGCAGAGGCGACGGTACTCCTCTACCAGCGGGCTCCTAACCACGATGATGTCACCAGCTGGGACCTCATCGTCGGCGATGCCAGCGGTCGCGAGCCCCGCATCAGACAAGATCGCGTCATAGTCGACATTTTCAAGATATTTATCCACTATCGCCGCCGCCGCAGCGACGCGGGCCTCTCCCGAGTACCGGACGAGGTTGTAGACCGGTTCAGGCAGGCCGCTCGCAGGCTGGTTGCTGGCGAACCAGCGCAGCGGTGCGTTGCCGTGCGCGGGTGGTACCGGCCGAGGACCGGCGATATCCCACAGGCCAGCGTGATACAGCGCCGCAACGGGATAGTTCGGCCGTGGATGCTCCCCATGACGTTCGAGAAACTCGCCGAGAGTGGTTTCCGTCTCGCTCCATTCCGTCATCCGCGCCAGGCCCTGGTGCGCGCGGCCGACTGCCCACAGCAAGGCGAGCGGCTGGTAGAGCGCCTGGCGGCCGTCGGGCGACCGGTACGGCCGCAGTGCGGAGAGCTGCACGACCAGCTTCCCGGCCGTCAGGCCAGGGACCGCCTGAGTCACCTGGAAGCCGAGACTGCTCAGCAAGTGCCCGACGGTCGCCGCCCCGCCGCTGAAGTCGGCGGCGGCAAGCGGTTCCCGGCCGGGGAGGAAGCCGTGTGCCGCGCCCACGATTGCCTTCGAATCGTAGGTTTTGCCGTCAACCACCAGCCGGTACGAGCGAGCCTTACCGAACCCGTACTTTTCGAGGAACCGGTCTTGGCCGAGCCGGTCATACTCCGCCACGGCCTGGAGAATCTCGTGGCGGGACAGCTCCCGCAGTGCCACACGGCAATGGTAAGCACTTGCGTCTGACAAAGTTGCCAGACGCAACCGGTTGCCGATCATCGGCAAGCCGTTGGCCGCGAGTTCACCATGCTGAGGGCCGTTGGTCCGCAGATGGGGGTACTCACTGCGTTCGTACGCGAGCACTCACGCGAGCCCTGGCCACCGCCCGTTCGTCCCGCCAGCGGAGAACCAGATCAGCCCGCGCCGGGGCGGAACAGATGGGTTGCTAACAACCACCGGCGCTTCGGTTCCGCCGCGCCAAGCCCCTGAGCCGGTTCCTCGCTGGCCCGGCTGTTCTCGAAGCCGTCTTCAAATGTCCTGGTAAAAATGGCCAACCTGGCCTGGGCAGAGCTTACGCTTGCTGAAAATCACCGCTATCGAGCAGCGCAGCTGGAAAGACTACCCGTCCGAACGGCCTGTAATCCGCAACCCGAGATTCGCCGGGCGTCGGTTCTGGAGCAGCCTCCAGACTCGACCACACTCCGAGCACGACCTTGAACAGATCCGAGTGCTCAATGGCGCCAAGGGCTGCCTTTGATTTGCTTCTCTCGGGCGGCCGTTCGCGATAGCTGCCGTCAGCGGTGCGGGCGTAGCAGTTGATTGTGGGGCGGAAATGGCAATGCAGGAGATATTCGAGGGCTTGCCCGCAGCCCTTTATGTCGGGGATAACCCATTCCCGTTCAGTCGCACGAACTAGCAGCTCGGCCCACTGCACCACGATGACGCGCGTCCAGAGTTCCGGCGGGGCGGTCATGGCCAGATGATGACTCTCCCCGATGGGAAGATCCCGCAGCCTTCGCCTGGCCTCCTTGGTTTGTCCCACGTAGCAGAGACCGGTTCCAGGGAGGTAGACGCCATAGAGCGCCGGGCCGGTCGCGGCAGGAGCTGGCGGGTGCGCCTCGGTCAGCAGCGTCCCGACGCGGTGCGCAAAGGCGTAACGCTGCTTCCGCCACAAGTCAAAGCGCTGCTTATCGCCGAGGAGTTCCTTAAGCGCACGCCGCCAGACGGCGCTGGCATCACCGGGGTCAGCCACGACATCGGCTGGCACAAAGATGTCCGGCTTCTCGTGCGCGTCAGCGGACATCCCTAGATGGTAAGTCGTTGCTTCTAGCAACGCGTTGCCAAAGGCGGTCATCAGCGCGGGCAAGCCGCGGGACAGCAGCGCGGCGATCGACCGCGCCGTCGGCGCCCGGCTGGAACGGCAGGCGATCCTGGCTCGCGAGAACCCGCCGATGCTTTGGCACGTCCTGCACGAGGGCGTGCTGCGGCACGTGTGGGCAGCCCTGCGATCATGTGCGCGCAGCTCGACAAGCTGGTCGAGCTGGCGCGAGCGGGGCGTGGTGATCCAGGTGCTGTCGTTCACGGCCGGCGATTACCCGAGGACGGATGGGCCGATCCTGGTCTATGACTTCGACGGGGCGCCGTCGGTGGCATATACCGAGTGCAAAGGTGGCGGCCGGATCGTAGAGTCGGTCGGCGAGGTCGGGGGACCTGATGATGATCGTTAACATGACCAGGGCGGCGGCGCACTCCCAGCTACATCGAGCAGAACTCCAGGCACTAGCCGCCCATATCACCCAACGCGCCGCCTCTGCACCCTAATGAATTCCCGGGAGTAACCTCCTCATGTGGCCGAACTTGCTGACTATCTGGACCTGACGGTCAGCCACGCACGCCGCCAATTCCGCGAGCTCAAACTCCGAACCCCCGTCTCCTCCGGCAGGCAGGCCATCTTCCTCCCCGTCGAGACCCTCCTCTGCCTGGCCGTCTCTTTCCAGATCAACCACCGCCGCTTCGGTGGCTCAACCGCGCACCTGGCTCCCGAACCGATCCCCTCCCTGGCCAGGCTGTTCTCCCGCCCGTCCTCCAGCATCCTGGCCAAGATGGCCAACCTCGATGGCTCCCGGTCGCACGGCGGCAAGTACGACATCCTGGCCGGTGCCGTGCTCCGCGACGAGCCCGCGCACTTCACACACATCTACCGCACGCTGCTGACCGCGGCCCGGGCCGAGGGGATAAATCAGCACCGCCTGCCCGACTTCCTCGGCCTTGAGCATGACGGCGAGTTTGACCTGCTCGGCCAGGACGAGCTCGGCCCTTCGGCCCTGGAGAACGCCTTCAAGGACCAGATCGCCAAGGCCGCCGCCGAAGGTACCTGGACCGAGCAGCAGACCGAGCGCATCCTGCTGGCCGCGGCCAGGGTCGGACAGCATTTGTTCGCGCTGAACGTTCTGGCCAACTGCGGCGGGCGGTGCGTGTTCTGCGGGCTGAACCCCGGACCGTTCGGCCGTAAGCGCTTGCTCGTAGCCGGGCACATCAAGCCGTGGAAGGACAGCACCTCCGCCGAGCGCTTGGACCTCCGCAACGGCCTGGCCGCATGCCCCAGCCACGACGTGGCCTTCGACACCGGCCTGCTCACCGTCGACGCTAGCCTCCAGGTCCACGTCTCCGGCGCGCTTGCCAACGCGGTCCGCGCCGATCCGCTCACCCGGCAGTACTACGGCCGCCCGCCGTTGCGTGACACGATCCTGCTCCCAGACCAAGCCCAGCTGCCCGGCCGCAAATATCTCGACTGGCACAAGACCAACATCTTCGCTGCTTGACCAGTCTGGCGTGCCTCCCGATAGACCATTGTCCTGAGGGAGGCGCGCACTATCACCCGTTCGGCCTGAACCGCGTGCCAAACCGTCCTCAACCTTCGACGCCCCGGTGAGCCACAGCGTCCCAGAAGTATGCAAGACCAGCCTTCAAGTGCTGGTCAGGATGATATCTATCTCACCTGCTTTGACACCCGAGTCCCCGAACAGCCGCGTTTGGGTCGGCTTCGAATAGGGCTGCCGCTGAGTATCGAGATGATGGTCAGGGAAAACCTTGCGCAGCGTTTGCAGGGTGACCTCGTAGGTCTCCTCGCCGAGACCTGTTCTGACATAGACCACCGATTCGGGGACCATCAGCTCCGCCGCGCCGCTGAAGACGTTGGCTAGGAGTAGGCGGTATCGCGCGATACTCTCGAACTTTCCTCTGAGGTCGCTCGTCCCCGGCACCCTGTTCGCGTTCGGCGGACCCCCGAGAAGCCAGAGTCGCAGCCACTGGTCATAGTGGTAGTTCGTGAGCTTGAAGTAGGGCGGCGAGGTGAAAAGGAGGCGCACCCTGGCGTCGCGTTCTCTCAGCCAGGGGTCGATCCGCGTCATCTCCTGCTCGCTGTCGGCCAGGTACATCTCGCTGCCGTCGACGGCGGGCAAGCCCCGCGCGTACCGCCACCGCAGGCGGCTGACCAGGAAATCGGCGGGGTCGAGGTCGCGCGGGACCAGCCCGCGCTCACGCCACCAGCGGACGGCATAATCCGGCGCCATCGACTTTGTCTGTCTCATCTGGTTGGATAGCGCCGCGCCCTGCTTGCCGTGCAGGTACACGAGCATAAGCGCCATAACCGTCCGGTCCACCCGACAGGCCCGCCAGTCGAGGCTATCCCGGGCCGCCATCAGATACCGGCGGACCCGGGTCGAGAAGCAATGGGCAAAGAATTCCGGCAGGGCCTCGGCCGCCTCGCCGTAACCCCAGGCAAGCTCCCCGAGCTCGCGGAAGCGCGCGGCCACCTCGGGCTGATCCGCCGGGCTGAGTTTGGTCTTGCCGTAGACCCAGCCGACCGGGTTGATCTCTAGCCCGATGCCCTGGCGGCCCTGGTGAGCTGCGCTGAAGACGGCCGTGCCGCGCCCTGCGAAAGGATCGAGCACGATGTCGCCGGGCTTGGTGTAGTCCGCGACCACGCCGTCGGCGAAGTACGTGGGGAACATGGCGTAGTAGGGCCCGATTCCCTGCCAGCGGCCCGCGGCGCTGTCGTAGTCACCCGCGGCCATGGGCTAGTCCTCTCCCATGAGCTCGTGCGCGAGCTGCTGGAGGACCTTGGCGCCCAGGTTCAGCGGGACGGCGGCAGCCGCGTTGGCGTTGACGATGGGTGCGACGGCGTTCTCGAACCGTGAGGACACCAGCCGGTCGAGCAGCTCGCAGATGACGGGGATCTGCGGATACAGCCCGATGTCGGACGAGCCCGGATCGTCGGGGCCGGCCGGTTCGAGGGTGTCCTGCGCGTCGGACAGGAACGGGATGTTCACCACGATCTTGGCCCCGCTCGACGTTTTGTAGAACATCTTCCGGCCGAAGTACGTGTCGGCACCGTACCGCTTGCCGCTCGCCGAGTAGATAATGCGCTGCTTGATGTAGGCGTCGGACGGGAGGAAGCAGGTCCGCGGCTCAAAGAGCAGCTCGCCGGGCTTTTCGGTCTGGTCGATCTCGGCGAAATGATCGACGAAGGTCCCCGTCTTCTCGATCCCGAACAGGGTCAGGTTTCGTCCGGTGGCGTTCAGCAGGGCGGCATTCATGCGCTTGAGTTCCGTGCTCACCGCCGCGCTCAGCCAGGCGGGATGGCCGAAGAAGGCCAAAGGCCCGTCGATGATGAAACCGACCCGGCGCAGGCTGGTGAGCCAGTCACGGCGCTCGAAGCACCGGATGAGATGCATGAGGACGACCCGCTCCCAGACCTGCATCACCTCGCCGAGTGCCTCCCCGTTGGAGCCCTCTTCGTGAAAGCGCTCGTGCACGCGCAGCGCGTCGGTTGAATAAATGGCTCGGCGTTTCGGACATGGGCAGCTTGTCCATCCGGGCGGAATCATAAAGTGCTGGTCGCAGTCAACATAATCGTAGGGGCAGCTCGGCGGTCTTATGGTCGGCTTGAGCTTGAGCAGCTCCTCGTAGGCCATCAGGAGGGTGCTTTGCTCCTCCTCGCCCAGCGTCTCCTCGCTGAGGACCTCGTACAGGGTCTCACGGAAGGAATCCCGGGCCGATATGTTCTTATGCGTCACTACATTGCTGCCGGGAAGCGCAGCGTCTATGGTGGAGACGGTCTCGGTCTTCCGGAACTCCACCGGATCAATAGGCCGGTGCATGTCCAGTTCATCAATGAGTTTCATGTTCAGCAGCACGCTGGCCACCGTGCAGTAGCCGATGCGCGCACCCGGGTACCCATTACGCACGCTGACCTCGGGGTTGCTTCCGTCTATGGCCACGATGTATTCCGGTAGTTCGGCCGCTGCTAGGGGGACCGGCTTCGGGTGAGCCCTCAGCGGGTTGGCCGAGTCCGTTTTCAGCTGGCGCGATCGCTTCAGCAAAGACTGGACTGTCTCCGACTGCGCGATCCGGTACAGCGGGCCGTATTTGGCATATTCCCCTTCGTAAGGCACGTCAGGCCTCGTTATCGATAGAGAAACGGTCCACCTGAATCGGAACCACATACGGGTTGGAGAGCGTCTTGAGGCGGATGAAGCCGGGATCTTGTGCCTTCAGGATGCTCAGCTCGAAATCGGCGAAGTCGTAGAACTTGCGCAGTTCCCTAGTCTCGTCGGTGTTATTCAGGTGTCCGATAAACCAGTTCGCGGTGTTACGCAGGATGTTCTTCTGGATCGAGCTGACTTCCTGCGTCGCATAGACCATCCCTATGTGGTATTTCGCGCCCTCCTTGGCCGCGCGAACCCACACGTCGCCCAAATCCAGGTCGGACGAGGCGGGCAGGATGTTGTGCGCCTCCTCGACATACACCAGGATCTCGGGTGGGACCTTGGCGTTCCTGAAATCGTGCTGGTTCCGCTCGAAGACCTGCTGCATGATCCGGTCGGCCGAGGTCTTGTTGATAACCGAGTCGCCGCTCGACTGGTCCACGATGACGAGGCGCCCCTTGACCAGATGCTCGTAGATATCCTGCGCGTAGTCGGTCGTGGTACTCGCGGTGTGCTGTTCCCGAACGCGCCCGATCAGCCGCGAGCCGTTCGGGTAGTAGAACATCTCGAGTATCTTCTTCAGGTCGTCGTCGGCCCACGAACCCGACGAACTCCTCTGAACGTAAACCTGATCGAACGCTGGGTACGCGGACTGCCCGTCCGAGATGAAGTCCCTCAGGATCCCGCAGGCCTGCGCTATCTCGGCCCAGCTGGGGTCCGGCTTGGCCAGGATCGTGGCGCACACCGCATACTCGCTCGGCTTCTTGCCCTGCGGAAGCATCAAAGCCTGCAGCAAGTCCTGGTTGAAGAGCGACCGCACGACCGGCCTGATGCCGGGCGGGGGAGTCAGGCCTGCCTTGTAGAGAAGCGCCCGGTAGCAAAGCACCCTCCGGTTGTGCCTGGTGACCGCCGACCGGTCGTTCGGATCGGGCGGCTCAAGCGTCACGTCCCTGAAGTTGCTGATGTACTTCACTGAATCCGCGGCGATGGCCTCGTTGATGATGTGCTTGCCGATCTGCAAGTTCTGGTCGATGTAGAAGTTCAGCAGCATCAGCCGACGATCGGGATCGCGCGGATGCGGCACAATGCCATACGTGACCACGTCGTCTTGTGGCGCGTCCCGGGGGCCAGTGAGCCAGACGTTCTTGATCGCGGCTGGATTGCGGTGCGGTCCGTCCTGCGTGTTCTCGTTGGCGTATTCACCGTCCGGGTCGAAGACGATCTGCCCGATCCGCCGGTGGTCAGGACTTGACCAGCGGAGCCCGAATACAGCCTTAAGGACGATCTTGGTGGTATTCGACTTCCCCGTCCGGGTCATGCCGAACAAGGCGCTCTTTTGGCCTAGCAGATCGGCCGGAGTGATCGCCACCTTCACGTCGGACACATTCTGGAACGGGCGGTTGGCCGATGCGTAGCGCATCGCTCCGACCGGCACCAGCGATTGGTCACCGTCGCTGTGACGGCGAGGATCGCGGTAGTTGACGATCTGCTCCAGCGCACGGCCGCGGGGCTTGTAGACCTTGAGGCCTTTGTTCGGATAATAATTGCTGATGTCCGAGCCGAAGGTGAGCGCGTAGCGCCCGTCGCCGGCCTCCCCGACGTAGAAGGTGCCCAGGACGCGACAGCGGACGCCCGCGTAGCTGAGCAACTGATGCGTCAGGGGATCCATCACGCCCTGGTCATCCCACGTCTTGCTGCTGTCGCCGCTCACGCGCTGGGCCGACTCCACCCGAACCCGCAGGGCTTCGGCGGCGTTGGGCAGGTCCGCCTGGTCGAGGACGCGCAGTAGGACGACGCTCGAGTCTTCCTTGGTGGGGTCGAAGCTACCTGGATCGATGATCCTGGTCGCGACCAGGAACGAGAGCGCCGGGATGCCGCCGACGAGCGCCCGATGATGATCATGGATCTGCACCAGGGCGTCGTTATAGCCGAGCGAGTACACCTCGCCCACGTACGCCTTCGTGTCGATGAGCATCGCCAGCGCCGCGGCCGGCTGATCCAGCTGCCGTCCGGACGGAAGATCCTCCGGCTCGGGTCCGATCAACGAAACTATTCCGACCACGTTTACCGCCCTTAATCCCCGGCGTTGTGTGTTCAGCTTCCTATTTGCTGCAGGATTTGCTCTATCTGGACTTGGTCCGCGCGGATTTCCGTCAATCGTGCGAGCACCGTCCTCCGGTACGACCGCGGGTCGTCCTCATCGGGGCCCGCCCCTCCTATCGCCGTGTCCAGCATGGCCTGCAACTCGTGTGCCTGGCGTGCCAGGTCGCGCTGCCTGTTTTCAAGCCGTTGGCGCTCTTTTAGATCTCGCGCGAACGCCACCAGATTCATCCCGTCGGTCGACGGCCCGGCCGCGTTCCGGCTGGTCTCCTTGGCGTCCATGTGGGCCGTGCGATCGGCTTCGGCGATCCGTCTCACCTCGGTAACGGTGGTTTCCTTCACCGACCGCAGGATCGGGGCGGCGCTGCCCAGGAAGCGCTCCAGCGTTTGGGCATGAAATGGCATGCCCGCCTCATCGAGCATTTCCGCGATGAGTTCCGTCCGCGGCCCGATGGTGATGCCGTGCAGTCGGCGGTACCAGTCCTCCTTCTGGTCGTTCGTGACCAGCAGCACCGGGAGCTCGCGCGTAGTGGCCTCATCGAGCAGCTGGCGCCAGAGCACGTAGTCGCCGGCGGCCTGGCTGCCCTCCTTCTTCGCGTCCGCGTAGCCTGGAGGTCGCTTGTCCTTGATCCGCTGCATGCCATCGGCCTCGACCCTGGCCATCTCCTCTGGCGGATAGGCCGGTCCGGTCTTGTCCGCCAGGAGCGTGGTCACCGCATCGAGGACGGGATCTGAGTCCATGGCGGTCTTGATGGAGAGGATGGGCTCCTGGCCCAGTCCTTCAAGGTAGCTGCGGACTTCCGCAAACGCCTCCCGGATCACGCTCTCCAGCGCCTTCCGGTCAATGATGGGATGGTTCCGGACGTTGCCGACGATGCGCATGAGGTCGTCCCCGCTATCGGCCACGTCTTTCTGCAGCTTCTTGAGGACCTGTTCCTGGTCGTGGATTACCGTGAAACGGTTCTGGTGAAACTCGAGAGCCGCCTGATGCGGCACCCACAGCCGGTCGCCCAGCTGCCCGAACAGCCCCAGAACGTCCTCTCGCGCATCCGTGTTCATGCGATACAAGTCGAGCAGGACATTTGTGTCTAGCGCTACCAGGCCCGCTATGACAAACTCGCGCCGACGCTCAGGATCCGGCGGGTAATAGGCGGCAAACTGCTCGCGCACGCCGACTGGCTCCTAGGACTGTGAGTTAGGGTCTCCGCTTGCTGCCTGCCGAGGATGTCTAAGGTCACCGGCAAACCGATTAAATCATAGAGTGACCGTACATTATTAGGGTGAACGGCCTGCTGCGCGTTACTGTGACGTGATGTTTTCGTGGTGCTAGTTGTTGATCTTGTTTGTGGCTTACGCCCGACGATTTTTTGAGGTAATAATGAGTTACGGAGTATGCGCAGCCGGTAATTTCGATGCCGCCAGCTAGACAGGCAGCCTCTCCCACTTCCGCACGCTACCGTCGGCCATGACGTCGCCGTGGCCGACTGCCATTGGCAAGGTAGGCCGTGCTGCGGGGACGTGAGTCAGTCGCGCTGGGCTGGCTGTTCCGCGTTACCGGCTGCGGGCATCTGCTAGGGTCCTACGATATTCCGGGTCAGTGGGCTGCTTCGCGCAGCGCCCGGTACAGGACGCGCGGGTCGCCGAGCCGGTGGCGCAGGGCGTTCTCCAGCCCGGCGATCGGGACGAGGTTCTGTGGGGCGCGGGAGTCCTTGTATGCGACGGACGCGTAGCGGCACAGCACCGTTTGCGACAGGTTCGCGAGTGCGGTGAGCTGGGCCCGGGACAGGTCGGTCGCTGCTTCGCAGCGTACGATACCGGCCCATGGCGCGCCGGGCACGTCCGGGGTGGACGGGAGCCGGAGGTACCACGCGTGGCGTTCCCACGTAGTGCCCATCAGGAACACGGGGGTGCGTTGCCCTGCGGTAAGCGCGGCCACGACCTGGTTCAGCTCTGGCGGCAGGTATCCGGCCCGGTGGGACTTGATTAGCCCCATGGTGCGGGGCAGGTGGGTCCGGTTGCGCAGGGGCCCGTCGATGACGAGCAGGTCGTCGTCGGATCCGTCCTGTCCGCGTGAACAGGCCCCGGCGTGTTCGGCGGCGCGGGGGAGAGCAGCGCGGGCGGCGAGGGCGGTTACGACCTCGATCTCTGCGAGGGCCTGCTGCAAAGCGTTGGAGAGGGTCATCGTGAGCGGCACGGTGTCACTGCCGACGGCGTGCCGGGCCCGGTACGTGCCGCCCCGGGTCGGGATGTCAGTGGCATGTGCGGCGATTGTGAACAGGCCCCGGCGGATCTCGGCGGCAACAAGGTGAGCCTTTCGTCGCCTGGGCTGTCCGCAGCAGCAGACGACGCCGGCGGCGTAGGACGCGCATACCGCCATAGACGCGGTCGCCGCCATACCTGCTACCAGGAGCGCATTCGTGGCGTCGGCACCAGGCGCCGGTGAGTCGTCGATCCAGACGCGGGCGTCGATACGGCGAACGCCGTCGACGAACAGGACCGCGGACGGATGCGGCACGTCGCTGTCGGCGGGGATAGGTGCCCACTGGTCCGCGGGTGTTTCGACGCCGGTCTCGACGCGCGCGACGGAGGCGGGTAGGTCTTCTTCGGCGACGGCGAGCGCAGTGCCGTAGCTGACGTCCCATGCGTCGATGGAGAACCGCATCCCGGGAGTGCTGCTGGTCGTGTCCTTCGTTCCGGAGACCGTCATGCGGTGATCCGTTCGATGTGGGATCTGGCGCCGGTGCGGGTGACCTGGAAGCGGACCGGGATCCGGTCGGCGAGAGCGGGAACGTGGGTGATGACGCCGACCATCTGCTCTCCGGCTAGGTTCTCCAGCGTGGCCGCGACAACGTCGAGGCTCGTTTCGTCGAGGGTACCGAATCCTTCGTCGAGGAAGATCGACTCGAGTTTCGCGGCGCCGGACGCGGCGAGGGAGGCGACCTGTCGGCTGAGGGCGAGCGCGAGTGCGAGGGAGGCTTGGAACGTTTCGCCTCCGGACAGGGTCCGGACCGGGCGGGTCGAGTCGGCGTCGTTGTGGTCGATGACTTCGATGTCTTTGCTATGGATCCTCAGCTCGAATTGTCCGGATGACATGTCGAGGAGCAGGTCGGAGGCGTCGGCGACGAGGGAGTTGAGTGCGCTTTCCAGTAGCCATGCTTGGAACGCGTCCGAACGCAGCAGGTTGGCTAGGGTGGCGGCGACCTGCGCTTGCTCGGCCGCTTCTTCCTTTTGTTTGTGGAGGCGTTGTCGTTCATGGAGCCGGTCGGCGGCGTGCTCCGCGGCGATGCGCGCGACCGCGGCCGCGTCGGCCACATCTCGGGTGACTGTGGTGTGAAGTTCGTTGGCTGGGGTGTGTAGGTCGGGCAACGGCAGCTTGGCGCGGACGAGGGCGTCGCTGAGTGCGGCGACGGCGGCCTGGTATTCCTTCGCTGAGTGGTCGGCGGCGTTTCGAGCCTTAATCATGTCGTCGGCGAGCGCCGTCTCCTTCGTTCTGGCCCAGCTGTGGAGCTGGTTCCAAGCCGCGGCAAGGGTGTTCTCGGCGATGGCCGGTGCGCCGTAGCGAGTGAGGGGGTCTCGCATCATGGCCAGCTGTGTCCGGCTGTCGCGGGCGAGCGCATTGAGCTCATCGACCGTCTGCTGTGCGCGGGTGCGCGCCTGGCGGGCTTCGGTGAGCGCGCCGCGCGCCGCGCGAGCAGCCTGGTCCAGGCTGTCAAGTTCGGCGATGAGCTCGGTAACCTGCTCGCTGCCGGGTTGCTCAGTGAGCGCAGCGCTTAGATTCTGCTGGCGGGCCGCGGTCTGGTCGCGGGTCTGGGTAAGTCGGGCGAGGTGGGTCGCGGCAGCGTTCTGCTTGTCTCGGAGTCGGGTGAGGTCGGCGGTGGCTTGGGTATATTCGGCGTCTGCTGTGGCTGCGGCTGTCGCTGCGTCGGCAGCGGCTTCGCGCAGCGCAGGGAATTGTGCGCTCCGGGTGGTGTGTTCAGCGGCGGCCCACCGGGTGAGGGTGTCCCAGGCGGCAATGAGATCAGCGGTGTCGACCAACGGGGCGCCGAGGCCGGCAACAGTGTCTCGGGTTTTCTGGAGTGCCGTGGCCGCGGCGCGGCTGCGCTCATCGAGGTCTAGGCTGTCCCGGTCGAAGGTGCGGCGTGCGGCGCTGGCGCTGCTGCGACGGATGTCGGCGGCGGTGACTGCCTGTTGGAGCCCGCGGCGGCTTTCGGCAGTGGCGTCGAAGACGTGGCGGGCTTGCGCTGCGGCGTCGGCCGCCCGGGTGAGGTCCCCGCGGGCGGTATCAGGCGTGATCGAGGTGCTGAGCGAGGTTAGCAATGTCGCCAGGTCGGATCCGTCTGTCGTGGTGGTGCGGCTGGTCGCCTTCTGTGACGGTGCGGCCGCGCCGGACCCGCCGACCCTGCCGCCGGTGCCAGCGTTTGGTTCGTCGCCAGCGGTGTACAGATTGCGCAGGGCGGTGTGCAGGTCGATGTGACCATCGCCACGGCCCGGGTGTCTGCGGCCTCTGCTGCCTCGTGAACCTTTGTCGTCTCGGTGAGGGTGCTGGCGGCGGCAGCGAGGTCGGCGTCGAGGGCGGTAACGCCGGGCGGGACCTGGACCGCGGCCAGCGCGTCGGTGGCGGTGACGACTACGTCGGCTGCCTGGTCCCGGTCGTTCCAGGCAGTCAGGTCAGCGGTCAGGGCGTCGTACACAATCGTAGCGGGCCGCCGACCGGTGCTGAGAGTGGCTTCCGAAGGAGCGGACCCCAGCGTGGCCTGAGCAGCGCGGTAGGCCTCCTCGGCGGCGTCCGTCTCAGCGTCGAGCTCGGCATGGCGGGTGCGGAGGGCGGTGAGTGCAGTGGTAAGTTCATCCAGGTCGTGAGGGATGGTGATGGTGGCAAGCGTGGTGGTCTGCTCGGTCGCCAAGATCATGGCCTGTTGAGCCTGGTCTGCTGTGCCTGCGGCCCGTTCGGCGGCCACTCGCAGCCGTTCGGTGTTTTGTTCGGCGCCTTCGGTCGCCTTCTTTGCCTCACCGTGTGCGGTCACGGCATCGGTGACCTCGGCGTCGAGGGCCGGTAGGTCGGTGTTGGTTTTGGCGAGGTCGTCCCATTGTTGGCGCAGTGTGAGGAGCTCGTGCCGGGGCCGGAATGCGCTGACCATCGCCACGGCCCGGGTGTCTGCGGCCTCTGCTGCCTCGTGAACCTTTGTCGTCTCGGTGAGGGTGCTGGCGGCGGCAGCGAGGTCGGCGTCGAGGGCGGTAACGCCTGACCATCGCCACGGCCCGGGTGTCTGCGGCCTCTGCTGCCTCGTGAACCTTTGTCGTCTCGGTGAGGGTGCTGGCGGCGGCAGCGAGGTCGGCGTCGAGGGCGGTAACGCCGGGCGGGACCTGGACCGCGGCCAGCGCCTGCTGTTGCGTGGCCAGTTCGTCGACACGGTCGCCGGTGTCGGTGACGGCTAGCGCGGCCTGCTTGAGGTTGGTTAGTCCGGTGGCGGTGAGCCAGGTCTGTAGCTGGTTAAGTCGGTCGGCACGGCCGGTGAGGTCGCTGACCTGCTGCTCGGTCGCCTCGGCGTAACCGGCCAGGGCCGCCTCAAGCGCGTCGCGTGCGGCGCGCTTCTCCCGGGCGCGGCTGTTCGCGCGCGACTGCAGTTCGTCGTAGAGCTGGTAGCCGAGCAGGCTGGACAGGATGTCTTGCCGGTCGCTGGGCTTGGCGTGCAGGAATTCGGCGAATTCGCCCTGAGGCAGAGCAACGCACGTGGTGAAGTGGTCGTAGCTGAGGCCGAGGAGGTTTTCGACGGCTTTCGTTACTTCGGATTCGGCGGCGAGCACGTCGCTGTCGCCGTCGAGGTCGTCGGGATCGTGCAGGCGCTCCAGGCGGGAGGCGTGCATGGACACGCGCGAGGTCTTCCCGCCGCTGCGGCGCGCTTCGCGGGCGACGACGTAGCGCTGCCCGTCGGCGTCGAAGACGAGCCGGACGACGCAGCGGGTCGCGGTCGGCGCGAGCGCGGGGGTGATCATCCGCTGGTCGTTCCAGCGGGGCACGGTGCCGTAGAGGGCGAAGGTAATCGCGTCGATGACGGTCGACTTTCCGGCGCCGGTCGCGCCGACGAGAACGAAGTAGTCGGCGTCGGTGAAGTCGAGGATGGTCTTGTCCCGGAACGAGGCGAACCCGTCCATGTCGAGGCGTACGGGCCGCATCAGGAACCGGTCCCGGTTACCAGCGCGGCATCGGTGGGGCTGGTGACGGTGTCATGCAGTTCGTCGAACAGGGCTTGGACGCGGGCATCGTCCACGCCGTGTTGCGCACAGTAGTCGCCGAATAGTTCACTCGGCGACCGGTCGGGCTTTGCTTCGGCGCGGCCGGTGCTGGCGGCCGCGGCGAACTCCGGATCGATACGGATCTCGAGCGCATTTGGCAACGCCTCGAGGACGTCTTCGCGTAGCCCGGCGCGGGCGGGTTGGGTGACGTAGACCCGCAGGAACGCGTCGCCGAGTTCCTCGGCACGAGTGGCGAGGTCGGCGACGGTGCCGCGGACGGTTCGCAGCCGGCGGCCGGCGATCAGCGGCAGGTCGGTGGTGCGGGCCGGGGTGCTCGGTGTGGCCTCGATGAGGACGACGACCGG
>WNFX01007034.1_pt1 | contig 15498 bp, 15 predicted proteins | sample 5400111 | NCBI WGS metagenome assembly WNFX01 (sample SAMN13153363, study PRJNA577476) | soil metagenome | isolation source: 40 cm soil or saprolite under grassland replicate 1 | place: USA:California | collected 2016-06-15 | reverse complement strand
ACCTCCTCTGCGGGCGGGCGCATCACTATCCAACCAGGAGAGCTGCACGAGCAGGCTCTTTCTCGGCCACATGAAGCACACGAGCCCGCAGCAGAGGGAGCTTGGCACGACCATACATGCTCCGTTTAATGAGCTTGAGCCGATTCACATGCCCTTCGAGAGGACCTTGGCTCCAAGGCAGCGAGAGTCCTGCAAGCACCGCCGCCTTGTCTTGTTGGATGCCTCTGGCAAACGACTTCAACTCGGGCAAGTGACTCGCTTCTACCGAACTGAGCCACGTATCCAACTGCTGCCCTGTATGCTCTCGGATCATCTGCATGAACCCTTGTGCCAGACTGTAAGCGGTTTCTGCGCTTGGACTGGCCTGCCGGATTCGCATCAGTTCTTCCTGCTGTATCTGGTCTAGCTTCTCTGGTTGACAAACGAACAGCCAGGTGGCGCGCTGTGCAGAAAAGTTCTCCAGCAGTGCAGGGAGCGAGGGAACGCTTTTGCGCTTTCGCAGCTTCAACGGGACCGATGGTGGTGCGTCTGATTGAGGGGTCCGTAGGATTGCCAGGTAATTGTACATGGCTTTGGACGAACCCTTGTAGCCACGAGCGGTGAGCTCTCGGTAGAGCTGTAACCCATTTCGATTTCCCTCTTGCCACCAGCTGAGTACATAGCGGGCGTAGGGATCGATGAGGCTGGGTCGTCTTCGTCGACGTCTGGCTTCGGGAAAGGAACCGTGAGCCAGCCATCGGTGAACCGTTCGCCCAGAGATTCCAATTCGAGAAGCGATATCAGCAGCTATCAGCCCCTGGTCATGAAGTTCAATGATTTGTGTGTATCGATCCAGCTTTTGAGTGCGTCGAGCGACACGAGCCTGCTCCTCGCTCCGAGAGCGAGCTGGATGCCTTTCTTCTTGTGGTAGGGGTTGCGCCTCTGCTCGCTCTGGCGTCGCCTGTACGTGCAAGCCACGTCGGATTTCGGCCCGGCAACGAGCTAACACGGTCGAGACACTCTCTGCTAAATTCTTGCCAATATGCCAGAGATCGGCGACTTGAAGTGCCTGGGGAGCACCTTTCCTAATGGCCGCTGTGTACTCTGAGGAACGGTCTCGGCTCACGATTTCTACCGTAGGATGGTTCTCAAACCAGGCCGAGACCGTTTCCACTGATCGATCAGGCAACACATCGATGGGTTTGTTACTTTCTAGATCGCAGATCAATGTTCCATAGCGCAGTCGGCGTTTCCATGACCAATCGTCAATTCCCACTATGTGTGGAGAGGAGACTGGGGGCAGTTTGCTCAACTTGACCAGACGCAGCAGTGTGTCAGGACTTCCAGGGATGCTGAGGTGCTTCCCCAGGCGGGCTCCAGCCTCGCCACCTAATGCGAAGCCCATCTCTGTCAGGGTCTCTTGCAATCTCCGCGTGAATTTCACACGAGGCAAGGTCAACGAAGGAAAGCGTTCAGCAAAAATCTTACGGGGACACGTGCTCTCTTGGCAGAAGAAGCGACGCACACCAACGATGAGTTCAACAGGGCGTCCGCTGGCTGGCAGATCATGTAACGTGCGCGTATAACGGCTTTGTACTCGCTTGGAGATCGTTCCACAGCAGGGACAGGAAGCCGTTGGGGAGGCAGCGCGTACGGTGACTGTCACCTCATTGGTGATGATGACCTGCTCAATGATCAGGTCAGAAAGGTCGGGAAGAATGGTCATAGGCTCGAATTGCATCAAGAAAATGTCTTGCTAGAAGAATGTATTTGGTTCTTTAGTATACCACATTTCGCAGCAGCGAGCCTGCGGGAGAACCAAAAAATGGTACGAGTCCAATCACTGTCACGAGCAACAAGTTCTCCTTTCAGATATGCCGGGATATATTGTTTCGGGTCCCACTGTGCTACTTCGGTCAGGCCAAGTTCTGAAAAAAGAGATTTGAAGCGGACATGGAGTTGGCAGACAATCCCTAAGACCGTTGCCGCATCGCGGCGCTGTGCCATGAGGACAAGCGAGATGAGGGTAAGATGATTCATCCACAGGCTTCCAGCGACATTTCGGATCAGATATTGAACAATTCGCCTGGGAACCGGAGGCCACTCCTGTCCAGCGTTTGCTCTGGCGCTTGTCTTAGGAGCGAGAAACACTTCTGGGGCAACCTTGTCCTCAAGATCGAGCCATGAAGCATTGGCATCTGTCGTCCACATCACTTGTTCCCTCCCAGCTGCAACAAATATTCAAAATCAGCAGCTTCTTCCGTCGAAACTTGAGGGAGAGGCTGTTTCTTCTCTGTGGTCTGCTTTCTTTTTCCTTTTCCGCTGTTTTGAAGGGCATCGAGCATACGTGCATGAAGCGTATCGGCAATCTCAGCATGACGGAGAGCATCCAGATAATGTTCGTAGGCATCTAGCGTCTTCCTCCCTTGTTTCCATGCCATATATTTAATCAATTCGTTAAGACGACGCTGCACATCGCCGTCTGTTTGTGAGGTCTCGTAAATGAGCCGCACCGCCATCGTGACGTACCAAGTAGGGTAGGCACCCGGCGAGGTGCTGTCGAGCAGCCCTGTTCCGAATGCCCCCCTCCAAACGCAGCGTGCGACTTTCATAGCACTGCGCTTTCCAGCATCGTACTTCCATGAGGTGACGTTGGCATTTTCTTCATCGGACGCCCATACGTGACATTTTGATGGCATGTCACGCAGAGCACCAGCGTCTTTCGCTTTCGAGCGGCCATGATTTGTACCCACCTCGGGCGATCACGGCCTGTATATTTTTCTAGGTCCTTGAGCGCTCGAATATGATGCACCTGGATTTGCGCTGTGCTTCCTGTGGCTCCACAGTATTCACAGGTGTCCGCCAGGAGCCGTTTTTCAAGCTCTGTTCGACCTATCCACCTCGTCTTTCGCTTATCCTCGATAGGAGCGCTAATATCCCAGATAAGTGGGATAGCTCCCCATCGTGCGGTCAGCGGTTTCTTGCCTTCTCGCTCTTTGACGACTTGCAACACTTTGTAGATCCTTCCGTCTACTTCATGCTCCGCCTCGTATTTCCTGTAGATCCGTCCCACGTTTGTCCTGAATTTACAGGCAAGGGTTTTGGTTAAGGAAATTTCTGTCACCTTTTTCAGGAGGTTCAGACTCCAGAGATTGTAGGCAAGACGATAATATTCAACCAGACCCCGATATTCAGCTTGGTAGGTATCTATGATAGAGAAATCCGTGTCATCTACCAATGCTGCCCGGTGTTTGATCGTTCTCGAATGCTTTTTGAAACGCTGACAATGTTTTTGAAGTACATCTTTGGGCACACGAAGTCCAATATGTCCATTAATACTTCTCCTCCGCTTGTCGTGGTCCAGATGGGTATTGCGGTGAGAGTCTTCATGAAGAGTCTGGATCTCGTAGTTGAGAAACCTTGCTGTTTCCGTCCTTGCATGTGTGATCAAGGTCTTTTCCTCAGAGAGGTCAAGCTTGAGCACATTGCGCAGGAAATCTCTGATGCAGCCTTTGATTTCTTCTGCTTCCGCTTTTGTCCCGATAAACCCGAGGCAAAAATCGTCAGCATAACGAATGTACTTCAATCGTCTGAAGTTGGGGTCGTTTGGATCACCAGCCGGGAGCTGCCGCGCTTGTTGATCAAATTCGTCAGCCTTCTTTCGATCTCCCTTCTTTCGGTAGCGCGAGACCTGTGATCTGAGAGCAGCCCATCGTTTGTTCCGCTGCCTCTTCTCTCCTCTGATATATCGGGGGATCAGTTCTGTTTCGACATACTGATCGAGCTTATCCAAGTAAATATTGGACAACACAGGGCTGACTATTGAGCCTTGCGGTGCTCCACTGTAGGTCGTATTCCAGTTCCAGTCTTCCAGATATCCCGCTTTGAGCAGGTTATTGATGAGGCGGATAAATCGCTCATCTTTGATATGTTCTCGCAGCATGGAGACGAGGATTTCGTGATCCATTTTGTCGAAGTACTGCGATATATCGCCCTCTATGAACCAGACACTGCCACCCCAAGTGTAGTAGATTTCTCGTAGAGCCGTGTGACAACCCCGTTCTGAACGGAACCCATGTGAATGCGTACTGAAACGAACATCGAAATACGCATCAAGAATGAGCCGCACCACTTCTTGAAGGAGCTTGTCTGACCACACTTGAATACCAAGCGGGCGCTTCTTCCCATTCTTTTTGGGTATCCACACGCGCCGGGCTGGTTTCCATCGATAGCATTCCTGTCGTAGGGTTTCAATGATGGTCTTAATTTTGTCGATGGACATTCCATCGGCAGTTTCTTCTGTCACTCCTTTCGTCATCGTTCCATCATTGCGATAGATACGACCGTAAGCCATCAAGTAGAGGTCTGGGTTGTAAAGAAGACGATACACTCGTTCTAACGGCAGTCCCTTCTTGCCGCGCTCACGGATGAGTCCCAGGATTGTATGGGCATCACGCATCACGCGCCCCTCCTTTTCCAGGTACTCGACGACACCTACCCTGCCAGCCTTTGTCAAAGGGCCGGCTCTGGCGCTCTTTCGAGCGTTGCCCCTTCACCCTGCGGCCAGCTTTCCCGGCCTCCTCGGTGGGTCGTGACTTCCACGATTACTATGGGGGTTCCGAACGCGTAGGTCTCTCGACCCGTAGCGTTTCCCGCATTCTGACGATGTAGACGTTCTAGCACGCTTTAGGTGCCCGTTCGTTTCCTTGAATGAGATCACTTCTCATCACTCGCCGAGGAGAGCGTTCCCTATCCCCGACACTCAGGATAGGTATCTCGGCGACGTTGCCACAGGCGTTATCTACAACAACGGGAGCCAAGGTTGCACCGTTGGAGAACTGGGTTCGGCAATTCAGCTTCACCGTAGCGTGCGGGACACGTGGGACCTACCGTAAACGCCTTCGAGTAGCCCATGCTATTGTCCTCTCTTGGTTTCCCAATTAAGTAAGTGACCGTCCCAGAGGTCATTTGTGCCCTCAACCTCTCCTCTCTGTAAGAGGGATCTACACCGCCCCTATGCGGCGCACTGCCTCGTCTGGTGAACATCCGCTTCGATGCCTTCTGCATCACAGGCCAAATTCCAGTAGTGCTCTCGGTATGCTTTGGGGGTGAGCTGGGTTCCCTGCGTGCTCAAAAACAGCGGAATCGTCTGCAAATCAATCTGCTTGCGCATAGCCCTCACCAGGTAATCTTCCAGTCGATAGCCATTAGGATCAAAGCGAATGCGCTCCTCGTCAAAGTAGCGCTTCAAAAGCACGACCGTATCGTCATAGAAGCTAATGGTTTTGACCCGTTGCCCAAAACTCCCTTTGCTGAAAGCTCGCGCTTTTGTGTGGGCCCCGAGGGCTGCCCAGTCACCAAGCATGAGGCCACAGACCTCGGAGACGCGAGCGCCGGTGTCAAAGAGCAACCAGGTGACCACCTCGTCACGCTGCCTCGTGTACTTGAGCGAGAGCTTTTGCCCACCTTCGAGAATCAACCCCGGAAGCTTGGGATCATCGATAATGTGAGGCGTCCATTCATCGCGTTCCAGCTTGTAGTAATTGTCAGTTAATCGATGCGAAGGCTTTTTTCTCGGTGCTTCTACACCACTCTGATCTGGCATCCTGGGCGGAGATTGCTTGTCTTCCTCGTGGTCAAGGTGCGCCAAAGCCGCAGCAATGGTAGCACTCATTGAATCCACAAGTGGATTCGTAAAAATGTACAGTTCGCGCTGCCGCATGATCTGATAGAACATCTTCAAAGCGGCAAGGAAAATCCTTAATGTGCTGCGTGTACCTACCGTGATGGCGACATACTTCCAGCCTTCTTGATGAGGCAACACTTTACACTGGAGTTGACTCACTAGGTAATCATCAACAGCGCGGCGTACTTGTTGTGGAGGAGCCTGCCAGCTGTGACCTGCACGTACCTGCCACATGTCGGTATCTAACCACGAGAAAAATGGCTGTAACGAGTACAAGTAGGTTTGAACAGTCTTCAGGCTGACACGAGCGCACGCTTCTTTCGCAAAGGTTGTCAATGGGAGATGAAGACGGTCATGACCATCGAAGACGAGAAAGGGGTGCTGATGCTCGACCGTTTTTGGTCGAGCAGTAAACCAATACGAGGACATATTCTACAAAACTCCTTCTAGCTACGGGATGTAGCATACTGGCTACCAGTATGTAGCTAAAAGGAGTTTTTGACAATGCGCAATGTGTCTACTCTACTAAGGTTCTTACTGTTGTGGGCCACCCCATGGTGAGCAAGAAAGCGGATCGAACAGCAGCGCTCAACGAGACAGGCCAGGATAGCGATGAGAGTAATGGTGATGAATCAGAGGGCGAGGTTTCTGCTGCATATCAATCAGCACGCACACGTATCGATATGGATCGACTCGAACCAGTCGGCTCTCTTGCCTACTTTGAGTACAAACCGCGTACCTGTTCATGCGGATCTCCCCTGTGGACTGCTGCCCGCACAGCACCCGTAGAGCGTAAGTACCCGATACTGCCATACGCACAGTGGCTTCGTGCTATGGAAGCATTGATGGCGACGATGACACATGGGAGGGAGCTGGATGGGAGTGAAACCGGAGCTCCCTCTTCCACTATGTGCGGGCCTGAGCTTGTCAGTTGGAAAAACAGGGAGGGGCAACCATCCGTTCGACTCACAGAACTCCCAGGTGCGATTTCAGGGCCAGTCTGCATTCAGATACCTGATCTCTCCATCGACCGTTCCGCGCCGCTTGTTGAAGGTGGGAGACGTATTGGGTATCGGCTTCCAACGGGTGACGAGGTCACGGCCATCTACCATATTCGGACCCGGCAGCTTTTCGGATATGTTTCGCAAAGGACGAGAAAGATCCTGATGAAACGCTACGGCTTCACCGCACCTCCCGCCGATTCCTTCTCACCGTATGCCTACCTGGAGCAGTTCTTTACCGGCCTGGTTGCTTTTGCAGAGATCGACGAGGGACACAATGCACGCAATCGCGATACGGATATCGGCGCATCGACGCAAGAAGCACAACGAGCAGCTCAGACCTATGCATATGGCACCGGAACCCCCTATGGCGGTGTGCTCAGGAGCTTCTACTATGAGCAGGCGCGGCTCAATTTCCGTTTCTGGCAACGCCTGGGCTTTGGATGGAAAGAGAGCGGGAGGGCACAAAAATGCTACGGTTTCTCGCGGGTACTCACCTATGAACGCGAGATCGAAAGCGAGGCCCACCGGGGAACTGGTAGGACCGTGACATCGAGTGCCGTACAGTCGACTCCAGGGCTTGCCGTCTCACTCATCCCGCTCCTGTTTTCGGAGTGGATCGATTTCTCGCTGGATCAAATGGGCGCTCATCTGCCCGATCGTGTTGAGATTCCAGTCCTCATTCCGATGGAAGATCCGCAACTGGAGGAGCAACGCAATGCGATGCATGCACGTTGGCGTCAGGCGTACTGGCAAGAGCGGCAGGCAAAGGAGTCCTATGATGAACTGACCAGGGTGACACCATTGATACCAGAGGATGAGCGAACCGCTGCGCACGAAGCATGGCAACAGGCCGAAACCGTATTGGATGTGGTGAGCAAAGAGAAGCGATTGGAAGAGACATGGATTCGGGAACGGAACCTGCAGGAGGCCTACCGAGAAGCAGCAAAAGGTCTTGCTGAGTTGGCGAAGACTAATGACGCGGTCAAACTTGCCCAGGAGACGGTCTTGCGCCTCTGGACGACGCTGCCGTTCTGGAAGAATCCCCGTTATGCAGTAACCGAAACCTTGCGTGGTGAGTGGGGTGATATCGAGGGACAAAATGTCCTGTATGAATTGCCTGTTCTCGCCGAAGACTACCTCTATCCGCTAGAGCGGGCAATGTATGAGACAGTAGCGAGAGAAGTCAAAGCCAAAAGACCGATCGCCGTGGCGTTTCTGCAAAATGGCAAGCGCAATACAGCGGAACGCCTCCAGTGGGTCTTACGCGACTTCCATCCCTGGGTTTTGTCCAACGATATCCAGTCGGTGGACCGAGAGCAGGCCGTGAAGAACGCGGTTGCAGCAGGATATATGGTCCTGCTCATGCCTTTTCAGCGAACCCGCGAGGGGAGCAACTTCCAACTCATTAAGAACGCGTACTGGGGAGAACTCTCCCCCGATGACCTCTTTGCGTCTGAACAGTGGATGCGTCGCTTCTGGCGTCTGGGGCAGGATCAGGAGGTCCACATCTACTTTCCGGCGATGATTGGCACCGCTGCCTTTTATACGCTCTATCGGCTGGGTCTGAAAAGTGCGGGACTCTCACTCTTCCTGGGCAAGACACCCAACAGTGGTCTTGCTCGCCTCGTTGGAGCGCATAAAACAGCACTGGCACGCCTCTCTGCAGCAATTGCTCAGGGAAAAGAACCCGAGGAAGCGGAGGTAAAGCAATTAGAGCAGTTGATGAGCGAACAGATCTCGGCTGTCTTTGAGCAGCGCAACGCTGATTACCATGCCCTTACCTCATCACAAACAGCAGAGCCAGACGACGAAGTGCAGCGATGGATACATGAGGCTCGGAGATGCAAACTGGGCATTGCATTCATACCCGATGTGACGACCGAGCCATTTCTTAACGACACCAACCGACAAGAGCATGTATCGGGAGAACCATCTGTCAGAACAGAACACCCCTGGGAGGAGTGGCGACGGCGCGAGCAAGAGCTGCGTCTCGAACAGAGACGTAAAGCAAAGGAAGCAGCCAGGGAGAAAGCGAGGTTCCGCCGGATGCTCCTCCAGGCGAGCAAGCTTACGGCTGCCGCCAGACCGAAAGCCCAACGGCGCAAACGCCGCAAGCCGTCTCAGCCGCTCGCCTTCCAGCAATCGCTGTGGTGACAACGATGGTTTGTACCTACGAACAACAAAAAGGGAGGCCATGAAGCAACATGGTCTTCCCTTTTTGTGAAAAGAATGCGAAGATCGTATGATTGCATGCCATTGGTTTCATCATAAACATCGTCATACACATACAAGATAACCGCGTCTTCAACACGAGGAATAACATCATGCTTAATACACTCTTCAACAATCTGTATATCGCGATACACCGTGTGAACTGGTTGATTGTGCTTATTGAAGCGCTGGTGATCGAAAGTGATCTGGCAAACACGACCGCAAAACCAGAGATGGGTTCAGCGTATCAAACCGCCAACTTGGTTCGGCGGTTTATCATCATTGCTACCTGCTTGAATACGCCGCTGACACTTGTGTCAACACCAGTAGCCATATTGACCCATTTCGCCAACTGCTCGATCACGTAATCCCACAGGTCATCGCACACCACCTCCTCATCCCAGTCCGCTTCTGCTAGCATCCGCTGCACCCCATGCACGTTGGATTCCCCTATTTCCTCAATCAGTTGCCAGCCGTTCTTGCGTTCCACCAATCTCAGCAGTTCATGCAAGTAGTGCCCTACACTGTTTCTCGCCTCAGCACGTCGAAAATGGAAACCGATCCGAACAGACAACTCAGCTAGAACGTGCGCTCCCTGATTGATGATGCTCAGTTCTCTTTTCTCTGTGTTCACCTCTCGTTCCGTTTCTTCTGCTGTGCCCATGTCTGCTCACCTCCTCACCCATGTTACCACCTTTTACCTTAAGTGGAACTGTAGTATTAGCGGCGGAAAGGAACATCTCCAGTGAGATAGGAAGCTGTTTCTCTCCCCACTCTTAATAACTCCTCTCATTGCGGAAAATTTCACTTCCCAGAATCTTCTACCACTTCATTGCTGTCCGTATAGACTGTAAGCTTGCTAGTGGCTCCGAATTCTGTCTTTGCTTGACCGAGCTTGTTAGCAAAGGCATCTGGGATCTGTTTAGCTTGTTGCATACGCAGATCGGTTAGGGCCGCTTTCAACTGCTGTATCCAGCCAGCTTGCTCGCTTTGAATAGTAGTTTCTACATTATCTACGAGCTTATCAATATTAGCTAGATCTGCTTGAAGATTTCCCAGGCTTACCCACCAGTTTTGAATGTTGGTCAGGTTCAAGATCGCATGGTTGTATTGTTTCAGAGTATTACCTACTTGGTTATATTCAAGGTAGGCGACTAGTGCAATCGCCGAGGCAGTTGTGACAGTAATTACCAAGTCAGCATGAAACGCAACAAGTAACGTAGCTGCACCGCCTAGACCCAAGATGAGCCATTGCAACCATGACAACAACCGCCCTAGCTCCAGACTGTTCTTTTTATAGTACTCAAGCTTGCTGTTTACACGGTCAGTCATATAGTGACTAGGCGGGAGGTAAGCGGAGATGTTATATTTTGGCTTTCCTTGCTTGGATAGCGCAGCTGTCGCTCTGGTCTGTGTTTGTTGAGTGCTTGATGATTGAACGGAAGCAGGGAAGATAGCATAATCAAGGTTGTCCTCCACCCACTGCCCAGTGATAGCTTCCAACATCCTGGCTAACGTAGCTTCGCGACTCGTCCCGCTTTGAACCACCTGTATATCGCTGTAAATGCTGGTACGGGTGCGGTAGCGGAACATTTCTTGTTCAATGACTTCGGCAGCAATCCGCATTTTAATCCATTTGCTGCCTGTATTGAAACGATTGGCTCCTGCTATGAGAAGAGCTAGCAGGGCTGACAAGAAAAGGAGCACGGGATATAGCAAATCTTCTAAGTTGATCCTGAAAGTACCTAAAGGGGAGAATATGTTCCATTGCACACGCCACTGCATTTGTCCGTAAAAAGAATGGAAGGCTGCCAAAGCGATTAGGAACACTGCGAGGAACAATATCCAGCTTTGCAGTCGACCAATGCGCTTCTGTTGTTGCATGGCATTAGTACTATAAATCCTCCATTGCATGTCAGCTCGGTTGAGAATGTTTTTTGTTATTAGCCTAAGATCAATGCATTGCTCCAGGTTTTCTGGCGTATCGGTAATCGAGAAAAAATGCAGATCCCCCTCGTCAATAATTTCACTTAATACTGGGTCAGCTATAAAGTGGGGAGCGGGTTTAGACTCATCTGAACTCATCGGCTTCCAAGCAGAGAGCTTTTTTATATAATTTTGCTTGTCTTGCCATGCATGTTGAATCTCATCGGCAAAACCACCACTGCCCTTTATTACCAGGATCGGCCATTCTCTCCGTACGCTCCCCAGAACTTCATATTTGACAACAGAATTGTCATTGGCTAATACCGATAGAATAGGAACGCTTTGAGATAATGCGTCGGCTACCTCATACATTTTATCTATTGCAATATTCGGACTAGCACTTTTTATCACTAAGAGATGAGTATGGTTAAGTTCCGGCAATGAACCATCTACATCGTCTTGACCAAGCTTTGTAACCTGATAGTCATTGGTTACGCTTAACAAGGGTACTTTATCTGTATGTTCTGCCAGAGCTTTACCTAACGTCGTTATCAGTTCGCTTCTAGTGCTGCCATTAATGATTAACGCACTACTTCCGGTGATGGCTCGAGCTAAACCGCGACTGAACAACCTGGGCAGGCGTGCTTGCAATTCAGCATTTGGAATATCGTTTCCGCCTAAGATAAGGATTACCTTTTTCGGTTTTTCAAGGCCAAGCGTTGTTATAATCTCGCTGACAGTGGCACTTGTTGGAGCTTCTACCACCACAGTTTGCCTTTCGTTAGAAAGAGTAACCGTCCTCCTGGTAATGTCACTCTGATCTCGTCTACTCTTGAGACTCTGATTTACTGTACTCTTAAGTGCCAATTGAGACGTATTAAATGGTTGTAACTGAATAAAAGGGAATCGACTTATTTGGTCATCTACGAAATTCGCCCAGTAACGAATATAGGCACGTAGTAGAGAACGCTGATCAGGATCCTCTATGTATGCCCCTGCAGCAGCAAGCTGTTTCAAAAACTCTTCTACCTGTGTGACGTTAGTCTCACTTGTAACCGCACCTTCATTCAGCTTTAGCAGTTTTTCATGTTGCTTCTGAATAGCTTCAAGACTAAGTTGAGTCATCGCCGATGCTCCTCGAGATTTGCTTAATAATCCGGTCTGTCTGGTCAAATTGCTTTAACATCAATTTATCAATGATTTCTAGCTTATCTTGACACTGGTCGTATAGCTGGAGTGACAGATCATAGAGACGTACGGGCTTCGAATCCTCTAACGTCGCTTCAAAGTCATTTTTTATTTGAGTTAACAGATTAAAAAAGGAACGAGCTTCCAAGGATTTCATTGAAGGAGCAAAATACTCTATAACATTAAATTTCCTTAGAACTGCTCTCCAGCTAATTCTGACTCCTTCAATCGCACCAGTAGTTGGAGGTTTCTCTCGCCAATCAGGAAGTGTCTTAAACCCAGTTGCAAGCGTATCGAGTGGTATTGCTAATTCCTGCAACATATGATGAGCTTCTTTCAGTTCATTTACAAGATTATTATGTTCGACAAATTCCCGTAACATATTTTGAAGGTTCGCTTGCGGATTATCACTATTTCTTATTTTTCCGATTGCATTTTTTATTTTTACAGCAGCAGGATTTATAGCGGCTTCAATGTTACCATCCTCCCGTTTTGGGAACGTTGCTTTTGCGACTCCAACAAGGTCTGATGGGAGATCGATCTTCTCATCTCCACAGTAAACTATGAAGGTCCGAGATCGACCTAACCAACCCATGAAAAGGCCTAATTCAAAAAGGACGTTATCTCTGGGCGCTAGTGTCACGCTGCCATGCTTGGTGAGCATATCACTGGGTGTGAAAATAAAAACAGCGAAATCAGAGTGTTTACATGCTGCAACTAAACTATCCAAAGGACTTTGGCCCAAGCCAATGACCCCTTGACTCCAGATGGTCACTTCACAGTGATCCTCTAGTGCTACCTGCAAATACTCTGCCACTTTTAGTCCTTCTGAGGACGAACCTATGAAAAGACTGGGTAGGTCATTACGTACTCCCATATAAGAGGTCTCCAGGCATCAGGATTATTAGTTGCCGATACGTTGTTTTAGTAAACACCGCTTCTTTGCTTTTCTACTGAAAGCTGATGCTGCCTGAGTTCTTTTGCACTCAAGAATACATAGATTGATTGCACTGAAGCCAGGAACATTTCCAGAGTAGCAAAATACCATTACCAAGTTTACCATCTTAGTATCCCGACTTACAATATTAATTTCTTTGATTCAACAGAAGGGAGTGCCCTCTCAAGAGTCTCTCTTCCCTCCTCCCTTTTTGATTGCTTCTCTTATTTTTATGGCCACAGGATTTAAAGCAGCTCCCATATTGCCATCCTCCCGTTTTGGGAACGTTGCTGCTGTGACTCCAGCAAGGTCTGATGGGAGATCGATCTTCTCATCTCTACAGTAAACTATGAAGGTTCGCTCTCGTCCCAAGCTACCCATGAAAAGGCCTAATTCAAAAAGGACGTTATCTCTGGCAGCCCTATTCCTGCTTCCTCGCTTAGTGACCATATCATCGGGGGTTAGAACCAAGGCAGCGAAATCAAATTGCTTGCACGCGGCAACTAAACCTTCCAATATGCCTTGGCTCAGGTCAAAGACTCCTTGCCTCCAGATTGTCGCTTCACAATAACCCTCTAATGCTACCTGCAAATACTCTGCCACTTTTAGTCCTTCCGAGGACGAACCTATGAAAAGACTGGGTAGATTGTCACGTATTTCCATAAAGTGACCTCCATAAACTTAAACCTATTGTTGAGTGTTTAAGTGGTGGCATAATGAGACAATCACATGGGTACGACTTTTCAGGACTCAAAAGATTATTCTAGCAGGATTCCATGAGAAAAGAAAGAGCAAAACGATCCTTTATCGAAGGAATAGAACAACCTGAGTTACTCTTCCATGCTGCAAGATGAAAAAGGATCTGTGGAGGCTCTGAGATATGATTTAACAGGCAGCCAGTGTCGTCTCTCGCTTTGGCTCATCAGTTTTCATGTCAGGATACCAGCGCTAGAAGGTGGTTGGTAACGTTTCATCGAACATACGCGTTCGTATCTGTAAGAGCTGATAGGCACCACACCTGATCCAACGCATCTATTGTTTCTTTACAAACCGCTTATTGATAATCCGGATCACTGCCGATTCGGCCACTGTAGAGGAGATAGTTTCTTTATTGCGGTAACGTTCGCCATAATTGGGAAGAGAAGATCCGTTGGTATAGATATAGCGCTCAAACTCGCGCAACGTTCTGGCCAGATTCTGGGCTTCATTGCTTTCCTCTGCATCAATGTCTAGCTCCAAGCCTTCCAACACTTGTAGTGCCTTATAGATATTGCTATGCCAGAGGAACCATTTTATCCGCTCCAGTTCCTTCTCGAACGCTTCTCCTTTGTCCTACAGCGGCGAGCAGAAGTATTGAGCTAAGTACACATGGCTCTGTATCAACAAATCCAGGCTAGCATGGGCTCAATCTTTCCCTCCATCGCTGTAGACAGATACCCCTTTGCCCATCTAGTTGAGCACCGTCAAACGCATGGTGATATGAAATCAATCTAAAACATGCTCTGCAGGAGGATTGAGACACTCAGTCAAATCGCGAACCTCGTTGGCTTTCTCGGAATTGAACAGGAGTCAGGTATCTCCTGGATGATAGAAGAGATCGTGAACGGCGAGGAGAAAGACGCCGACATCGACTTTATGGGGGAACTTGGTGGCTTCCTGGCTGACAATCATGTCGCAGTAGTCATCGAGATTGCTCATGAGGGTTACCGATATATCGGAGGTATGGCGTATGCCATAAACAGTAAAGGTGAGTGTAAGAGTATTGACCTTGCAGGAGATATCACTGCACTAGCTCAGGAGTTAGGTAGTTTTGTCACAAAATGCGAGTATTAGCAAGAGGAGCCAACAGCACTGTAGGTCATTTAACGAGAACACCTCTGACAGAGAAAGGAGCTGTACTATAGACTACCTCTTTTATGGTGGTGTCACTATTAACAGGCAGGCCAGTATCACTACGATCTCACTAGACATCGAATGTGAGCCGGGGGAATTACTGGTGCTCTTCGCTTTGCAGCCGAATAGTGCTCAACAGCTTGCATACCACCAGATACCCGCTCAACGCCTTGAAGATCATTTCATCTCACAGTTTGACGTGCCGAATCATCATCTGTTCCTGTTTCTTGTTGCAGGTTACAGCCATGAAAGCGACGTGCCATTTGAGGTGACGTATGCCGTCTATAATGGTGAAGTCATCAACCTCCCCGAAAACGATCTGATGTATCTCGTGGGAACAACGGTAATCTTCTCCGATGGAACACGGAAGATGCTGGATTAAAACAGGAATGCTCTCCAAAAACCTCCTTTGACCAAAGCTTCTCTGATCTCATGCAAAGCATACATCCAATAGGCTCTGCCCAAGCAGAGTTTGAAGGCTGAAGCGTCAATTCGTGTTAATGGAGTTTTCTGGGTAATCGACACCATCAACAAATTGACGTTTAGACTATCTGAGACAAAAGGCCCCCCAACCTTGCGGAGGGCGGCCTCATCGAGTAAAGTTCCGATCATCAAACAAAGGAAGTTTACTCGTTTGAAAGACATTAACACATTGAGACAATTTCGTCACGATA
>WNFX01003559.1_pt1 | contig 15501 bp, 13 predicted proteins | sample 5400111 | NCBI WGS metagenome assembly WNFX01 (sample SAMN13153363, study PRJNA577476) | soil metagenome | isolation source: 40 cm soil or saprolite under grassland replicate 1 | place: USA:California | collected 2016-06-15 | reverse complement strand
CGATCCGTGCGATCACTTTGCCCGTGGTCGGCGCCGCGTTCCAGCCGGAAGTGGTGAAGCCGTGCGTCTCCGGCGTCGCCTGCGGCTCATCGAGCATGATGGTCAAAAGATACCGCGGCTGATCCGCCGGCAGGATCGCCATGAAGGTGTTGAGCACCTTGGTCTTGGAATAATGGCCGCCCACGACCTTTTCCGAGGTGCCGGTCTTGCCGCCGATGTAATAGCCTTTCACGTCGGCCTTCATGGCTGTGCCCTTCTCGGCGTTGAGCCGCATCAGGTAACGCATCTTCTCGCTGGTCTCGGGCTTGACCACGGTCCTCGCCAGCGCCCGCGCCTCCGGCTCGCTGCGTTTGAGGAACGTCGGCGGAATGAGATGGCCGCCGTTGACGAGCGCGCCGACCGCCATCACCGCCTGCAAAGGGGCAACCGACAGCCCGTGGCCGAACGCGATGGTCACGGTATTGAGCTCGCCCCAGCGCTTGGGCACCAGCGGCTCGGCGCTTTCCGGCAGCTCGGTGCGCAGCCGGTCGAGCTGCCCGACTTTCCTGAGGAACGCCTTGTGCGCGTCGACGCCGACCGCGAGCGCCATGCGCGCGGTGCCGATGTTCGACGAATAGGTGAAGATCTCCGGCACGCTCAGGACCCGGTTCTGGGCATGGTAGTCGCCGATGCTGAACTTGCCGTAGCGCAGCGGCACGCGGGCGTCGAACGTGGAGGCGAGCGACACCTTGCCGGAATCGAGCGCCATCGCCAGGGTGAGCGCCTTGAAGGTCGAGCCCAGCTCGTAGACGCCGGTGGTGAGCCGGTTGATGCGGGTCGGATCGATCGCCTGGCGGGGATTGTTGGGATCGTAATCCGGCAACGACACCATGGCGATCACCTCGCCGGTGCGCACATCGGTGACGAGGCCCGCCGCCGCCTTGGCCTTGAATTTTTCTTGGCTCGCGAGGAGCTCGTCGCGTAACGCATGCTGGACCCGCAGATCGAGCGCGAGCGTGACCGGGTTCTGCAGCCGGTCGGCGGCGAAGCCCGCGGTGTGCAGGGCGGCGAGCCCGCTCGCGTCGAGCCATTTCTCGATGCCGGCGATGCCCTGGTTGTCGATGTTGACGAGACCGATGACGTGGGAGACCTCCTCGCCGTTCGGATAGATGCGCTTGTTCTCGTCGAGGAACCCGAGCCCCGGGATTCCGAGGTGATGGACCTCCTGCTGCTGCTTGGTCGAGATCTCGCGTTTGAGCCAGACGAAGCCGCGTTTGGAGGCGAGCCGTTCGCGGAGCTCGCCGGCGTCGAGGTCGGGCAGCACCGCGGTGAGCAGCTCGACCGCCTCGTCGACGTCGATCAATTTGCGCGGCTCGGCGAACAGCGACGGCGCCTTGACGTCGGTCGCCAGAATCTCGCCGTTGCGGTCGAGGATATCCGGCCTTGCGGTCGCGACCGCGTCCTGCGCGGTGCTGCGCCGGGCGACGTGCACGTCGGGCGCGACCGCATGCATCACCAGCCGCGTCGCGATCACCGCATAGACGGCTGCGAATGCCGCAATGGCGAGCGCCACCCGCGCCTTGGCCTTGGCGCCGCGATCGGCCCCTCGTCCATACAGCAGCCGGTAGAGCGGGCGCTCGCGCCACTTGTCGCCGGAGGCGTCGGGTCCAGGCTGTGGAACGGGCGCGTGCATCGGCTCACCGCGGGCCCGCCGGGATGCTTCCGGTCGGCCGATCGCCGTGCGCATCGATGTCGACCATGATCCCGATGGAATCCACCGGCGGCACCAGATCGAACGGCCGGTCCGGCAATTGGTCGAGAGCGTCGAGTTGGGTGATCTCGATCGGCTTGAGCGGCAGGTGACGGCGCGCCAACGCCTGGATCCGCTCCGGACGGTCGAGCGCGGTCCATTCGGCGCGCAGCGCCGCGATTGCGTCGCGCTCGCGGCGGATCTCGGCGCGCAGCTTGGCGACGCGCTCGGCCTGCAGCGTGGAATCGAACTTGATCTTGTAGACGTCGGCGGCGGCGAGCACGAGCGCGGCCAGAACGCCGATATGCAGAATGCGCAGCATCAGCTTCGCCCCATGATCTCGTTCGGCGTCGGCAGCCGCGGCACCAACTCGGCCTCTGCCGGCTGCGCTGCGGCGCTCGTGCGCTCGGCCGCACGCAGCTTCGCCGACCGGGCGCGGGGGTTGGCCGAAATTTCCGTCTCGTCGGGCACGATCGGGCGCTTGGTCAGCACGTGGAAGCTCGGCGCCGCCTGCGCGCGTTCCGGCAGGTGGCGCGAGGGGGCGGCGGGCCTGCTGCGCGCGTTGAGGAACGTCTTGACGATGCGGTCTTCGAGCGAATGGAACGCGATCGCGACGAGCCGGCCCCCGGGCGCGAGCAGCCGCTCGGCTGCAGCGAGCGCTTCGGCGAGGCTGCGAAGCTCGTCGTTCACGAAGATGCGCAGGGCCTGGAACGTGCGGGTGGCGGGATGGATGTCGCCGGGGCGCCCGCGGACGACCCGCGCGACGATCGCCGCAAGTTCGGAAGTGGTGCGGATCTCCTGTTCGCGTCGCGCCGCCACGATCGTCCGGGCCACGGCCCGCGCATGGCGTTCCTCGCCGAGCACACCGATGATCGAAGCAAGCTCCCGCTCCGAGGCCCGCGCGAGGATATCGGCTGCGCTCGGCCCGGAACCGCTCATGCGCATGTCGAGCGGCCCTTCGAGCCGGAACGAGAATCCGCGCTCGGCTCGATCGAGCTGCATCGAGGAGACGCCGAGATCGAGCAGGATGCCTTGCACGGCGTCGAACCCGAACTCGCGCGCGACCGCATCGAGCTCGGCGAAATTCGCCTCGACGAGCGTGAGGCGCCCCGCCGCACGCTCGACGAGATCGGCCCCCAGCGCAATCGCGCTCGCATCGCGGTCGAGCCCGAGAACGCGCACGTCGCCGGCGGCAAGGATGGCGCCCGCGTGCCCGCCGGCCCCGAAGGTGGCGTCGACATAGACGCCGCGGTCGCGCACGGCCAACAGCTCGACCGCCTGCGGACCGAGCACGGGAATGTGAGGGGCCAGTCCGCCAGCGACAGCCGGTTGCCCGCTGTCGCTGCCCATCATCATTCCCGTGCTCCATGCGGGTCTTCCGCCGCCATCCGGGAGCCCAATTGCTTCTTGAGCGCGCGCACTTTCCCGGTGGCCTCCGCGAGCTGCGCGCGGAAGCGTTCGGGCTCCCAGATCTGAAACTTGTGGCCGAGCCCGACGAAGGCGACCGTCTCGGTGACCTCCGCATGGGCTTTGAGCGGTTCGGACAGGATCACCCTGCCCTCGCCGTCGATCTTCAGCGTCTCGCTGGTGCCGTAGAGCGCCGTCGAAAAATCCTCGCGCTCGTCCGAGAACGGCGGAAAGCGGTCGATCAGCTGCTCGATCTCGGCGAGCAGCGCATTGCCTCCCGCATCGAGTGCCGGCCGATCGAGGGTAGGATAGACATAGAGGCCGTCGAACCCGTCCCGCGCCAGCACGCCGCGGTAGGCGGCGGGAATCGAGACACGGCCTTTGGCATCGAGGCGCAGCGTGAAATTGGACACGAACCGGTCCATGTCGCTCCTCGCCTCGCCCTGCTCGATCCCGATGCGCCGTTTCACCGGCGTCTTTTTCCCCGGGATGGGAGCCGCTGCCGCCGGCGGATCGAGACACGGGCTGCGATTCCGCCGGCAAGAACCCGAATGGGAATTTTTGGGATATCATGGGATATTATGGTCGTCAATGGAAAGCGCGGGCCTCATGGCGCTTCGCCCGATTGACCGATTAACGCGGTATAAACTTAAGGAAGGGTTTGCGGCGGGCCCGTGCCGCCGCCTCAGGACGATCCTCCATCCCGTGCGGTTGCCATGTCGGGCTTTGCGCCGGATTCCCCGCTCGTAACCTCGGTCAAAAGCTCGCCGAACCACGGCGAGCGGCGCGATCATCGGCGCGCCGACATGATCCTGCTGCACTATACGGGGATGGAGAGCGCCGAGGCCGCGCTCGAGCGACTGTGCGGCGGCGGTCCGGAACCCGGCGTGTCCGCGCATTACTTCGTCCACGAGGACGGCCGAATCGTCCAGTGCGTGGCCGAGGCGCGGCGCGCCTGGCATGCCGGCGCGTCCTCCTGGGAGGGCGATGAGGACATCAACTCGCGCTCGATCGGGATCGAGATCGCCAATCCGGGACACGATTTCGGCTATCCGGATTTTCCGGAAGCGCAGATCCGCCAGGTGATCGCGCTGTGCCGGGACATCGGCGGGCGGAATTTCATCCGCGCCGACCGCGTGCTCGCGCATTCTGACGTGGCGCCGAGCCGCAAGCAGGACCCCGGCGAGAAATTCCCTTGGGCCCGGCTGTTCGAGGCGGGCGTCGGCCATTGGGTCGAGCCCACGCCGATCGCGGCCGGGCCGGTGCTCAAGCTGGGCGACCGCAACGCCGGCGTGTCACAGCTCCAGGGCCTGCTGGCCGAATACGGCTACGGCCTCAACCCGAGCGGATTCTTTGGCGACCAGACCCGCGACGTCGTCGCCGCGTTCCAGCGCCATTTCCGCCCCGTCGGCGTCGACGGCATCGCCGACGGCTCGACGCTCGACACGCTGGAGCGCTTGGTGATCGGCCGGCGTTTTTTGCTGGCGGCGGCGAACGGCGCCAATGCCCGCGCCCCTTGACCTTATGCCGCCGGTTCCCCATTCCTAGCGGGTCAGTCGGCCGGACGGCCGTCCCGGCAAGGACCGAAAGGTCGCCGGGGAGGAAAGTCCGGGCTCCATGGACATGCGGTGCCGGATAACGTCCGGCGGGGGTAACCCCAGGGAAAGTGCCACAGAAAACGTAGACCGCCTCGGGGTGAAAATCCCGCGGCAAGGGTGAAACGGTGCGGCAAGAGCGCACCGCGCCTCCGGCAACGGAGGCGGCACGGCAAACCCCACCGGGAGCAAGACCGAATAGGGGCGGCACGGGGAGCAATCCCCGGATCGATGTCCGGATCGGCCGCCCGGGTAGGTTGCTCGAGACGCCGGGCAACCGGCGATCCAGAGGAATGGCCGTCACGCGCGAAGTGCGTTCTTGCTTTGCGCCGTACAGAACCCGGCTTACAGGCCGGCTGGCGTGATACGGGGCGCTCGGCGGGAGACCGTCGGGCGCCCCACCAATTTGGGGCATCCTGCTTCAGCTGTCGACCATCATGGATTAGCTCTGGCCCGTGAGAACGGCTCCGGCTTAGCGTCCTGGTATGTTGCTGCGCCGGGAAACCCTCGGTCTGCTGCTGGCCTTCGTCGGCGTCGTTCTGTTCGGCGGCACGCTGCCGGCGACAAGGCTCGCGGTAGAGTTCCTCGATCCCTGGTTCGTCACCTTCGCGCGTGCCGGCATCGCGGGAACGGCGGCCCTCCTCTTGCTGCTCGCGTTTCGCGCCCGCGTGCCGCCGCGCGATACCTGGGCTGCGCTCGCGATCGTGGGGCTGGGCTCCGCGATCGGCTTTCCGCTGCTGACCGCGCTCGCGATGCAGACGGTCCCGGCCGCGCACGGCGGCGTCGTGGTCGGCATTCTGCCGCTCGCGACCACGCTCGCGGGCGCCTTCATCGCGCACGAGCGGCCGAGCCCCGGATTTTGGCTCACCGCTTTCGCGGGCACCGCCCTCGTCGTGACCTACGCGCTGTGGCACGGGGGCGGCGGCGGCGGCTTTGCGGGCGGAGATCTCTACTTGCTGCTCGGCATCGCCACCGGCGCAATCGGCAACGCCTATTCGGGGCGGCTCGTGCTCGCGATGCCCGGCTGGGAAGTGATCAGCTGGGCGCTCGTCCTCATCTTGCCGCCGTCGCTCGCGATCGCGCTCCTGCTCGCGCCCGAAAACCCCGGCGCGGTCCCCGTAAACGCCTGGATGGCGCTGCTCTATGTCGCGATCTTGAGCCATGCGTTCTTTCCCTGGAATCTCGCATTCAAACTCGCCGGGATCGCGCGCGCCGCCCAGGTGCAGCTGCTGCAGACCTTCGTCACCTTGGGACTTGCGGCGCTCGTCAATGGCGAAGCCATCGATCTGCAGACGATCGGCTTCGCGGCAGCGGTCGTCGTCACGCTGATGATAGGCCGCACCATGCGGGTGCGGCGCTGAATAGTTGCCCGCAACCCCTTGCCGACCGACCCTGCGCGCACTAAGCTAGCTTACCAGCTAGCTGGAGCAGCATGGGATGACCGAGATCGGCGCCTTCGAGGCCAAGAATAAGCTCTCTGCCCTGCTAGATCAGGTCGAGCGTGGCGAGGAGGTCGTCATCACCCGGCGCGGCCGGCCCGTGGCAAAACTCGTCCCCATGGAGGGGGCAACGGATCGCAGCCAGGCACGGGAAGCCGCACGCCACATCCGCGAGCTCGCCAAAGCGATGAATCTTGGCTCGTTCGATTGGGAGGAATGGAAGCGCTACCGCGACGAAGGGCGTCGGTAACGTGCCGGCTGCTGTGATCGATTGCTCGGCCACGATTGCGTGGTTCATGCCGGACGAGCATGACGCCGGGTCGGAGCAACTCCTCGATCTTGTGACCGATGAGGGCGCACTGGTGCCCAGCCTCTGGCCGCTCGAGGTCGCCAATGCTCTCCTGTTCGCAGTGCGGCGAAATCGCGTGTCTCGCACGCATTGCGAGCGCGCCCTGGAGTCCCTCGTGAGGCTTCCAATCGAGATCGATACGGAAACGACAGGGCGCGCCTGGGGTCCCACTTTTGAACTCTCCGTGCGATTTGGTCTTACGATCTACGATGCGACCTATCTTGAATTGGCGCAGCGGCGTGAACTGCCGCTGGCGTCCCTTGACCGCAAGCTGCGCGCGGCAAGTCGAGCGCTCGGCCTCAGCTTGCTCGGCGTCTGAGCGAGATGGAGCCTGATCAATCCGCCGTGAGCTCGCGCCCGCGCGTTTCCGGCAGCAGCAGCGCCATGATCACCACGATGCCGTAGGCGATGCCGGCGAACACGCCGATCGACTGGCCGAGCGGCAGGACCGCGCTCAACAGCCCGACGAAGGTCGGATTGAGCGCGCCGATGCCGCGGCCGAAATTGTAGGCAAAACCCTGGCCGGAACCGCGCATGCGGGTGGGGAAATTCTCGGTCAGGAACGCACCCATGCCCGAGAAGATGCCGGAGGCGAAGAAGCCCAGCGGAAAGCCCAGGACGAGCATCCAGGCATCGTTGACCGGCAGCTGCGTATAGACCAGCACGGTGATAAGCGAGCACACCGCGTACAGGATGAAGTTCGGGCGCCGTCCGATGCGGTCGGCGAGATAGGCGCCGACCAGATAGCCGATGAACGAGCCGACGATGATGACCGCAATGTAGCCGCCGGTGTTGATCACCGAGAGCTGGCGCTCGGTTTTCAGATAGGTCGGCAGCCAAGTGGTGATCGCGTAATAGCCGCCCTGCGCGCCGGTCGCCAGCAACGAGGTCAGCACCGTGGTTTTGAGCATGGCGGGCGAGAAGATCTCGACCCAGCTCGCCGTTTCGGCTTTCGCCGCGGCGCCGCGCCGAGCGGCCTCGAAGATCGGCGGCTCGTCGACGAAGCGGCGGATGAAGAACACCAGGAACGCCGGGAGCACGCCGACCCAGAACAGCGCGCGCCATGCGGTGTCCTGCGGCAGCACGCTGAAGAACACCGTCGCCATCAGCGCCGCCACGCCCCAGCCGATCGCCCAGCCGCTCTGCACGCTGCCGACCGCCTTGCCGCGGTGCTGCGCCCGGATCACCTCGCCCATCAGCACCGCGCCCGCCGCCCATTCGCCGCCGAAGCCGAAGCCCATCAGCGCGCGGAAGATCAGGAGCTGCGTGTAGCTTTGCGCAAACCCGCAGAGCAGCGTGAACAATGCGAACCACAGGATGGTGATCTGGAGGGTGCGCACGCGCCCGAAGCGGTCGGAGAGCGCACCCGCCACCCACCCGCCGAATGCCGACGTGAGCAGCGTGACGGTGCCGATCAGGCCGGCGTCGGCGTTGGAGATGTGAAAGGCAGCAATGATCGCCGGGATCGCAAAGCTGAAGATCTGCACGTCCATGGCGTCGAGCGCCCAGCCGCCGAAGCAGGCCCAGAACGTGCGTTTCTCCTTCAGGGTGAGCGCGGCGTACCATCCGGTGGCGCCGGAGACTGGCTGAGTTGCCATATCGCTGGTCATGCTTGCCTCCGCGCTTGGCCGCCTGTCGCGTGTGCCGATCGTTCCTCCGTCGGAACAACGCGAAGATCCGTGCGCCGGTTCGGCGCCGTCGGGACGGATTGCGGCACGCGCAGGAGATGCCCCAGACTGGGCGGATGACCGCTGCCGAGCAACAAGCCTGGGAGTTCTGGATCGACCGCGGCGGCACGTTCACCGACGTGATCGGCTTGAGGCCGGACGGCACGCTCGTCGCCCACAAGCTGCTCTCGGAAAATCCGGAGGCCTATCGCGACGCCGCGGTCCAGGGCATTCGCGATCTGCTCGGGCTCGAGCCGGGCGCGCCGATCCCGCAGGGCCGCATCGGCGCGGTCAAGATGGGCACCACGGTTGCGACCAACGCGCTCTTGGAGCGCAAGGGCGAGCGCACGCTGCTCGTCACCACCCGGGGGTTCCGCGACGCGCTGAAAATCGGCTATCAGGCGCGGCCCAAGATTTTTGCCCGACACATCGTCAAGCCCGAGATTCTCTACGAGCGCGTCATCGAGATCGGCGAGCGCGTGCGCGCCGACGGCACGGTCGAATGCGAGCCGGATCTCGCCGAAGCCGGCGCCGCGCTCGAACGCGCGAAGGCCGACGGCATCGCCGCGGTCGCGATCGTGTTCCTGCACGCCTATCGTTATCCGGCGCACGAAGAGCGCATTGCCGCGCTCGCCCGCGCGCTCGGCTTCCCGCAGGTATCCGCGAGCCACGAGATTTCGCCGCTGATCAAGCTCGTCGGCCGCGGCGACACCACCGTGGTCGACGCCTATCTCTCGCCGATCATCGCCCGCTACGTGGCGCGGGTCGCCAAGGAGCTCGACAGCGCGCGCTCCGGCGCGCGCCTCATGTTCATGATGTCGTCGGGCGGGCTCACGGCCGCGGATCTGTTCCAGGGCAAGGACGCCATTCTGTCCGGCCCGGCCGGCGGCGTGGTCGGCATGGCGGAGACCGGCCGCGTCGCCGGATTGGAGCGCCTGATCGGCTTCGACATGGGCGGCACCTCGACCGATGTCAGCCATTTCGACGGCGAATACGAGCGCGCGTTCGAGACCGAGGTCGCCGGCGTGCGCATGCGCGCGCCCATGATGCTGATCCACACCGTGGCGGCGGGCGGCGGCTCGATCCTGCATTTCGACGGCGCGCGATTCCGGGTCGGGCCGGATTCGGCCGGGGCCAATCCCGGCCCGAAATGCTACCGCCGCGGCGGGCCCCTGGCGCTGACCGACGCCAATGTCATGTCCGGCAAGCTGATCCCGGAATTCTTTCCGAAGATTTTCGGACCGCATCAGGACCAGCCGCTCGATGCCGAGGCGGTGCGCGGCGCATTCGCGGCGTTGGCGCGCGAGGTCGGCGATGACCGCACGCCCGAGCAGGTGGCCGACGGCTTCATCCAGATCGCGGTCGAGAACATGGCGAACGCCATCAAGAAAATCTCGGTGCAGCGCGGCTACGACGTGACGCGCTACGCGCTCAACTGCTTCGGCGGCGCCGGCGGCCAGCATGCCTGTCTGGTCGCCGACGCGCTCGGCATGACGAAAATCCTGATCCATCCGTTCTCGTCGCTGTTGTCCGCCTACGGCATGGGCTTGGCCCAGATCCGCGCGACGCGCGAGCAGGCGATCGAGGCGCCGTTCGGCGAGGAGGTGCTCGACGAAATTTCGAGCGTCGGCCGCGGACTGGGCGAGGACGCTCGCGTGGAGGTCGCCGCCCAGGGCGTGGGCGCAGCCGACGTACAGGTCCACGTCCGCGCGCACATCCGCTACTCCGGGACCGACACCGGGCTCATCGTGCCGGCATTCTCGATCCCTCCCCGGAACGGGGAGGGTCCGCCGCACAGCGGCGGCGGTGGGGTCCGCGCTCACAACAACGCCCCACCCGCCGGACTTCGCCCGGCGACCTCCCCTGAAGGGGAGGTAAGACTCGCGTTCGAAGCCGCGCATCGCGCCCGGTTCGGCTTCATCGATGCCAGCAAGAGCTTGGTCGTCGACGCGGTATCGGTGGAAGCGATCGGGGCTTCGCAAAAATTCGCCGAGCCGACGCTGCCCATTGCCGGGGACGCGCCGCCCAAGGCCGTGCAGCACACCCGGTTCTACTCCGGCGGCTCCTGGCGCGAAGCGAGCGTCTTCGTCCGCGATCGGCTCAGACCCGGTCATCGCCTGGCCGGACCCGCCATCCTGATCGAGCCGCATCAGACCTTGGTGCTCGAGCCGGGCTGGGAGGCGCGGATCACGCAAAAGAACCACGTGATGCTCGAGCGCATCGCGCCGCTCGCGCGCGAGAAGGCGATCGGCACCGAGGCCGATCCGGTCATGCTGGAGATCTTCAACAATCTGTTCATGTCGATCGCCGAGCAGATGGGCGTATCGCTGCAGAACACCGCCTATTCGGTCAACATCAAGGAACGCCTCGACTTCTCGTGCGCGGTGTTCGACCAGGAAGGATCGCTCGTCGCCAATGCGCCGCACATGCCGGTGCATCTCGGCTCGATGGACCGCGCGGTCGAGACCATCATTCGCGAGAATGCCGGAACGATCCGGCAAGGCGACGTCTACGCGATCAACGCGCCCTACAACGGCGGCACGCATCTGCCCGACATCACCGTGTGCACGCCGGTGTTCGATGCGCCGGGCCGCGAGATCCTGTTCTGGGTCGCGAGCCGCGGCCATCATGCCGACGTCGGCGGCATCTCGCCCGGCTCGATGTCGCCGCACGCCACCGGGATCGAGCAGGAGGGCGTCTATATCGACAATTTCCAGCTGGTCGCGGAAGGCGTCTTTCGCGAACGCGAGCTCGAAGCACTGCTCACCGGCGCGCGCTATCCGGCGCGCAATCCGCGCCAGAACATCAACGATCTCAAGGCGCAGATCGCCGCCAACGCCAAGGGCGCGCAGGAGCTGCGAAAGATGCTGGCGCAGTTCGGGCTTGCCGTGGTGCGCGCCTATATGGGCCACGTCCAGGACAATGCCGCCGAGAGCGTGCGCCGCGTGATCGATCGCATTTACGACGCTTCGTTCGCCTACGAGATGGATCAGGGCACCTGGATCAAGGTGAAGATCAGTGTCGACAAGAAGAGGCGCGAGGCGACGGTGGATTTCACCGGAACTTCGCCGCAGCAGGACAGCAATTTCAACGCGCCGGAGCCGGTAACGCGCGCGGCCGTGCTCTACGTGTTCCGGGTCATGGTCGACGACGACATCCCGATGAATGCCGGCTGCCTGCGGCCGATCCGCATCGTCATTCCGGAAAACTCCATGCTCTCGCCGAAATATCCGGCCGCGGTCGTCGCCGGGAACGTCGAGACCTCGCAGGCGGTCACCAACTGCCTGTTCGGCGCGCTCGGCGCCTTGTCGGCCGCCCAGGGCACGATGAACAACCTCAATTTCGGCAACGACAAATATCAATATTACGAGACGATCTGCTCCGGCTCGCCGGCAGGGCCGGGATTCGACGGCACCGACGCGGTGCACACCCACATGACCAACACGCGGCTGACCGATCCCGAGGTGCTGGAGTTCCGCTATCCGGTGCTGCTCGAGGATTTCCACATCCGGAAGCATTCCGGCGGGCGGGGCAAGTGGTGCGCCGGCGACGGGGTGCGCCGCACGATCCGGTTCCTGGAAGAGATGGATTGCACCATCCTGTCCGGCCATCGCCGGGTGCGGCCGTTCGGGCTCGCCGGCGGCGAGCCGGGTCAGGTTGGCGAGAATTGGGTGCGGCGCAAGGATGGCCGCGTGGAGAGACTGCAGGGGTGCGACGCGACCACGATCGGGCCCGGCGAAGCGGTCGTGATTCAGACCCCGACCGCGGGCGGCTACGGCGATCCGAGCGAGCGCAAACGCTGAGGGCGTCGCCGCGCGTTCAAAAAAAAGCCGCGCCAGCCGCACAGGGTTTCGGCCGCGGACGGCCTCCGGCGTCCTCGTGGCGCGGCGGTTTTGCCGCGAGCCGTTCCTGGGCTATAGCTGCCGCGCTGCCAGCCCAGGTAGTCGGCGCTCCTGAATGGAATCCCCCGTGCCGGACCGCGATCAAGCCTCACGCTTCACCGGAGTGCGCGTGCTCATCATCGAGGATGAGACCCTGATCGCGCTGCTGCTCGAAGACATGCTCACCGATCTCGGCTGCACCATCCTCGGCTCGGCATCGACCGTCGAGACCGCGATCGACATGCTGGACCGGACGCCCCCCAGCATCGCCGTGCTGGACATCAATCTGGGCGGCGAGAAGAGCTATGCGGTGGCGGAAGCGCTGGCCAAGCGCGGGGTAAAGTTCGTGTTTTCGACCGGCTATGCCGACGGCCGCCTGGAGCCGCCCTGGCAGGATCGGCCGGTGCTGCAGAAACCGTTCGGCCAGGAGCAGCTTGCCGAAGCCCTGGAGGCGGCCTTGAAGGTCTGAATTGATCTCGGCGCCTCCCTCCCCGCTGGCGAAGAGGGGTCGCGAGCAACCGGATCGGCGGCACCGGCACAAGCCTGGAGTTTTTCGCAAGGCCTCGGAACCGACCCGGTAGGCGAGGGTTCTTCGATTCAAATCGTTTAAACCATCCCGTGGGTAGTTCGGGAGACGATCCTGTGGGTAATTACGGCAAATACCGCAAGGCCGCGTTGGATTGCATCGAGCTGGCGGACGCGTCGAAAAACCAGCAATCGCGCATGGTGCTGCTGAAGATGGCCCAGATGTGGGCGAGGCTCGCGGACCAGGCGGCGCAGAACAGCACCACGGACCTCGTCTACGAGACTCCGCTTCGCCCACGCGATGATCGCCCCGACCATTAGCCTGAATATCCGTTTCGAACCGACGCACCACCCGGAGCGCTGACTCGCCCGCCTGCGGGAAATTCCGCAGCCCGGATCGCGCAATGGCGACGTCGGCAAGCGCCTGCTCTCATATTTATTCTTGTGAGATCTGTGGCTGCACCCAGCGTGTCTCAACAAAAGGCCGCCATGGCATCCTCCAAATGGAATGCGATGCCATTTGTTGGGCAGGTTTCCAAGTTTCCTAAGACGCTTTTCGGCCCCAGGCGTTCGGGGGATTCTCGCAAGCAAGGATCGTCGCCCTGGCCTTTTCGACGGCCCTGGAGCGCGGTCCGTAGACGGTGCCGGACACCAAGGTCCACCCGCACGCGTCCACGACTTCCCACAGCCAGAATGCCAATCCATCGCCTCTGACTTGCTTGCGCACCATGAAGTGGAGTTGTTGTCTGCTCATCGCCATGCACAGGAAACTGCGGTCGCGCTTGCTTGTTCCGGTGCAGCTTTTTCCGAAGCTGCACGACTTCCACCCGAGGGCTTGCATTGCGCTGCCAGGCGCGCTCGCAAGCAATCAATCTTCGCCGGCGGCCGCCGAAGGCAGATGACCGCGCGCGCCGGTGCGCACCGACCCCGTGAACGAGGGATCGCCGCGGCGTCCTGCCACGGCATCGCCCGGAATGGCCGGGGGATTGCAGATGCCCCGCCCGCTCCCGCGCCGCGCAAGATCGACATGAATATGGTCGTAATGGAACGCGTTCGAGCCGGGCGCGAGCACGGTCGCGAATTGCCGGCACGCCGCGGCGTGAACGTCGTGCAGAAAGCCGCGCTCCTCGGGCGGCCCGTGCCAGCCGTCCCTCACCGTGACCTTGCGGCCGTCCGCCAGCGTGAAGGCGGCGACGTCGAGCGCATTACCGAAAGCGTGCTCGGAAATCGGCGCGCCGCGCTGCCCGTTCATGCTGCGGCACGAATAGGCCGAGATCTGCTTGATCTCGATCACGCCCTCGCCGAACCAGCGCTGCGCCGCGGGCTGCACCGCCTCGGTGACCCATTGATCGAGCGCCGAGACCATCGGGCACGCCAGCGTCGCCGCCGGCGCAACCGCTGCCGGACCCGACGTGATCGCCAATGCCGGATCCCGGCTCGGCCCGAGCGGCACCTGGCTGCCATAGGGCTGCGGCGCGGGGCGCCCATAGGTCCCGGGCCGTGTCTGATAGACCGGATCGGGCGCTTGCGGCGGCGGCTCGGGCGCAAGCCTCGGATCCGCGCTCGGGCCCGGCGGCGCACCGGGCTGGGGCCGATATGGCGGATAGGACGGGACCGCGAGCTCCCGCGGGTAGGCCTGCGGCAACGTCGAGCCCGGGATTGATGCCGGCGGGCGCACTTCGTCGGCGAAGCCGAGCGCAGGTCCGGCCCCGAGGGCGACCACCTTCAGGGGAAAATCGGCGCCGCAGATGCCCGGCCCTTCGATCGGGCTCATCCGCGTGACGCTCGAGCCTTCCCGGACCACACCCGACTGCAGGCATTCGACTTCCGCATCGTGCCGCCAGGGATCGCGCTGCTCGAACCAGCGGCCGCACCCCAGCAGCGCGACGAGAAGGAGGGAGCCGACGAGGAACAGGGCCACTCCGCGCGCCATGGCGCGGAGCATGCCCGCCATTGCGTTAAGGATGCTTCAATGCTTCTTTCGCGGCGGGCGCTGTGCTGTCGCCGCCCTCTCCTCTCCGGATCGAAACGCATGAACATCCATGCCTTGAGGACCAGCGAGCGCGCGCTCCATGCGCTCGATCTGGCGTGCCGCATCGAAGCCGGAGGGCTGACGCCCGCGGCGGTTCTGGAGAACTGCGAGCAGGCGATCACGGCGCGCGAGGCCGAGATCGGCGCGTTTACGGCGCTCGATCTTCCGCGCGCGAAACAATCCGCGGCCACTTCGGCCGGGCCGCTGCGCGGACTTCCCGTCGGCGTCAAGGACATCGTCGATACGGTGGATTTCCCCACCGAATACGGTTCATCGATCTACGCCGGCCATCGCCCCCGGACCGACGCCGCGGTGGTCTCGCAGATCCGTCGCGCCGGCGGGCTCCTGCTCGGCAAGACCGTCACGACCGAGTTCGCGCATCTGCAGCCCGGCAAGACCCGCAATCCGCGAAATCCGCAGCACACGCCCGGCGGCTCGTCCTCGGGTTCGGCCGCGGCGGTCGCCGCCGGCATGGTTGCAATCGCGATCGGCAGCCAGACCGGCGGCTCGGTGATCCGGCCGGCGGCGTTCTGCGGCGTGGCGGGCTTCAAGCCCTCCTATCAATTGCTGCCGACGGTCGGCATGAAATGCTTCTCTTGGCAGCTCGACACGGTCGGCCTGTTCGCGGCCAGCGTCAGCGACGTGGCGTTCGCGGCGGCGGCCATCGCGGACCGCGATCTGCGGGTCGATCGCACGACGCCGGCTGCACCGCGCATCGCGGTGATGCGCATGCACATCTGGTCGCAAGCAAGCAAAGCGATGCAGGCCGCGCTCGAGGCGGCGGGGCGCGCGGCGGCCGCCGCGGGTGCTCGCGTGACGGACATGTCGCTGCCGCCCGCGCTCGAGGACGCCTGGCGGGCGCATCCGGTGATCCAGG
>WNFX01020808.1_pt1 | contig 15502 bp, 11 predicted proteins | sample 5400111 | NCBI WGS metagenome assembly WNFX01 (sample SAMN13153363, study PRJNA577476) | soil metagenome | isolation source: 40 cm soil or saprolite under grassland replicate 1 | place: USA:California | collected 2016-06-15 | reverse complement strand
CTCACCGCATCGCCTATACTGCCTATGTGCGGAATACCGGAAGCTCCTAACCCACTTTCTACCTTTATGGTATCTAATCTTCGTTTTAACTTTTTTTCACGGTCTATTAGATCGTAAGCAACTTTGTCTAACCAAGTCCCCTTACCGATTACTTGTTCGCCGGCTCTCAGTTAAATAACACCTTCGACATATAAGGACCATTAGGTACATACCCCAATTTTTTATAATACTCTCTTGTTCCTATTGCACTTATAACGGATAATTTTTTTGTACCGAATTCGTCTTTTGTTATTCTCTCCGCTTCCTGAATAAGCTGCATTCCATAGCCTCTATGTTGATAGGATCTTCCGGTTCCCGGGTTCCCTACGTTCAGCATCTGGCCGTATATATGCAGTTCCCTTATGATGGCAATCGGTTCGTGTTGTTCATACACAAGTTCAGATCTGTGAGAGAATGCACCTTTACGTAAGCGCAAGAAACCAAGAATTGTTGTCCTGTCTATGCTTTCAATTGACAAAAATACCTCTTGTCCGTTTGAAGTAGCATAGTCAACTCTTCTTAAAGTAACTTCTTCTTTTGATAGTATGCATCTTCTATGTAACCCGATCTCTCTGCATCTTATACACTTGCAAGCGGCACCCTGCTGGTGCAGCCTTTGAAGCACTAGCTGCCGCAAATTTCCGCTTGTCGGACCAGCAATAATATCTTTGGATTCGATTTCTCTCTGAATACGCATTATTCTAATCCAGGGAGGTACAATTTTTTTTGCGGCAACTAGAACTTCTATCAGATCCTCATCCGAGTAAGCCTCGTATCTTCCTGTAGAATACATCTTATACAAGCCGGTATCCTTCAAAACAAGAGTAGGATAGATCTTCAACATATCGGGTTTAAATGAAGGATCTTGAAATAATCGCTGGAAGTCCTCTATATCCTTCTTAGGGGTTGATCCAGGTAGACCTGGCATCATATGTGCGACAATTTTATATCCTGCCTCTCGAGAGAGTTTAAAAGCTTCAACAACATCGTTTAGCGAATGTCCACGATTTACTATCTGATAAATCTCATCACGTAAAGACTGGACACCTATTTCCACTCGAGTAATTCCAAGTTCAAGCATGAGATCAATTTGCTTTTCTTTACAGTAATCGGGTTTTGTTTCAACTGTAAAACCAACACATCTTGAATATGCAGTTTCATTTAGTTTAATCGCTTCGTTCAAATTCATTGAAGAACAGGATCTTGTACCAGCAGAGTTTAGAGCATCGTAGCATGATTTTGCAAAAGCTCTCTGATAATCTTCTGGCATAGAAGGAAAAGTTCCACCGACTATAACAAGCTCTACTTTACCTATATCATGTCCCCTAGCCTTCAATTGCGTTAATTTAGAATGAACCTGTTTATACGGATCGTACCCAAATTGCTGAGCCGATCTAGTTGATGGTTCTGAGCCCGTGTAACTCAGAGGAGTATTAATCGTGATTCCCCCTGGACAGTATATGCATCTACCATGAGGACAATTAGAAGGTTTTGGCATTACAGCGATAACTACTACCCCAGATGCAGATTTTATCGGTCTTACCATCAGAGTTTGGCGATGCTGACTTTCGTTTGGAAGAAATCGTATTATATCTTCATTTTTTGGTATGGTACAAAGCTGAAACCTAGATGAGGTTTTCTTTATAATTCGCAATACATACGTTGCTGATATGTTATGCTGACTTTCGATTTCCTGAGCAATAGATTCACAGGCTCGAACATACTCAGATGTTTGATCTGACCCCTCATTAGTGAAATCAGAACTTAATGTATCCTGCAATATGATTAAATTATATCTAGTTAATATTAATTTATTGTAGGAGCTTTGTCAACGCTTCAAAGTTCATATCATAATGGTAAGATCCGATTCATAATACGAATGTGATGAAAGAACCATCAGCGCTAGTAGTAATAAGCTAGAGAATTTGATTTTTTCCATCTATTCTGACAATAACATCCCCTCTTCCCTTTTTGCTAACCCTTCCGATTTCTCTGCAGCCCATTCCGTATTTCTCAAATATTCTTATCGTACTTTCTACTGAAACCCTTGGAAGTATAAGGCAGAATCCGATTCCCATGTTGAATGTCTTGTACATTTCTTTAGTCTTTATTCCGCCATCCAGCTGTATTTGGCTAAATATCCCAGATGGGACAGGCATATTATCAAGGGTGTACACTACCTTATCATTAAGGCGAGATAGCTTGCTGAAGGAACCCCCTGTTATGTGTGCAAGACCATGAAGAGGGATGGACTTCGCTCTGTTTAATATTTCCAGGATCGGCTCGACATATATCCTCGTTGGAGTCAGTAGTTCCTCTCCTAATGTATGAGATAAGCTGTCAGGTTTATGATCTAAGGAGTACTTCGGCAATAACACCTTGCGAGCTAAAGTATAACCATTTGAATGCAAACCGCTACTCTCCACTCCTAAAATAATATCCCCAGTTTCTATCTTATTTCCCAAAATTAGCTTTGACTTATTCATAATAATTCCGACGACTGCCCCTGCAAGATCAAAGGCACTTCCCTGACTTGTATTGGCACAGATAATATCAGGGACCACGGCTGTTTCCCCCCCTAATATTGCTACACCTGATTTCTCGGCCCCATACACGAGACCCTTAGCTAATTCAGTCAAGAGAACTTCATTTGCTGATCTTAGCGCGATGTAATCTATAAACCCAAAAGGTTTCGCTCCCACACAGATTATATCATTTACATTCATTGCAACACAGTCTATTCCAATAGTATCATACCGTTTCATCATCTGGGCAACAATCACCTTGGTGCCAACGCCGTCACAATGTAGGGCAAGAATTTTTGGCCCAAGATCAATTATCCCAGCATAATGTCCGAAACCCGAGATGACCTTTCCAACTGACTGCAGGGAATGGGTTCGGGAAATAATCTCTCCAAGTGAGTGTTGAGCCTTTCGAATCTTCTCCAAATTTATCCCTTCATTACCAGAACTCATTGGTAGAATATCTCTTGACTCTTTAAATAAATGTTAAACTATAATTTATCAAGAAACCAAGGAACATGACGTTGTATCAGGAACCAAATTTTGACATATCCGAACTAGATTTTACAGCACCCTGATAGGATCAATATTCAGATCTGGTTGATGTTACCTACTTAGACAGATATGGAATTAGGCTATTTTACTATTATTGCGTTAATTCATGTGGATAGAAAGTGAAAAAGAATGTGGTAAACACTTAGATCTAATTCGTCTTAAAGTATTTAATTGATATTCAAGAACATACGAAACCTGAACAGAATTTCTCCTAAAAGCAGCCTCAGGATTCTCTAGATAATGTGTAATTTTTCTGCGCAGGGTCTATGATAATATCTTTTGTTAGTGTGCCCTACGCTGACCACAGTCTCCGTATACATCAATCTGTCTTTACAAAATCTGCAAGCCCCATTTTGCCTAACTAGGATATATCGCTCTACACGCTTATATTCGACCAGTGAATAGACCATTAGATAGAGACAAGCACTCTCCTTCTTTCTTTATGACATTCACTACGGAGAATTCCTGATCCTCTCCGTGATGCCTTCCGCATTTCTAAGACCCGATCTTGAATCCGCTCCTGGGGCTCCGCGCGAATAATATCATTTTTCACTCGTTCTTCAGAATCGAAAATAAACATAAAGTCCCTAGTGTACTTATCGATAAAAGATACACATGTATACGAATCTTTTTGTATCTTGATAACATAATCTGACCGTTTTATGACAGGTACCTTAGATTGATGTGTTAATTAAATCACTTTATGTGTAACCGAGAAGATATTTATTAACAGGTTTGATTCTATTGACCATAAAAGATAGTCAAAAGTTACGAACCCAAAAATTAAGCTAAGGTATCTAACGAAGAAGTTGGATGAAATAAAGAAGTGTCAAACTTTAGCCTACGATAGGAACATAAAATCATGCCTACCAAAACTTCAAGGGTGATCCTATCCAAAATTTACATCTAAACATTAAGACGATCATTAAGACTTGATTATGCGTAGATACAAATATCTAGTCATTAGTATGTTGGAAGAGGTACGCTGAATGCTTTGTAAGAAATTCAGAATTTGCTAGGTCAGAGGAACTATTTTGAACTACACCAAGAATATGACACGATTGGCTAATGTGAGCCAGCAATGCTATCTTCTCTATCTGACCTGCGAAACGACCTGACCTGTAACCGAATCGACAAAAAAAGTTGAATTATCTTTCCTATTTTCTACCTTCCAAGCAAAGTGGCTACCGGTGGTAACAGTAGGCCAATTGCTTTTAAGTTAACATCAGATGCGTAAACGGTTCCGTCTCCTTTTATATATACAAAACGCATGGAAAGATCATTTGGGTTAGCTCCCGTGGCATTAAGCTCCTTCATTATGACAGAAATTGCCGTTTCAGACGATATTGGGAATCTATTAAAAGAGTGTTCACGGAGTTTTCGACACCTAAATATACTAAGGCCATAGCCAATAATCCTACGGCCATTGATACGACAACTCGCTTGTTCATATTTGAGTATGTAGTCTGAGCTAAACTGGACCTTATTGAATCTTTTATTTTGTCAGCGAAATGTTTTTCTACCTATCAGTCGAATGTTTATGTCAAAATAGGTTCTTTTCATAACACCAAGGCATTATAGCTATGAATGATTTCTTTTCCCTTAAACACGTGATTGGATTCTGGTTAATTGTTCCTCCCTTGATTTTGCGGAAAACAACCAAAGGACGGGCTCACATCAAAAGGAGATTGCTTCTCATTGTTTTAGCTCGAAATTTAGTACAAGGAAAAGTTTATTGAAATAAATTGACAGCTACAAATATGGACTATTCTGAATATGTAGCTCGGCTGTCAACGTACCAAGATATAGACCTTAAAGAAACTGAAAGGTCATATCTTTCGAGAATCATTAGCGGCCGGGAACCAGGCTACGGACTAAGTTCATATCTCCGCTTGAAACGTCAATCTGTAGCCTGGAAGGACGATCAAATCGTATTAAAAAAGGAATCATGCAAAATAACTTTTGAGATGCTCGACTATGTCAGAACTGCAGATAATTCGCAGGACAAAAGAAGATACGCAAAACAATTAGAAGAAAATTTAGAATGGTCAGCAAAGCTCTTATTATTCAAGTTGACTATAATGTATAACGAGTCTAACTTACTTAGTGCTACTTCCAACATTATCGATGAAAATGCCAAGGTTGCATTATATCAGCTTGAGGACACAATGAGAACTGTGCTCTACAACGATAAGATGTTTACTCGACAGTTGAATATGATCGAAGCAGAATTTAGAGAAGGCTATAACGCCTTAGTTGGACCAAAATAGCGCGAATTTATATGGATCCTTTCACCAGACACAACATCTGAGAACTAAATTCATTCGAAATGCTTTATCACTTATGATTTTAGTTTACCAGGGTCTTAATAGCGGTTTCATAGATAAAACTTAGTATACTTATAATCTTATTCAATTCTAACCTTCTTTATAATTTGTGGTGGCAGCAAGAATGCTCGTTTAGAAGAAAAGTAAGGAGTAATATAAATTGGTAGAACACATACAAATCTATGACATCCATTTATAGAGGAAAAAGAGAAACGTAATCTAATGATCACTAATCCGGTTGCAGTATTTGATTCAGGTATAGGTTCATTATCAATCATACGTGAATTAAGGAAAGAAATGCCGAACGAGGACCTCCTTTATTTTGCAGACCGGTCTCATTTTCCATACGGAACAAAGTCCCGTGCCGAGCTCTACGTTACTGTATCTGAAAGTGTAAAATATCTAGGTAGGTACAGACCTAAAATCGTCGTTATTGCGTCAGTCACGCCTTCCGTCCAAATATTACATGAATTAAGGGCTTTGGTTAATATTCCATTAATAGGAGTTAGTGCGCCACTAAAGGAAGCTTCTAGGATAACAAAGAAAAAACATATCGGAATTATGGCTACAGAAGCTACTATAAGAAGTAAGGAGTTCCAGAATCAGATTTTAAGAGAGATTCCTCAGAAAATCCTTGTAAGTAAATTTAACGCGTCCCCGATAATTGAATTGATAGAAGACGGTACTTTCCTAAATAATGAAAGAGTGACATTTGATAGAATATCACAGACACTGGGTCATGATGTCGATGCTAAGATTGATGTAATGGCTTTATCGAGTACACACCTCCCATTTGTAAAAAATTATCTCGTCTCATTATTTCCAACAGTCAAGTTTATAGACCCTGCAAATATCGTGGCAAAGAATGTGAAAAAATTCTTGATCATTAACAAGATGTTAAAGAGACAAGGTAACGGAAGATTGCAAATCCTTGTATCTGGTTATACCAAGGACTTTGAAAATGCCATTCGTAAATTAGGAGTCAAGGGAGATGTTAAAGGGGTACATCTCAGTTTTTGAAAGGTATGATATGGATATCTAACATGACTTCTATCACAATTGTCTCATAAGTCTAACAGCATTTAAATAACAAGACAGAGCCTAAATTAGGCGGGCCTAATGCTTTAAGAATGATTAAAAGAATAAGACTTGGAATAGATGTAGGGGGAACGTTCACTAAGGCCGTTGCAATAGACGTACTCCAAGGCAAAATCGTTGGCAAGGCAACCGTGCCTACTACTCATTCCACGGTTGAAGGTGTTTCCACAGGCATACTAGCGGCATTAACTAGAGTAATACAGGAAAATAATATCGAAAAATCAGAAATTGAGCTCATTTCTCACAGTACAACTCAAGCAGTCAACGCACTGCTCGAGGGAGACACGTCAAAGATCGGCATTATTGGTATGGGAGTTGGATTAGAAAAAGCGAATGTTGTCAAACACACTGATCTTAAAGATATAGAGCTATCACCAAATAAACACCTTCGAATCTGCTATCGCTTTTTGGACACCTGCAAATATCTCAATGAAGCTGAAATACGCGCCACAATTTCCGAGCTAAAGAATGAAGGTGCAGAAGTTTTGGTCGTCAGTGAGGCATTTGGAGTGGACGATCCCAGTAACGAATCCTACGTGATGGAAAATTCAGATATTCCTATAACTGCAGGACATGAATTATCTGGTATTTATGGTTTAGAGATTCGCACGCTAACAGCAGCGATTAATGCCTGTATTCTGCCGAAGGCGATCAATACTGCCAAATTTGTCGAATCTGCTGTCCAGAAAGAGAAGATTGATGCACCGGTTATGATCATGAAAGGCGATGGCGGGATTACAGATCTAAAAACCTTCCAAGACAAACCTATATTAACAACGCTTTCGGGGCCTGCGGCCAGTGTAGCTGGAGCTTTACTTCATTTACACGTGTTAGATGGAGTCTTCATCGAGGTCGGCGGTACCTCAACAAATATCTGCCTAATCAAAGATGGGAGACCGCAAATGCGGTATGTAGTTATTTCAAATCATCCAACGTGCATACGTTCATTGGATGTAAGGGTAGCTGGAATTGCAGGAGGTTCTTTAGTAAGATGGTCAGGAAGAAAGATGACAGATGTTGGGCCCCGATCTGCACATATTGCAGGACTTCAATATTCCTGCTTCGCAGATCCGGAAGAATTAGAGGGAGGACAAATCGTCACATTTAGTCCTAAGGAAGGCGATCCCATAGATTATGTAGCTGTAGAAGTGGGCGGTGGAAAACGTTTTGCGATCACAACTACCTGTGCAGCCAATGCATTAGGACTAGTAACACAAGGTGATTACGCAAAATCAAATCAAAGGTCCGCAGAACTATCCTTATCAATTTTAGCTGAGAGAATGGGTGTTACGACAGAGGACGCGGCTAGATCAATTCTTGAAATTTCCCTAAAGAAAATAATAAAAATTATAGATCCGCTAATTAGGGAATACAAATTGAGTAGAGATCGCCTCCTATTGATAGGTGCAGGCGGAGGCGCCTCAATTCTCGTCCCTTATTTGGCCAGTAAACTCCGTTGTCAACACAAGATAGCAGAGAATGCAGAAGTCATATCTTCAATCGGCGTTGCCGCAGCTATGATTCATGAACAGCGAGAGAGGACAATTAAAGAACCTACTCCGCAGGACATCTCTTCTTTGATAGAAGAGATAAAACAAACGGCAATAAGTCGTGGCGCATTGCCTGAGTCTTTAAGTATCCAATCTGAATATATAAGTGACCGTTCATTAGTGCGTGTTACTGCGTTAGGTAATGCGAACCTAGACATAGGGACTAGAAACTGGACACAGATTGATGAGGAACAAGCAAAGAAAATGGCCTGCGCATTATTTGGTACTAGCGAAGGTGTAAGTCGTATCTTGGATGTTAAAAACTACTATGTATTTGCATGTGAGGTTTACAAAAAGAAGCTTTTCTTAAAATCTAAAAAGCTGCCCATATTGGTGCTCGATAGGTATGGACGCGTAAGATTATCTCTAGACAATGCGGCCGTATATATAGGCAGCCCAGACGAAATCTCTGGCAAACTTGATTCTTTAATTCTCATAGATGAGAAGGCAAAATCTGAAAACCTTGCACCTCAGGTACATCTATTGGATGCAATGAAAATTGTAGACTTCTCTAGTTTGATTGCCCCAGAGCATCTCTTAAAGGCTGTTAAGGACGAGTTACGAAAAATCGAGGGACAAGAAGTAGCCGCTATTGTTAAATTGTGATTAAGGAAATTTATTTTTAATATCCAGATCTTATATGTTAAGCATGTTTACCTATTATAGTACATCTCCATAAAAACGCAGAGTGTAGGTCTTATCATTATTAAGATTTCTATGTCGAATGAAATTCCAAAAGTTGCGACGACGTAGTCGTTTGTTCATTCTCCTTAAAACAAACAAAGGATCAAAAAGCAACGTGTTGATCTCACCTCTACTATGTGATAACACGTACGGTTAGAACCACGACTTTTCAAACTAGTGACAGGCCTCTTAAAGCTAGATGCTTCAATTTAAGACATCATTTTAAACTCAAAATCAAGAGCTTTCGAACATAAATGTATATACACTTTAGCATAAAAAAACTCTAAGACGGAGCAGAGTGACTTATCAACTATGGTAAATATGCGGTTGGTTTTTCTCGGGACATCGGCTGCAGCCCCTACAATCCAGCGCGGTTTGTCATCTGTTGCATTAATGAGGGGGCGAGAGTTATTTCTATTTGATGCTGGAGAAGGCATGCAAAGAAATTTCATAAGAGCTGGCTTGGGTATGAATAAAAAAATGAAAATATTCATAACTCATATGCATGGTGACCATTGTCTCGGCTTGCTTGGGCTCTTGCAAACTATGTCTATGCAAGGTAGGGATATGGCAGTTGATATCTACGGCCAGCCACAGTTATTAGAATTTGTTAGAGAAAATATGCGGATCATAAACTTCGGACCCCTATTTGATGTCAACATTCACACAATCAACAATGTGGGCGTAGTTGTCAAGGAGAAAGACTATGAGATTGCATGTTGCGAGGCCGAGCATTTGGTACCCGCGTATTCCTATTGTCTTAAGGAGTTTGACCGGCCTGGTGTTTTTATTGTCAAGGAAGCAAGACGATTGGGAATTCCAGAAGGCCATTTATATCGGACGTTACAGGACGGAGGCGAGATAATACACAACGGAATCGCCATTAAACCAAATCAAGTGACAGGACCTAGAAGGGCAGGGAGAAAAATAGGGATTTCAGGTGATACAAGACCAACTTACAAGCTACAGGATTTTTTTAAGGATTGTGACGTCTTAGTTTTTGAATCTACGTATAGTCATGATAAATATCAAAAAGCGATCGAAAACTTTCATTCTACTGCAAAAGAGGCGGCAATACTCGCAACAGGATCGGAGGTAAAGAAGCTGTTTCTAACGCACTTCAGTGCAAGGTATGAGAAAACAACCGAATTGGTTAAAGAAGCTGGCTCATATCATGAAAACGTAGAAGCTGCTGAAGATCTAAAGGTAGTGGAAATCCCATATAGGGATTAAAAACCTAGATTTGAGTGCGATGCTAACTTCGTTCAGACGTTGCCTAGCTGTACTCTTACAATATTTGTCTGCATTCATCTGCCACTTGTCTATTCAATGATCAGTCATATTGCAGATAATCTCGTGGTAATTACTATCATCTTGCACCAACATTACAATTGTAGCGATCATTCTATGTGGGTATATGAATACAATTTAAAGAGTGCCTCGGAAAAAAATTTTCTCTAACACCAAGGTTTCGAATTGAGTACAAAAGTAGTGAATACCACTATATCAATAAGAAAATTAAAAAATAAGGGCTACAATAATAGTAGATAACAAATGTATGCAGGTTCATATGAAATGCCGAAATGTAATGCATGTAGTAGGGATGTAAATCCTAGTGCGTTATCGGAGAGCTTCCAATGTCCAAATTGTCAGAATCAGAAGATTTGGAGATGTGAAGAATGTAAGGGCAGCTCTAAAAAATATTCATGTCCCACTTGTGGTTACAAAGGTCGGTGAAGCATGGGTGTTATACTATCAATCACGCCAGTACTATAGGCAAGGATATATTCATTTATGATCTTGATAACAAGAGAAGGCGTCATTCTAATTAAAAGTAATAACCCATCGTATATTATCTTGTCATCCTGGTCCTTGATTGGAATAGAGGTGATGTAAGATTCTAATATTTTCATCCTCTTCTCGCCTAGCTCGTCTATAGACGAGGCAACTAATAGCCCAGCTTTTGTCAATTCATAAAATGGGACGCCTTCGAGTTGGAGGGCCCTAGGACCTCGTCTCAACGGGAGTCTTCCGCCTTCCCTTACTACTCCTGAAGGAATTAAGACCTCATCCAGATCTCTGAAAATACCAGAATAGATATTTTGCCATAAAATTCCATGTTTCTTTGCAATAACATGGGCAATAGAAGTCCTGGTTCGCAATTCGGGGCTCTGTTCCGTAGCAAGATGGGAAATAATTCCGCGCTGTCTTTTTGCCTCTCCAGTAAATTTGTTTTTACGGGTCTTAAAAGTGTCGAATATCGCTATATTATATTTTCCATCTTTCAAACGAGTGATCACCTTTACCTCTTAATCTTTAATTGTTGAGTTGTGATAATATTTTAATTTGTTGGTAATTTTTATTAAAATCCGAAAGTTTCGATCATTCGAAACAAATGTATTATGATTGGAGCCTGGAACTAACATAGCCTACTCCAATATGGATATAATATAGGTAGGCACCAGAAAAAATGTGTAAGTAGATAACACCTTACGTATATGTTTCAATTTATAAGTATCAATAAGATTTCTTCGTTTCATCGTTGTTCAGTTCTGGACCTTGCAGATGAAACTATAGACCAAACCCTTGAGTAACGAGGTCGGCTAAATGGCTTTTTCATAGAAGATCGCATTTTATCAAACAGATATAGTTGTTGAGAAAACATATATTAATAATGAGTATTCTAATAATTCGTGAGCTAGCGATTAGGCGGACTCATGGATTTATCGCTAAACTAATTGCCTAGTATGACACATTGAAAAGAGCGCATTATACATCCTTATTAGATCAAACTTCATCTATACCAAATGTATGATAGCACTGATTACATCGAAACTTCTCTCTGCCCGCGTTTCCAGACACCACGTGTAGGTCACTCTTTATTTTACACCTAGGGCATCTACCATAGATATTTTTTTTGGGCAACGACCACTATTCATCAAATGACCTATTAATAACTTCTCTGTAATTTTAAGCGTGAAGTTCGTAGATTGGTTTCCACACTACCAAGCTATTAGACAACAGTTCGGATATAGTACAGAAAAGGATCAGGAAGCGGCAGATATACTTTCTAGGATGATAAAGAGAAAAGCTCTTGACATAGACGTATTGCGGAAGAAAATCGCCGGCAAAAGAATAATAGTTGTAGGCGCTGGAGATAGTTTGGAATATCATATAAGCTTTATAAAAAAGAATCCTAAAGCTGTCAAAATTGTGGCCGACGGCGCGATACAGCCCTTGATCAAAGCTAGAATCAAACCTGATATCGTAGTTACTGACTTGGACGGATCTTCATCTTTCCTACGGAAGGCAGAGCGGATGGGATCGGTCATGGTAGTACATGCACACGGAGATAATATAAATGCGATAAAAAATATTGTGCCAACTTTTAAACATGTTATTGGATCTACGCAGGTAAAACCGATTCAAAATGTACATAACTTTGGGGGCTTTACTGATGGGGACAGATGCGTATTTCTTGCAGAAGAATTTGCAGCTAAAGAAATTCTCCTTATAGGAATGGAGTTTGGCAATCACATAGGTAGATACTCAAAAGAGGTAATTAAGGACCTCAAATTGAAAAAGGCGAAGATGAAAGCGGGAAAGCATATGTTAGAAATACTAGCTACGATGTCTCGATCAAGGTTATTTGATACCTCAGAAACGCCTATTAGAGGATTCGCTCGCTTTAAAGTAAATGTGGTCTAGTCTCAAGCTCCATCAAATCTAGACAGCTAATTGATATATTAAGTTGTTTTAGCACTATTAGGTATCATTGCATTGCTGTTTCAGCATAGATTGGCCAAGATAATCTAGATAATGTGAGGTCCTAGTAAGGTGGGGATGATGTAAAGAAAGTAAGAATCAAGATATTGAAACAGCTCATTACAATTACCCTTGAGGTCTCGTGATAGTCGTTTAAGCTGAAAAACTATTATATCTTTTACGCAAAAGATGGCATGAAGATGTCTAATTATTCTGAAGATGATATCAAACGCGCTGCCGAAGTACGTGAATGGCTCGTAAAAATCATCTCTGATAAGCAGGAGGAAGTCATAAAGTTGCGTACTGCGCTTTCACTTATTGATAAGCTATTAAAACAAGGTAGCTTTAAGATCGCTTCTAACCTTGCGTCTTCTGTGAGTCAGCCTCTAATCCAGGCATACTCAGAGTTTCCAAAGATTGCACCTACGGCTACCTCAAACCAGGAAGTTAGAAATGATACTACTAATATTATCACAGAAAAGTTTGTTTCAGGGAATCAGGCTCAAACGTCTGTTCAGCCTAAGGAACTTAAGCAGTTAAAACGTATAAAGGATGATTTATTGCTGGCAAATGTAGAAGTGTTGCCGAGCTCTCTGGAAATAGCACCTGCCAAAGGAATTTATCTTAATGTTAATACACCCCCTTTCAAATCATTCTTTTTGAATAGAATACTGGACGGGATGAAAACTAAAGACAGGGAAAAGGTCACTCAAGGCCATATTAAAGAATCAGAAGCACTGAATTACGACATCGAAGAAGAAGAGAATGGCATTATCGGTAGGATATTAATAAACAATTACAGAGAAAAAGAACGACTGAATGAGATATTCAACACATCTACCTGGGTATTCACTAGAATGATCGAGAAGAGTTCCAAACAATAATAGCATGGATAAGATATTAGTGCTTGATTTCGGGTCACAGTTCAGCCACCTAATATGTAGGCGCATACGTGAAACGAACGTTTATTGTGAGATTCTGCCTTACAATACATCTGCAAGATTGATCGACAAATTCAATCCCAAAGGAATTATTCTTTCTGGCGGACCAGCGAGAGTTTATCTAGAAAATTCGCCAAAACCTGATAAAAAGATCTTTGAAATGGGAATTCCAATTTTAGGAATATGCTATGGTCTGCAGATTATAGTGGATACTTTTGGCGGTAAAGTCAAAAAATCTATTAATAGAGAATATGGAAGCGCTGAGCTAATTGTAGATAACAAATGTGATCTCTTTGACAGCATTGGGAATAAAATAAAATGTTGGATGAGCCACGGGGATGCAGCGGAGATGATACCAGAAGGTTTCAAGATTTTGGCGCATACAGAAAATTCATTCTCCGCGGCCATTGGAAACCAAAATAAGAGGTTTTATGGAGTGCAATTTCACCCTGAGGTGATTAATACAGAGAGAGGGACCGACATCCTAAAGAATTTTTCCGAAAAGATCAGTGAAGCAAAGCCAGACTGGACTATGGAGAGTTTTGTAGAAATGGCTATTGCAGACATTCGAAGGCGGGTTGGGAAGGAGCGAGTTTTATGTGCTGTAAGTGGGGGAATTGATTCGACTACTGTTGCAGCTTTACTACAAAGGGCCGTAGGGGATAATTTAAGGTGCGTATTCGTAAACCACGGATTGTTGAGAGAAGGTGAAGAAGACATGGTTGTCAGAAACTTTGACCGTCACCTAGGTATAAGACTAATTCATATTAACGCGGAGAAACAGTTTCTACGAAAATTGAAAGGGATTCATGATCCTGAACAAAAACGGAAAATCATAGGTGAACAATTTGCGGTCGTATTTGATAACTTGGCTAAAAAAAATGGTCCATTTCAATGGCTCGCGCAAGGAACACTTTACCCTGACATCATCGAAAGTGGAATTTCAAAGGGCCCAGCAGCAGTCATCAAAACACATCATAACGTGGGGGGTCTTCCAAAATGGCTTAAGTTGAAAGTGATTGAACCATTGGGAAGTTTGTATAAAGACGAGGTTAGAAGGGTCGCAAGGATATTAGAAGTTCCAGATGTATTGTTAAGAAGACATCCTTTTCCAGGACCAGGTCTGGCTGTTAGAATAATTGGGGAAGTGTCAGCAGATAAGCTACGAATTGCAAAACACGCCAGCAAAATAATTGAAGACGAATTGAGTACTGCTGGATTTTATGAAAATGTATGGCAGGCTTATGCTGGAGTAGGAGATGATAAAGCTGTTGGAGTGTTAGGTGATGAGCGTGTCTACGGCCATATTGTAATTGTGAGAGTTGTAGAGTCTATTGACGCAATGACTGCAAATTGGGCTAGATTACCTCATGAGTTGATTGCGAAGATTAGTAATAGAATCACCAACGAAGTAGAAGGAGTAACTTGGGTCACCTATGCGGTTTCAAGCAAACCACCATCTACGATAGAGCTTCAATAGTAACTGGGTATAGTCTGAAATCATGAATTTCAATCATACAATCTTATGAGGTTTCTATCGGTCGTGACATGGAATTTTATGTTACTTTATAAACCCTTGTACATTCATGGTCGTGCAGATATTTCAATTATGCCAGCTTTTTACTCTTTGTGGGTTGGTGGCATGACTGCTTTTAGTAAATAGGTGGTGAGAAGAATTTGTAAAATCGACTTTGCAGTCCTCTTCATCACTCCATCGATCATCTTTTGATTTCAATGCAGGCATAAAAAGGGCATTTAGTGGAGATGGCAGCAATGTCAGGCTAGGACGCCGATGGAACCCTCGTTCCATTATTAACATTCCTCCATTCCCCTAATGTATAAGCCGAGTCATTAAACAGAGTTAGATATAGAAGATGCTTTCATCATCGTACGAGCATAAGAAAAATAGTTGCAACAGAGGAAAACTGCAAATCATGGCAGATATCCTATCTGTATGTGCAAGCGAAGGATTGAAGAAAACTCATGTCATGTATAGGGCCAACCTAAGCTATGATCAAATA
>WNFX01003556.1_pt1 | contig 15508 bp, 17 predicted proteins | sample 5400111 | NCBI WGS metagenome assembly WNFX01 (sample SAMN13153363, study PRJNA577476) | soil metagenome | isolation source: 40 cm soil or saprolite under grassland replicate 1 | place: USA:California | collected 2016-06-15 | reverse complement strand
CAGCGGCGAATCGAACGGAGCCACTCGCTATCGAGCCTGCCGGTAATCATGGCTGCGACAGCAAACGCGAAGGGAAGCGAGAAGCTCATGTAGCCCATGAGCAGCATGGGCGGGTGTATCAGCATGCCAGGGTCCATCAAGAGCGGATTCAGGCCATTGCCATCCGGCGGCGCAATGGGCAGGCGCACGAAGGGATTGGAGACGGTCGTGAGCATGAGCACAAAGAAAGCCTCGATCGCCATCAAGGTGGCCAGCACATACGGTACGAGTACCGCGGGCGCACGTTTCGCGGTGAAGACGAACACCGCCGAGAAAAGCGAGAGCATCAAGGCCCAGTACAGCAATGAGCCCTCTTGCCCACCATAGAAAGCCGCGGTCGTGTAATACCAGGGCATGGCAAGGCTGGAATGCTGCGCCACGTAGCTCACGCCAAAGTCATGGGTGAGAAACGAGGCGACCAGCGCCACCGAAGCCATGAGCAGAAAGAACGTGACGACGAGCACGCTGCGCTTCGCACTGGCGACGAGTGGAGGGATGTTCCGTCTCGCTCCCAGGACGGCCACCACCATCGTGTAGGCGGCAAACCCGAAAGCAAGGACGAGCGCGATGAGACCGAGATCCGAGAAATACACACCAGTTCCTTTCTTGTCTCCTTACGGTGTAGGTGCCGCAGCCTGGAACTTGGATGGGCACCTGGCAAACAGCATCAGTGCTTGAGAGGAATCCTTGTCCGGCTCACTGGCACCTTGACATATATCCCGCCTTCCTCCACCTTCGTCTCTAACTGTGGCAACGGCCTGAGATAGCGTACCGGGCCTGCGCTGGTATCGACCTGGCCATAGGCGGAGAAGAGGCCCCCGTGGCAGGGGCAATGGAACTTGCGGTCTGCATCCTGCCAGTCCACAATACAGCCCATGTGTGTGCATGCGGCAGACAGTGCAATCACCCTGCCTTCGTTTGGATCACCACCGTCGTCGACATCGCGTATAACATGGCCAACAATGGTGTCTGTTGCAAAGCGTACCGCACTCGCCCCAAGGTTTGCAAGTGTGGTCACGAAGTACCAGGTCGTGGGTATACCTGATGGGACGAGAGGAGGATAGGCTGAGTCCGGCGAGCCTGTTCTGCTCTCTTCCACTACCCGCTCGATGCCAGCTCCAATGACTAGTGAGGCCGCGACAGCAGCACCGCCAGTGAGCAGCGCACGTCGTGAGATACGAGGTCGCTTCTGAGGGAGAAAAGGGAACGTCCGTTTTGTTGGTGCTGGCTGCCGTAGCTCTTGTTCAAGGAGGATCTGTAACGCTGCAACAAATTCAGGGCGTGGTGTAGCCTCTTCAGATGAAGCAGAGCGTAAGAGCGCGGCCATCTGGTACATGCGGAGCTGGCTGGGTGTCAACTCGTCTGGTGGATGAGCGACACGTCCCGCCTGAAGTTCTGCTATGTAGCGTTCTAGCTCCAGATACGCTTCAAATCGTTCGTGATCTTCCCCTGACATCGTCCTAGGTCTCCTCATTGGTCAAGCGATGCAATGGACATGTGGGTTCTGTTTCTACCAGGACCCCTTCCAGTATATTATATACCATTGTTGATGGTACCTTGACAAGTGTACGACTGCAAGCTATATTATTATCAAGAGTAGGAGACCGCATCAATGCGGATGGTACGCGCTCTGCACCAATCAGTATTACTCTATGGTAAGGCCTGCTCTATTTGCTCTATTCTACCTATATCGTTCGCAATCGTCCGCATGCTCCTCTTGCTCAGGATAATTGCTGATACAAGCGCCTTCAGATCTTTCGTATCAGCATAATGCTAGCCGCTTCAATGGCGGCCTGCGTTCCTGTACCCTATTCACTACTACTTTTTGGGTCTTGGGGGAAACCATTTTTTACAGCACCTTTTTCATTCAAGGGTACAGTTTCTGGTACATGTGTCTCTGATCGTAGGTTCAGCGCCCTCTCTTTTTAGGTCGTGTCAATTGACCCCTTGAGAGGAGAGGGGAGGTACTCTCGTTGATTACCATGATGTCAGCTACTGATCTGCCTAACCCACGTGGTGTTTCGGTTTGAATGTCAACGGGAAAGGTGAGACTGAAGCTCGATGTCGGAAAGGAGGCCAGCACAACGGCAAGAACACCCACTTAAGAGCAAACCCCTATATAGAGAACAAACTCACGAAAAGGAGTAGTTACGTATGTCAGTCATTTCACGCTTTCGCTGGCTAACGAGCCTCGTTGTGGCTCTTACACTTTCCCTGGTGTTCGTCTTCTCACCACTGTTCGTACTCTCATCGCATGCGCAAACCCTTTCGCCTGGCACAACAGTTTCCGCAACGTCTGCGGCAAATTTGATGGCATCACCGAGTTCTAGTTGCAGCCGGTGCTGCTCAGGGGACATGGACAAGGATGAGGGATGTCAATGTTGCTCACGGAATATGGTTAATGGGTGCCGGTGCTGCTCAGGGGACATGGACAAGGATGAGGGATGCCAATGTTGTTCACGGAATATGGTTAATGGGTGCCGGTGCTGCTCAGGGGACATGGACAAGGACGGGGAGTGCCGATGCTGTTCATGAGACAGGGATACCGACATTGCGGGTGGTCGTGCAAGTGAGGATGCGTTTCGATCATTGGTGATTTCTGAGCAGTGGCTTGGCACCACAAGTGTGGTCGTCATTCACCACACGGACTGTAGCATGTTAGCCTTTAGCAATCCAGACCGAAGCATGTTACTATCAGTGGCTTTGGGTATGATGTGAAAAGTGGGAGATTGTTGCCTGTGACTGACCGTTCCAGGAGTTCGCATACACGAACGAAGGATGGGACGTAGCCCCATCCTTCGTTCGTGTTTTGGAGAAGCCAGGCGCTCGGTGACGTGGTTTCACCGAGTTACTTAACTCGACTTTGTATATTTTTGAGCCAGTCGCTTGGTATCGTAAGGAAGGTACGACACGCAATAGCCTGCCCATTGCTCTGCGTAAGCATGGCTGAGATGGTTTGACTTTTCAGACATCGGCTCTTCACCCTGATGTGCATCGGTGGCCAATTCCTTCTGTGGCTGGGATCGCCGCACTCGCGGCCAAGCAGATTCTTGGTGGTGGGGGTAACTTTTTTGGTGGAGGGGGAAAGTGCTAGTGTTCTCTGAACTTGTCAGAGGGGAAGTGCCAAGCCGAACATGTCATCCTGACGGCATCTAGTATGTTGAGAAGTGTTTGTCAGAAGATCGAGGTTCCTCTCTATGTTTGATGTGATTATTGTCGGCGCCGGGCCTGCAGGACTCAGCGCCGCACTCATTCTTGGGCGCGTCCTGGTCTGCGATACCGGACAGCACCGCAATGCTCACTCGCACGCGCTGCACGGGTTTCTCACGCACGATGGCATGGCACCTGCTGAACTCTTGCGCTTGGGGCGCGAGCAGTTACGCTGGTAGGACACTGTCGAGCTTCGCGATATCGCCGCCATTGATGCGGCACGGGTGAACGACTCCTTCGAGATCCGGCTCGCCGACGGCACGCATATCACCTCGCGCAAGCTGCTGCTGGCCACGGGCGTCGTCGATGAGCTGCCCGCGATCGAGGGGATCGAGGCACTCTATGGTCGGAGTGTGTTTCATTGCCCGTACTGTGATGGGTGGAAAGTGCGCGATCAACCATTGGCCATCTATGAGGCGGGCGAACGCGGTCGAGGAATGGCACTGGAGTTGACAGCATGGAGCCGCGACCTTGGCTCTGCACAGATGGCCCTGCAGGGTTAGACGACAAGGGGCTCAGTCGGCTCTCTCGCAATGGTATTGTGGTCTGCGAGGAGCCCATCGCACGCCTGGAAGGGAGAGAGGGCATCCTCGAGCGCATTGTCTTGACGAACGGCGAGGTGCTTGCACGCCGCGCGCTGTTCTTTCACACGATTGAGCAGCAGCGCTCCAATCTCCCGACGAAACTCGGCTGTCTCTTTACCTCCAGAGGCGTCGTCCGCACCGGTGAGTACGAGGCCACCAACATCCCCGGTCTGTACGTCGCGGGCAACTGGTGATCGTCGCCGCTGCGGAAGGTGCGGAAGTCGCCTTTGCCATCAACACCGCTCTGCTGAAAGAGGATCTAGCGTAAGACAGGACGGCCTACTCGATAGTGCTGCGCTTTTAAGATCAGGGACGAATGGCTTGCAACACGATAATCGGCTGCAGCTTTCCACCCAGTTGACGCAGGCGCGTGATCTGAAAGCCTGCATCGGTCACGGTACGCGCAGTATCACGGTTCCAGTGGCAATTCCCAGCCAGGCGCGTCGTCACTGGCACCAGCGCATCTTGCACGCGTGCTGCAATAGCCGCTTCTGCACGCACGTGTTCCACGAGCAGGAGTGTCCCACCAGGTTTCAAAACCCGCTTGATCTCACGCAATCCACGCTGTGGGTCAGTGACGGAGCAGAACACCAGTGTTGCCACCACGCTCTCAAATGTCTCATCAGCAAAGGGCAAGGCTTCCACCGGTGCCTGCGTCAGCCTAATAGGCACACGTGCCGTCGAGAGGCGTTTGCGTGCGTAGCGCAGCATCGCGGCATCGGGGTCAACTGCTTCGACACGCTCGACCTTCCCAGGGAGGTAAAAGGGAACGTTGAGTCCCGTGCCTACGCCTACTTCCAGAACCACACCGCGAGCCTGGCCGGCCGTCTCTTGACGAAGGGGATCTATCATGCGGCGTGCTGGGCCGAAACGGGCAAGTCGCTCATAGACAGCGGCGAATATGGGGTGATGCATTCCTGTGCATAGCTTCTTGCTGGTAGGAGTGGTCTGACTCACAAGTTTCTCACACTTTCTCTCTCTCTGTAGACGCACCGTCTGACTCTCTCACGGTACCACTCCCCTCAGACACCCGACTCTCCTGGAATACCTGCCCTATGCCAGCTCCTCCGTCATCCCAGAAGACGTGGTAGAGGTACGCAGCGCCCAGCCGTGCCACAGCCAGTCGACGGTGAACGCCTGTTCGCGGTCGACACGAAGCCCCGCTTGCGTGCAGAGCGACCGCGCCTCAGCCAGCGTATAGGCGCGCACATGTCCCCCTTCAACCCGCCGCGCCAGCCACTCCACGACAAACCACGGAAACGGAGGCTCACGCCGTGCGTAATCCTCCACGACCAGTTGTGCCCCTGGTACCAGGAGTCGCCCCAGTCCCGCCAGCACAGCCACTGGTTCCAGCATATCGTGCAGCGCGTTTGTGCAGGTGACCAGGTCCCTATCGTATTATAAGCAGATAAAGTACAATCGTCAAGAGTACTACCGATGCTCGTAGGAACGATGCAAGACCCAGATGAGCAGGGCCTGCGTAAGCACCCTGCTCGTGAAGATCGTACCAACAAGACAGCACGCTCCTTGACGCAGCAATGCATCACCTTGCACATCTATACACATCGTACTATAATCGATAGTACGATGCCCGTAAATATAACAAGATGTGTCTGGGAGACCGCGCCTGGAAGAGGTCTCGCCCGTGATGAGAGGCTGGCTCTGAACACCATTGCTTCATGTGAATCATTTGGATGATGGCTTCGAACAGGTGGATGATACTCGAACGAAACGGTCTCAGGAGACACTGTAACAGGTAGGCTCTCAAGAGAAGAGAAACGAAAGTGAGGACATACATGATGTATGGATGGATGTGGATAGCCGGACCCATGATGATGCTGTTTATGCTCGCTCTGCTGGTGATCGTCGTCGTGGCTATTGTGTGGGTAACGATGCGAGTGTTCAACAGGAACAAGACGAATACGCCAACAATGCCATATGGATCATATTCAGAGCGTCCTTCTCGAATGTATGAGCAAGGGTACCAGCCACCATCACAAAGTCCAGAAACCTATCAAGAAGGTGGGGAACGGTATCACTACCCGCAGCCACGGTATGAACAACCACAGGCGCAGTATCCAACGGCCTCGCCACGGTCATCACCTTTGGAAAGCGATGTGAGCTGAGTGCTGCGGCCTTGCTACACCAGAATGCTTCTGCTGTACACTAAAGCAGGGCTCGTTGTGATGGTCGGTTGGCAGTGGATCCCACCCAGTAGCACTTTCCATGCTGGCAATTCAAGGTCATTGTAAGGCATGCGCATCACGATGCAAGTTATCTGTCAAATGTCGACTGTATACTTAATCTGGTGTCATCTCTAACAATGAAGAAAGTCGCACAGATGGAAACTGAAGAAAAACTATTTGCAAGCACCCCGACTGGTGAGGGGCAGGTCGAGCAGAGAACGAGAAGGTGGAGAAGTGTCCGTAAGCGCCGTATCGTGGTATTTCTCTTCGTGATCCTTGTAAGTACTGGGTTCCTCGCATTACTCGGATCACAAGTGCTGACCCCTGCACAGAACCAATCCAACGCCGGGGTGAGCCCTCTTCTGGGACACCCTGCGCCGGATTTTACGTTAGCTGCGCTCAGTACCCATCCTGCGCCAGCTCTACACCTGGCCAGTCTCAAAGGGAAGCCTGTGATGCTCAACTTCTGGGCGTCGTGGTGTGACGTCTGCAAAGCCGAAGCGCGCCTCTTACAGAACACCTGGCAGCGCGTCCAGGGCCAGGGCATTGTCTTTGTCGGCATCGATATTCAAGATACCCAGAGCGATGGTCTGAGCTTTTTGCAGACCTATGGGATCACCTACCCTAACGTTGTCGATGCAGACGGCTCCGTGACCATTAACTATGGCGTCACAGGCGTCCCGGAAACCTTCTTTCTGAACCGTCAGGGTGTGATTGTCAAGAAAGTGATCGGGGAACTGACCGAGCAAACGCTCGAGAACAATCTCCAACTGATTTCCCGCTAAGCCTGGTGCAGTACCTGCCGACGAGCGTGTAACATCGCCCGTATGGATAAAGAGAGAGAAGAAACTCGATCTACCTGGGTGGAGATCGGATAGCACGTATGATGGCTCTTTCGCGTTTGATCATCACGCGGCGACGTTTGCTCGCTGCCATACTCTTTGCCGTGTCCCTGGCGCTGGTCTTTCCTGCCACAAGCCAGGCGCATGCCGTTTTGCTCCGATCCGACCCCGCAGAAAATGCGGTGTTGCATGCGGCTCCAGATCAGGTCCATCTCTGGTTCAGTGAAACGTTGAATGCGACCTTGAGTGCAGTGACCGTCTTCAACCAGGCGAATCAGCGCGTTGATAATCGGGATGCTTCCCTCGCATCTGGCGATGCACGCGAGATGGATGTCACCCTCGAGCCTCGCCTGCCACCGGGAGTCTACACCGTGATCTGGCGTGCCGCCTCTGACGATGATGGTCATATCGTGCCAGGCTCCTTTCTCTTCACGATTACCCGCCCTGATGGCACGCTTCCTCCATCAAGCGGGGGAACGATCCCTGGAGGGCAGGCACAGGGCGGGAGCGCCCTCTCCGGCCAGCTGGATGGCCCGACATGGTTGACGCTCTTCATGATTACCCTCCTCGACCTCGGTGCTGTCTTCTGGGTCGGTGCCCACCTGTGGCAGCTCTTTGTGCTTCCAGCAGCAAGAGAAGACCATCAAGAACTGAACGCGATCAACCGGCAGGTCCAGCACCGCTTTGAGCGGCGTTTGGCGCTCCCTGTCCTGCTTGTCCTGTTGCTGGCCAATAGCGGTGTGTTGGTAGGACAAGCGCTCACCATCACCGGTGGAAACGTCGTCAGTGCCTTTGCGCCCACGCTGCTAGGCACGCTCATCACCAGTGGGCGCTTTGGTGTCTTCTGGCTGGTGCGCGAGGTCATCATCGTCCTGGCACTTCGACTCGCACTGTACCCAGTGCAGGTCAAGCAGCGTCCGCGCCAGGTCAACTCCGTGCTTTCATGGGCGAATCTGCTCCTGGGCCTGGCCTTCTTCATGGCGATCACGATGTCGAGCCATGCCGCTGCAGTCAGTGGGAACACCGTCGTCTACGCGCTGATCGCGGATTGGCTCCACCTGGTAGCAGCAGCCCTCTGGATCGGCGGCATGCTGTACATTGGCACGATTTATCTCCCGCTACTGAGCCAGCGCCCGGTGACCGAGCGGGCACGCGTACTCGTGACGACGCTGCCCTACTATTCTCCATGGGCCATAGCAGGAGTGGTACTCATGGCAGTAACCGGTCCGTTCAGTGCCACGACACGCTTCTCCTCAGGGGGGCAACTGCTGACAACCCTCTATGGTCAGGTACTCACGCTCAAGATTCTGCTGGTCGGGGCGTTGCTCCTGACCAGCGCCATGCACGTCTTCCTGCTGCGTCCGCGCCTGGCGAAAGAGGTGAAGAAGTATGCCCACGCCGTTGCACGTGTCCAAGCCTTGCAGGCAGCACCGGAACAGAACCGTCCAGGAAAACTCCTCAATCAGCAGGTGAAACTGCGCGAGGAGCGACTGGCACAGCAGACAGGGCGGCTGACCAGGATCCTGCGCTTCGAGCCCGTGTTGGGGGTGGCAGTCTTGCTCTGCGTTGGGCTGCTGAACGTCTTCGCGGGCACCCTTGCGCCCGTGAAGACGCCGTCAACCACGACGTTTTCGCCTGCGACGACGAAGACACCACCATCTTCCACCCCGGCCATCACAGCAACAGGCGTGTTTCGTGAGTACCCCCTCCCACAGTCCGATAGTCAGATCATGCGCCTCGCGATTGATCACGAAGGACGAATCTGGTTTGGGGAAATGGGGAAGAACTACCTCGCTGTCTTCGACCCGCGGGCGCAGACCTTCCAACAGATGACACCGCCGCACGGACGCTATGGGGTCATGGGAGTGCAGGTCGCGCCTGATGATACGATCTGGTTTGTGGAGCAATACGCCAACTACATTGGTCACTACTTCCCCGCGACGGGACGCTACCAGATGTATCCCTTGCCCACCCTCACGATCCCTGACGCCAGCCACCCGGGCAAGACGCTGACGCTCCCAAGCGCCCCCAACGAGCTCGTGTTGGATAGCCACGGCATGGTCTGGTTCACCGAGTTCAACGCCGACCGCCTGGGACGGCTCGATCCACACACCGGTCTCACGCAGCAGTATCCCCTTGCCGCCAAAAAGAGCGTGCAGACGCTCCTTCCCTATGGAATAACCGTTGATCCACAGGGCATGGTCTGGTTCACCGAGGCGAGCAGCGACCATCTTGGTCGCCTCGACCCAGCCACAGGCCGCATCCGTTTTTTCACCATGCCCGGGCCAGACGTCCCGCTGATGGAAATTGCCAGCGATGCCCATGGAATCATCTGGGCGACCTCCTTCTCCTCGGGGCTGCTGCTGCGCCTTGATCCACGCACTGCGACATTCATCCCGTATTATGCCTCCTTCACAGGGAAGGGAACAGGCGGGCTCTACGGCCTGGTTGTGACCCCGGCGGGCGAGATATGGATCACCGACCTGGCAGAAAACGTGATTGCGCATCTCGATAGCGCAGCGAAACGCTTCATCTACTATCCTCTCCCGACTCCTGGCAGTGAACCGCTCGCGATGGTGATGGATGCGAACCAGACGCTCTGGTTTGTCGAAGTGGACAAGATCGGCATGCTACGGCCATAGGGGGGGATACCTCTCTCTTCTACAGAGGCGTACCAGCGAGAAGCGCAACAAGACTTTTTTGTTCGTCTGTTCTCTTCTTCTCAGTCATGTTCGCTCTGCCTCGTTTTAGAAGGAGATTGCTCGTGTTGTCTCCATGAGGAGCCTGCAGACCGTAGACGGTCCCGTTGCCGTTTCCCTTGCGCCTGCCCATAGGTCGCCACAGCAAATGGGATCAGGTAGGTCACAAGCGCCGGGATCACCCAGTTCCAGGCGAACTGTCCTGAGAGCAACTCGGACCCGTGGTTGATCAGCCCCAGGATCGTTCCCACAACGAGCGCTGTTTTGAGAGAGCGAAGCAGGGTATCCGGTTCTGTACAATACGCGATGAAAGTACGCATCTCTCGAACGATGTATACGAAGCGTGTCGCGAATCGCTTGCCCATCAGTATCCTCTTGAAAGTACCTTCTTTGCTTTTGCCACGATCCATCATCAACTGGCGGTCGTCTTATATTTCCTTGCGTTCAGATGACCCATTCGCAGTGGAGGAACGAGAGTGCCGTTTCTGAACGCCTATGGGTATCAGAGGCTGTGTGCAAAGTGGTTTGAGACCGCTTAACAAGGGTACTGAGTAAAAACCTGAGAGATCCTGTCAAGTGGCTCTCTAAGCGGAGCGAAGCTATCTTTACACACAGCCTCTCAAGAAGCAGGTATCCCCCATGCAAGATCAGGAACCGAACGCGAGGCGTAGCGCAGCGAGCAACGCGAGTTCGGTCACGCCACAGGCGACCACGTCCAACCATCCTCTGGTTCAGAAGTATCTCTAGAACGACCCGGTTGACCACGGCGAAAGCCAGCACAACCCCTGCCGTACTCAGCAGCGCCACAGGATAGAGGAGCGGAGCCCACCCTGATGCAACCAGCCCGGTAAACACGCCGCCAGCAAGCACCGTCCAGCCAACGTCTCTCCACTGGGGGGATGCGGCATGGGGAAAAGCAGCACCAGGTCGGATGAACTGGGCAAGCAGGGGAACGAGGGCAAACGCCAGCGCAATCCCTGCAAGGAGACCACTGATCAGGCGCAAGCGGAGATCAGGGGTATAGGCGTGCGGCAAACCGAGATCAAACAAGAGGGCGTTGAAACCGTCGAAGACCATCACGCCAAACCCGAGCGCGAACGCGACAGCCATCGGAAGTCGGGGCCATCTCTGGATTCTTCTCCTCCCTATCGTTGTCAACTCAATGATGCCAGCCGCCAGTCCTCCATAGAGGCCCGTCATGCGTGCTTCAAGAGGGAGTTGCATCCCACCCAGGGTATAGGAATGGTTGAGTCGCTGAACACAGATGCCAGAGAGCAAAGCCATCAGACGCCCTACTGGACCATGATTGCTTCCTGGAAGGCCTGGTATGACCAGATCGAGCAAAGTGACGCCTACCGCCAACACGAGCGAAATCAGGATCAAGCGTGACCAACTGCTCCGATGCCACACAGGGCCGTCCATAAGAGGGAATTTGAGATCGTTCTTGTTATGCGAGAGCATGCGTTCCTTCTTCCACTCAAGCGTTTCCGCTTTTCACCCTCGGTGTCTGGGACGCCCCCGGTTCTCGCGCGAGTTGAGCATCAGGGGCATGTCTCCTCCAGACCGAGCGCCAGACGATGAGAACCAGGGCGATCACCAGCACCACGAGCGCAATCACCTGCGCTTCCTGTAGCTCCCAGAACCACACGCGCTCTATGCGATAGAAGGTGAGCCAAAACCGCCCGATCGCGTAGATGCTGGCATAGCTCAGAAAGAGCATCCCATCCGTCTTGAAGACGTGCCGGAGCGGCCAGAACAGTCCGAGCGTTGCCAGGTCGAACAGCATCTCATAGACAGGGTAGGGATGGACAGGAACGCCAAGCAGCTGAGGTGGCACTAGCGACTGCGGATTGGTGTACACAAAGGCCCACGGCACGTTTGCTGGAGCGCCGATGGCATCACCATTGGGAATACAGGCCAACCGACCGACCGCCAGCCCCAGGATGATGCCAGGCGTGAGGGCATCGGCCAGCTTCCATACCGGTAACCCATGTCGCCGCGCGTAGACGATTCCGGTTAGCGTGCCGCCGATGAGTCCCCCGTAGACCGCGAGTCCTCCTTGCCACACATAGAGAGCCTGCACGGGTTGGGCAGCGTAGAGATCCCAGCGGTCGATGACGTGGAAAAGCCGCGCGCCGATCAGCCCGCCGATCACCGCCCAGATGGTCAGCCTCTTCACCTGTTCGACGTCCAGTCCCTTGCGCCGTGCTTCACGCAGTCCGGGCCAGAGTCCCACCAGGATCGCCAGTACGAAGAAGAGGCTGTACCAGCGCAGCATCAAGGGACCGAGCCGGGCGATGACGGGATCGATAGAAATGACGATGGCATTCATGACCATGATTTTCAACAAAAAATCTCCTTTTCTCAGAGGATGACTCTCGAAATGTCTCTACCATGTTATGAGTACGACCGATGATAGTACTTTCTCTATTGTAACATGTTTTCCTCTCGTCTGCTAGATGGAAGCAGAAAGCAAGAGAGCAAGAAGATGCTTTGGCCTGAAATCCTGTCAATGTCATTGCTGGAAGCAGTGCATGTTCGACGAGGGAGTCATGATCGGTCTGCTCAGGGTAAAAGGCTGGAAACAGAAATGCCATACATCCTCCCATCATCAATCACCCAGGGCGATGCCTGGCATTCCTCTCTAGAGGCGCAAGTGTCTAGCAGGCGTTGTGATGAATGCTCCCCTGCTCTCTTCCCACACATATACTACGGTCTCACCTCGCCGACAGCGTTGGTTGACGGGCCAGATGTGGTATACCACAACCTGCCCGCGCTGTCGCGGGTGAGACCATAGAGACCACTCGATGACGCAGGAAGCTGGAAGAAGGTGTACGTGTCACCACCTGGCGTATAGCGGACCAGCGCATTGGCCCCGTTGTCCGCGAACCAGACTTCACCGTCGTGCGTGACGACGAGCCTGTAGAGGGCTGCGAGGTTGCCGGACATCGCTGGCACCGGCAGTTCGGTGACCCTGCCTGACGCACTGTCGATCATGCCGAGCTTGCCGGGCACAATTTCGGTAAACCAGATACGTCCCTTCGCATCATGCGCTATCGAGAAGACCGTCGCCTGCGGGTCCGCCAGGTGATAGAGCGTGACACGACCTGTGGCAGAATCGAGATGACCAACGACGCCACCGGTAAGGTAGCCGAACCAGATCTGTCCGTTCGGCAGCACGGTGAGGCTGAATGGAGCTGAAGGGATGCCTGCGCGAGGTGCGGGTACCGGCCACATCTGGATCGCGCCAGTGGCCGGATCGAGTCTCCCAATCCGCCCACCAGCTGCTGCTGTGAACCAGAGCTTGCCCGAGGCATCGAACTGGAGATCCTGGGGTCCCATCTGACGGCCATGCACGGGGCCGAGGGGAAAGGTGCGAAACGTTTGCTGCGTAGGATCAAAGCGCCCGATATAGTTTGCACCCTGCTCGACGAACCAGACGTTGCCCTGTGCGTCTACTGTAGTCGTCATGAGGCCATTTTTCGCGTCGGGGGGGTCCCAGGTCGTGATCACTCCGGTGTGTGAATCGAGACGAGCAAAACGATTGGCGTACATCTCGCCCACCCAGACGTTTCCTCGCGCATCCACGGCTGGCTGCATCAGGCCAATGTTCGAGGATGGAAAGGGATAGATGCGTGCCTGGGCTGGGCGCACGGTCACCGTGGCACCGGGTACGGGTGCTCCTCCCGTTGTGCTTGCCGACGTCCCTCCGACCGGAGCGGTCCCAGGCCGTGCGGAGAGTGTGATGACGGTACCAACACCGAGCAGCAGCACACAGAGGACCACCCAGGCATCACGTTTGCGGCGGGCCGACCAGCGAGCCCATCGCCGCTTCGTGTGGGGAGTTCGAGAGGGTCCCAAGTGTGTGCCCTCAGGCCCATTGTGTTCTTCGCCAGGTTCAGTGGTCTGACCTCTTCCGCTTATCATACGGTCACCAGCTCGTGATCTTGCTCGCTTCTCTTACGATTGACACTCGTACTATTGACAATTGTACCACATGCTACTCTCCGAAGCCAACCTACGCTCCCTCGCTCCCTCGCCACGAGCAGCAGGTGGCAGGTCGCGGGAGCAGCATCACGAGAGGGTAGCGCCTCCATACTCATGTGTGTGCTCCTCGCGTTCATCGTTCCAGGCGTCCGATGAGCCGATTCTGCTCATCTTGTTCGAGTATGAAGACCGTTCCATATCTACTATCGATTGTAGTACCCTTGACGAGTGTAGGAGGCGCTCTTATAATCTAAGGGGAATGAATCCCAAGAACGGTCCAGGAACGGCTCGTTCTCCTGCCCAACAGGGGGGACGTCCATCCTGCAACCGATGTTGACCGGAGTGCCTGCTCACCTCTCTCGCTACGTCACAGGTGAGCGGCGGAACGGCACAGGGCTAGCACGGCTCTGGATGACAGAACCTGCGCGGCAGGGATGGAACAGTGCGCGTATCTACAGGGAGAAGAAGAGCATGCGCTTGCGTGAAAACCGGATAAGACTGATGAAGTCCTCTCTGCCTATCAGCACGGCTCGTCGCCGTTGGCTCGTCGCCGCCCTCGTTGCTCTGTTCCTGGTGCTGGTCTTTCCCGGCGTCAGTTCAGCGCACGCCATTCTGCTGCGCTCCGATCCTGCGACAGATGCGATTCTGAGAGTCGCGCCAAAGCAGGTTCGTCTGTGGTTCAGTGAAAACCTCAGCCCCTCCTTTAGCACTGCCGAAGTGCTCAATGCAGCGAACCAGCAGCGTGTTGACCGGCACGATGCCCATATCTCACCCAGTAATGCAACCGAGATGGATGTCAGCCTCCCACCCGCATTGTCACCGGGAGTCTACGTCGTGATCTGGCGCTCCTTCTCGAGCGATGAGGGCCATATCCTGGGAGGTTCTTTTCTCTTTACCCTTGCCCGACCCGATGGCACCGTTCCTACCATAAGCGGGGGCAACACCCCTGGGCAGAACGCACCTGGCATAAGCACCCTCTCCGGCTCGTCGAGCGGTCAGCTCGATGGCGTGACGCTGTTCAATCTCGTGATGGTCACCCTGGTCGAACTGGAGGCCGTATTCTGGGTGGGGGCACAGTTCTGGTTGCTGCTTGTGCTCCAGCCTGCCGCCGAAGATCACACAGAACTGGCTGCGCTCCACCAGCAGGCCCAGGCCCGCTTTGAGCGGCGTTTTTCCTTCCCCACGCTGCTCGCGGTGTTGCTCGCCAATGGCGGTGTGCTGATCGGGCAAGCTGTCACGTTGACCGGTGGGAACGTTCCTGCGGCCTTCGCCTCCCCAGTGTTGGGGAGTCTCATCAGTAGTGGGAGCTTCGGAGCCTACTGGCTGATGCGTGTGATTTCCCTTAGCCTGCTCCTGGCTTTCGCACTGTACCGGGTGCAGCTCAAAGCCCCTTCGCGACGACTGGCCACCCTGCTTTCCTGGACACAACTGCTTCTGGGGCTGGCCCTCTTCATTGCCATAACCATGTCCAGCCATGCCGCTGCTGCTGGTCCGAGTAGCCGCGTCTACGCAGTTGTCGCGGACTGGCTGCACCTGGTAGCGGCTGCCCTGTGGGTCGGAGGCATGCTCTCTATTGCCACCACCTATGTACCGGTCTTGCGCCGCCGCCCGGTAGCAGAACGCGCACACGCGCTCGTCACCATGCTGCCATATTATTCTCCCTGGGTGGTACTCGGCGTGCTCCTGATGGCAGTCACAGGCCCATTGAGTGCCACCGTCGAGCTGTCTTCGTGGGAACAGTTGCTCTCGACCGCCTACGGGCGGGTCCTTGCCGTCAAGATCCTGCTGGTTGGGGCAATGCTGCTCACCAGTGCCTACCACGTCTTCGTACTTCGACCGCGCCTGCAACGAGAAGAGATGAAGTATGCCTCGGCCTCTGCACGCCAGCATTGCGTCCAGCGAGCGCCTGTGGCTGTACCGTCCGATCATGAAGAAGCAGCACCATCCCCCATAGCACTACG
>WNFX01003551.1_pt1 | contig 15517 bp, 9 predicted proteins | sample 5400111 | NCBI WGS metagenome assembly WNFX01 (sample SAMN13153363, study PRJNA577476) | soil metagenome | isolation source: 40 cm soil or saprolite under grassland replicate 1 | place: USA:California | collected 2016-06-15 | reverse complement strand
ATGCATGTGGCTCAAAACCGTGACACAGCCAAAGACTTCAGAGAGACAGGTGTTGGCCTTTCTGCTCTCCATTTTACGATATTTCCCGCGACAGTTTCACTGACTGAGGTCTGCACGCAGGAAGTCATCTCCTTTTAGGCACGTCAGCAGTGAATATGGCGTGACACCCTGAACAGACTGATCGCTATATGAACCCCTCAATAGCGATGCAGTGATTATGCACGCTCCGGTAGGGCTTTCAGTGGCACTTCTTATCTATGACCCATATGCGCCCTCTTTTGTTCGATTATCTCACCTATTCCTATGTCGACCGACCTCTCTGGGCCAATCTCAGGTTTCAATCGCTCTCGCGATAACCCCTTCTGCAACGGGCTTTAGAGCGGCGAAAGGCTCAACCGCAACCAATACCTTCAATCGCTCAGACGCGATAACCCCTTCTGCAACTGCAACAAAAGGAGAATTTTTCACCATAATCAGAAGCAGCTTTCAATCGCTCAGACGCGATAACCCCTTCTGCAACCCTGTGAACATTTGATAGGTTGCGCTAATCGTCGTGCTTTCAATCGCTCAGACGCGATAACCCCTTCTGCAACACCATGATGTGTCGCACTGTGCGACGTGCTCAGTATCTTTCAATCGCTCAGACGCGATAACCCCTTCTGCAACTTAAAGAATGTCGAATCTGGAATTTAATAGCCAGAACGTCTTTCAATCGCTCAGACGCGATAACCCCTTCTGCAACGATGATTCACTGTCCATCCAAACGGCTCACGAGCAGGACTTTCAATCGCTCAGACGCGATAACCCCTTCTGCAACTCTGCATGATCCGGTCGTGTCCGTGCATCTGAAGTCGCTCTTTCAATCGCTCAGACGCGATAACCCCTTCTGCAACACGCTCATTAAATCCGCTGTAGCCATACGAGATAATCACCTTTCAATCGCTCAGACGCGATAACCCCTTCTGCAACCAAGGGGCTATCGGACTTGGGCAAGCCCTGTTAGAGCCAAACTTTCAATCGCTCAGACGCGATAACCCCTTCTGCAACCTACAACGTCGCGCAATCATCGACATTCGGGACGGCTGTCTTTCAATCGCTCAGACGCGATAACCCCTTCTGCAACATTGCTAGCATTGTGACGTATGGAAACTCAATCATCTTTCAATCGCTCAGACGCGATAACCCCTTCTGCAACACCAGCGGTTATTCCGCATGATCAGAACAGTGCAGCGGCCTTTCAATCGCTCAGACGCGATAACCCCTTCTGCAACTGTATCTTGAGCGCAATAAGCAAATCGTGATCTGCCTTTCAATCGCTCAGACGCGATAACCCCTTCTGCAACATGTGACCTCGGGCAATGGGCAGCCATTCCCAATCTTCTTTCAATCGCTCAGACGCGATAACCCCTTCTGCAACCTCCACAACACGCAGGCCAGGGTAGAACTCTCCTGGCTGCTTTCAATCGCTCAGACGCGATAACCCCTTCTGCAACTCTACCTGGAAGAGGTGTTGATCAGCGACAAAATGAGGCTTTCAATCGCTCAGACGCGATAACCCCTTCTGCAACCGCTTTTGTATTACGTTCCTGCCCAACTGAGTTTCCGCTTTCAATCGCTCAGACGCGATAACCCCTTCTGCAACCGCCAAACAAGTACAGGATTTGCTGAAACGACAGAAACTTTCAATCGCTCAGACGCGATAACCCCTTCTGCAACGGACTATACAGGCCGTGTGCTCAAGCCAGACAAGAAGCTTTCAATCGCTCAGACGCGATAACCCCTTCTGCAACGATGGGAACCTGGAATTGAGCCCTGCCGGGACGCCTGTCTTTCAATCGCTCAGACGCGATAACCCCTTCTGCAACGGAAATTAATAATGTTGCGCTCGTCCTCTGTGAGAGCTTTCAATCGCTCAGACGCGATAACCCCTTCTGCAACTTTTTATCCGACTTGATGACCTGTTCAAGGGAATCTTTCAATCGCTCAGACGCGATAACCCCTTCTGCAACGTGAGAGAATGACAGAGGTATGCAGTGTCGTCGATGTATCTTTCAATCGCTCAGACGCGATAACCCCTTCTGCAACGCCTCGACGAGTAAGACCAGATAGTAAGATACATTAGAGCCGCTTCCGCGAGAAGGTATTGGTTAAACCTACTATAACATACTTTCTTCATATAAATCCATCCGATTTTACATTTTCTGAGCACAAAACACGCTGCGAGAGGCTATGCTCAGCACTGCCACACCTGAGCCTCTCGATCAGGAGGGATTCTCCTTCTGGCACTTTTCGACACGTGCCTGCCCCATCCCCATGGTCGTTTTATAACCTATGCCTGCGTACCGTGCGAACTCTGCCAATGCTGCAAGTTGTGCTGCATATTCGCTGCTCCTTTTAATTATGTAGGTACAGGTACCCATGAAGCCCTTTTGCTTGTATTTAGGAAAGTGTAACATGGTGGTGTGAAGATCGTAGTCGCTAATCACAACATGGGCCTTCACAAACTCTCTCATTGCCAGCTTATCCATCTGCAATATCTCAGGAGCATAGAGGTTCCATGTACGCATCAGGCTATCCCATACCAGGATGGGTTCAGGAAAGAGCGAAAAAATTCTCTCACCCAGGCTAAATGCTGTAGGGCTGGCAAATTGAATGGTGGTGCTGTTACATGGTACCTTTGTTGCTAGTGTTTGCCACCCTATATACCCAGCCCAGCCAGTTGGGTCATTCGCAGCGGTCGAGAGGACACGTTGGAGGGTACAGTCTGCGCTACCAAGAAGCACCTTCATCTCACGGACCGCCAGAAAATGGTCACTCAGACAGTGCCATAATGGACCTCCATCGAGGAAGGTGAAACGCAACCTGTATATCTGATCAGCTTGCAAGAAAAGCGTGGCATTGCGTTCCTGTGCACCACTAAGAGCGGAGACAGTAAATGGTCGGTAGTGGGGATCGTCATGCAGACGTGCGGAAAGACTCGGGTCGATCTGGTGGACGAGATCGAGAAACAGGGCATGCGCCTGGTGACCAGTTGTGGCAGGTACGATGGCATCGGCGCGTGCGCTGATTTCCAGGATGACGGAATAAAGATATTGTAAGCTCATACATGCTCCTCACTTAGAGTATGATCGCGGTATTGTCAGAACGAGTATGCGCCCATCTGATCCCTTTAGCGCTACACTCTAAAAGGAACGCATCCAATCCAAACGCAATACTCCACTCACTGAAGTTTCCACCTGGATGAAGCGCATGAAGAGGATACACGGCAAAGAGTGGCGGTAAATGGAGCGCTTCGCTCAGGCGGAAGCTTTTCTGCTCACTGACCCAGCAATTGAGCTGACGCTTCTTCAATTCGCTATTGATGCTCTCCTTCCCTGCACGTAGACGAACTGCACTGCCATCAATCTTTATCCCTTCAAGACGAAGAACCTGCTGAAATTCGTAATGAATACGATCTCTATCGATCTCAAAATAGGTATCATTCGCCTTGCCACGCACAAGATCCTGTACATGGATATAGCCTAACAATTTTTGTCGTTGCAGGTTTGCTAACCACTGGTCTGCCTGATCTGGATGGTTGCGCCTGACTAACTCCTCAAAGCTTTGCTTGCTCAATTCCTCACCCTGCGTACGGCGCAACACAAATGGGAGATTATAGGTCTTGACGGGCTTAATGTTCAACTGCTTGTCCAGTTCATCATATAAAACAACTGTAAAGTCGCTCTCCATGCCACCACGAAAGCTCTCTAGATCTGACAGGTAATATCGTTTTTTGGTACTGGAAGAATTGCGTATTTCGGTGCCAAACTTACTCCAGACAGCGATCTGGGATTTACGATATTTCTTATACCGCTCTTCTGCCTGCTGCTGATCAATAGGAGGTTCTTTGTCATACAGTGTCGGGACCAGCCAATAGAGACGCTCCGCAGTCTGGGCCTTGTCATCATCAAAAGGTTGAAGTTTTACACGTTCACAGGCGGCAACCGCTTCCAGTGGGGAGTATCTTCTAGTATATGCCAGAAATTTTTCGGGTTCCAGGTATGCATCATTGAGCACCTTATTAAAAACTTCACGTGTCGTTGTCGCATCATTTCCTATGCGTTGCATATACTGATAGACGTAGTCGGGTACAACAAGCCAAATACGGTTTGGGATCTGGATCTCATGCGGTTCACGCCCTCGTCGCCCCAGGCGTCCGATACGTTGTATCGCTTGCGCTGCACTTCGCGCTTCGCACACCAGAAACTCCTTGCTCTTTTTGTCAGTCAGGTCGACCCCAACGTCTATTGTCGTCGTCCCGACACTCAGGCGGCGTTGGAGCGCCTCCGATCTCTCTTCGGGGTCCATATACCCATGCACCTCACCAACATCCTGGGCAGGATACCGTTCACGCAGTTGCTCGGCGATCGATTTGGCTTCATAGACACTATCGACAATAAAAACTCCGCTTGCAGGCATCGTAGAGCTATCTGCCCATTCCAGTATTGTATCCAACGTAGCACGTATTGCGTCACCGCCTTGCCAGCGCAACAGATCCGCTGACAGAATGTTTATCTCGACAGGCTCACATACCACATGACCTGTATCCGTGAAACGATCCGTCACCTCCAACACGTCTATACCAAGACGCTGCACATACTGCTTGAAGAGTGGTTGCGGTGTGGCTGAAGAGAAAATGAAGATATGCGGTTTACTCGGTGCCATATTTTTTGCCGTGCCGATCATAAAGGCGGCATTGGCTATCTGCTTGGCACTATACAGATGAAACTCGTCAAAGGCGATCACCGGATAGTTCCCCAGAATATGTTGGAAAGCACGCACTCCAAAGCTCATACTGAATGAGTTGAACATCTGGCCGTAGAGATTATACATTGCCAGGTAGAGCACATCGGGATTAGTGAGTACAGCAGTATGTCTCCCTTCAGTAGCCCAGGCGAGAGCGTGAGCATGACTACGCATATGCGTCTCGTATTTAATAATATCATCCATGCCCTGACTATCAAGAATGCCAAGTTCTTGTGTGGAAAATTTGTCATGCAATGAAACATATTGATCGAGGATCAATTCGTTGGTGGGATAGACACCACAGGTGTAGGTGCCATCCAGTAAGGCAGCGGCAAAGTTTGCCAGCGTTTTGCCGCTGCCAGTGATACTGGTATTTTCGATACAAATGGTTTGACATTTGTGAATGGTCTCGCGTACATATTTGAGTGTTTTGAGCTGATGCGCATAGGGTTGCAACCGGCCAATAAAAGGCGTGGTGAGCCTCTCGTAACGCAACTCCTTTACCAGAATTCGCATAGATTTTCTCCATAATAGCCCATGCGTAGAGGAATCTGTACAGGAACCTCTTCGTGAGCAAACGTCGCAACCAGATATGATCCTGGCACGTCATCAAAGACCGGATTCGCAATAAGGTGGCCTGGCAAGGCATTGGCGATGATATCGAAAACAACGGGACGTGCAGTCATTGCAAGATCGTCCCAGGCCAGTAACGGATACTCCGGTTGTTTTGCCCTCATCTCGCGTCCTGTACTCGGTGCTGTGCGGAGGTGTAGCTCTTGTGGTACCATGATACGCAGTTCCGTTTTCGCCATAAACTTGCCCAGACGCAGATAACGCGGAAATGTTATCGCTTCCGCACTCACAACATAGCTACGGAACATCGTTCCCGGACGAAAACACTTCACAAAGCCCCAGTCGGGATACCCGATACTCTGTTGCTTATTGCCCAGACTATAACTTTCGCTCATCGTATTGTACTGGTTTATCACGTAGCTACCTCGTACTAGTCGGGCAGGCGTAATATAGCGCTTACCCACCCTGGCCAGCTCCTCGCGGTAATGTGGCTTCTGTATCTCATTGTGCCAGGGTGAGACAGCCCACCCCAGCGCATATGTGAGAGCATAGTTATGAATAAATGGGCCTGTCTCGGCAACTTTGCCCCGCTCCGTTGTTGCGAAGAACAGGTAGTCGTGGAGCACAAGATCGCAACGATAGAGTTCCATGCCTATTCCTCCGTATCGTTCTCGCCTGCTTCATCCGCTGCACCTTTATCTTTACTCTTGACCTCCTTGACGTAATGAAGTGCATCTTCATCTAGCTTTTGCAGCATAGTACGTAGCAATGCTTCATCTTCGTACAGTGCCTGCACACCTGCCAGCATTCCTCCTAAATCTTCAACTTTCCGCTTGCGTCCAAACACCTGAGAGAGTGTCGCCTGTTCCACCTGTGACCAGGTGTCAAGAAACTGATCTACACTCAGATAATCAGGCAGGGTTCCACCTGCTTTCTCAGCAATGACATCATAGTAGCGCTGAGTCAGTTCGAGGTTGCTGAATAGCTCAGTGTCACTGAAGTACACCCCAACAATATGGTTGCGGATAAAGCCTTCCCGGTTGCTCTCGGCCCCATAGCGGGTCGTTTTCAGAATATTGCCGAGCACATAAGCAAACTCGGGTGCGGTGACATCCAACAATGTTTCTGCCGTGGGGATAAAAATCTGAGGTAACACATTCTCACGGCTGGCGAAGGCGCTCCCAGCAATACCACCAGCCACAGTATCCTGTATAGCATTCAGTTTAATATTGCGCATCACCTGAGGAATATCACGTACGACGAAGCCGCTATCCGTCAGCACACGAGCACGCTGACTGCCTGCATCCTTCGTTGCTGCATAGCCATACAGAATGCAATCGGGACATTGACCACAACTGGCCCCCATAATCTGACATTCTGCTTGTTTGACCCCTTTCCCTTTCTCTTTTTTCCCTTCTCCTGCACGTTGCAAAATACCAAGATCACGTAGAAGCGCCTTCCCGGTTCGTCGCTCCGGGGCTATCTGCTTCCGTTTATACATTACCACCCGATCAATCTGTCTACGCGTGGTAATACCCGCCTGGAGACGTTCAACATCAAGCGTCTCCCCTTCCGTCGTAAAGATCGCATGTGACTTTGTCTCACGCAGTACAACGATCTGGACATAGCGATTCTGGCGATATCGTGGTATCTGTTCATGGAATGCATTTGCGTACTGATTGAGAAGAGTGGTGAACTGTTCGAGCATAATTTTTCCTCCTAAAAAATGGGAACAATGATGTCAATCTGGACGTTCGATAGCAAAAAGTACGACATGTGATCACTTCGTTTCTACAGGAATTTGCTGTTTGTTGTGCTCCTCCCGGTACCGGTTGACCTTCTGGAAGGTGAGAAAGTAGATGGCATCGGCCAGATGATTCTCTTCGTGCGTAAGCTTAGAGACGCTCCGCCCGCATACCTTGATAAAAAGATCGTTGACCAGCAAGGTTGCAAGCTGCTCAGTAATCTCAATGCGGTTTTTCCACTCAGGACAGTAGCCCCCACCATCGATGATACGCTCCAGACGTTTGAGCACGGTCCCAGCAACTCTGGCAATCAGCTCCTCACCATTTTCACTGCTACTGGCATTGTTCTTCACTGCCTCAACGCCAGTACGGAAAAGGGTTTCAAAACGATGCGCTCGCCCTTTCTCACCTGTCAACGGACGATAGAGTCGTAGACAGGTATCAGTAATTCTTTCAACCAGATTCATAAGATCCCCTCCTTCTTTGTCGATCATCAGTTCATATCCCTCAGCAGAGAGGGCGCGGCGAATTTCATCAGCGTGATCTCCCTGTTGTGGCAACAGGATCTGGCAAGCGCGTGTAAAAGTAGGATAGGCTGATGCCTTATCGCGTTCGCGCTGTTTGTAGAGTGTCGCACCAGCCAGGTAATTCGTCTTGACTTGTTCCAGGATATTTGCCACTTGTTTATCAAGGTTGCGTCTCTCACCGCCTTTACTCTGGTACAGTCCTGCGTTTATCTCCCAGACGGCTGCAAGGAGATCGAGCATTACAGGTAATGCTGCCATCGGAATACGAGCGCCACTTTCTGAGGCCCGCATATCGATATCCGCCAATTCGCCTTCGGTACGACGCATCGGCATGAGCCCTGTCAGTAATGGATGAAGCCCTTCCACTTCAATGATAGTCTTCATCTGCTCTGGCCGAGTAATACTCAGGTATGGCTTATCGGTAACGTAGACACGAGCTCCCGTGAGGAGATGAATTAATACAGCGGCGTAGAGTGCTTTTGTCCATACCTCGATAAAAGTAGGTTTCAGCCGTTCATCGGTTTGCTCTGTGACAACGGTATCATAGGTAATCAGCATATAGTTGGGATGTTTGAAAGAGAAGGAGATACGATCACCCTGCTTCCCACGTGTCTTGCCTTCTTTCGTAGGCGTCTTCAAAAAGGCTGCCTGATTTGCAAACATCGCCTGTACCTGCTCCAGCCATTCCTCGTCAACACTGCGTTGTTCTAGCCAGCGCGTCGGCAGGCCCGGATCATCTTTACCTCCACGCAATACCAGTCGACTCACGGCTGTCTCTTTGGGCTCAAAGTTCCTTAACAGCTCTCTGCTGGCGTACTCCCATAACTGAGGAGTAAACGAGTAATCAGGCAACACATAGAGATGCAAGCGATAGGAGCTATTATAATCAGTATCGCTGGGGTAACTCTGACCACTGAGCTTACGGAGCATAAACTCCAGGTAGCACATCGGACACCAACGCATCTGACCTTTTACTTCTGACGCTGGCTGCAACTTATTGGAAAAAACTTGTGCTTGCTGACCAGCGATGCTAGTAATAATGATTTTGCTTTTCATTCCTGGTGGGATATCCCGATTACAGATAATACAGGTGGGTTTGTGCGATGAGCGTGTGCGAGGTAGCTCATATATTTTGAGACGATTATCATCAATCGTGCGCTCAGGTTTGAATGAAAAGGTCAGGTAGGCATCCAGGTATCTCGTGATATCGCTCTGCAAGCCCAGTTCTTCATTCACAAACGCAAGGCGGCGATCTTCTTTATCAAGTGGAGCAAGCGCCTTCAAAGCCTGTTCTCTCAATGCCTGTCTGACATCGATCGTTTCAACCTCTAATGCGGTCCGATCTCCAGGAGCGAAACGTATGCTGGCCAACCAATGATACGCAATAATGAAGCAATGATCCGCAACGCCGCCCGTATGTAACAGGCTGCTGTACTGCCGGATAGTATCAGCCACATGAGCAGGTGTATGAAAGGTCACGAGAAGCCATTCCAGCGGATCTACTGGATACAGCAACGCTTTCGCAATGTCCTCTATCCCCATGAACATGGTATATGCTGCATTCCAGCGTCGAGCAAACGCCTCTTCTCCATCAGCATCCAGAGGAAGAGCAAAGCGCTGGTAGAAGTCTTCTGCATTGCTATATTTCTTTTTTTCGACGCGTTTTGCAACGACTTTTGCGAGAAAACCTGCTGATTTTTTTGCGATAGGACGATCTTCAATGACCTTGAGAAGCTGCTCAAGAGGACTAAACAGATAGACATCTTTGCGGAATTTTAAGTGTTGACCATAGAGACAAGCTTCTTCTGTGACCGTATAACTGGCTTCGCCTGCCTGATCCCTGATGCTGCTAAACAGGTTTGTCGCTATCGTTTGACGCAATGCGTTTGCATCAAACACAATCCCTTTGGGACCAACATACAAAATGCCATTAGCAAAGTAAAGGACTGGATAGAGTCCATGAGGTGCAAGAGCCTCTTCAGTCGCTTTGTGAATGAGAAGCGTCGAGAGGCCACGGTAATCGTCCAATTCATGATAATAAAATTGCAGTTCTGGAAGAACTATCTCAGTAGGAATGATGCCTGTACGTTTGCTCGTTCTCTTTACCGTACTTATAGCAATAGCATCGTCTCTGGAGATCTCACGCAAACGGTTCTCAGCTGTCGCACAATCACGTGCAGTTTGTTGACTGGCAAAAGCATCTGCAAGGTGCACAAAAGTAAGCAAATGAGTAGTCCCTGGTGTGCATGCTGACAGATCAGCCACTTTGGGACTTAGTAATGAGACGCTTGCAGCGCGTATATCTTCCGCTGTCACATTCACAAACTGACGCAAGTTCATCCGCTCAATAAGATCCTCCAGTGCCGATAGAGGTACACTAAAATCACTTGTGCCTGTACACGTTTTCGCCACCTCACTATCCTTGTAAGCATCATGCAGTGTATAAAGAACGAGCGTGCGCTTAAATGCATTCTCGCTCATTCGGTAGTAGCCTTTCTCTTGAAGATACTCCAGGAGACGCGTCAGCGCATAAGCTCCATTAAGAATATGCGTACGCAATGGCTGATCAACGTGGTATTCAGGACCACGCCTGGCCTGTTTCCAGGCGTACGACTTGGCAGCTTTAAATGCCCATCCCTGCTTTAGCATAGCAGGGATCGCATATCGCTCCATGTATTCACTCAGTATCGTGTGATACTGCATAGAGTTCTAACCTCCTGACGATGTTGTATATAACCAGATCATAAACTACCCCAGTGAGCGCAATTGCGCTCACTCCTCCACTGTAAGATATGTTTGGTAATGACGAGCAACCACCCGCATCTGCTTTATGAGTTCAGGCGGACCAAGAACGGTACACTGTTCACCATAACTAAGTAAGATACGACGTGCATCAAACAAGTTTGGCACCTGTGCCGTTACCGTAGCAGAGCCATCGGGATGTTTTTGAACCTCCTGACCAGGAAAATGGTTGCTCACACTGTGACGAGCAATGAGAAAGCTTAAATGATAACGCAAGACATAGAACGGACGTGGAGGGCGTTCAGGAACAGAACGTGTGTTCAGGATCACTGCACTGCCAGGAACAATGTAGTCGAGACGAAAACGCGTCTCATTCTGCTTGTACAGATGCCATCCTAGAAGATAAATATGTCCATCTTTAAATACCAGGGATCTGGGCTCTATGGTGTGGATATATTCCTTTTCATGACGAGGTGCACGATACAGAAGTTGAAGCTGACGGCTCTGCTGTATCGCCAACTCGATGCGCTGCACGGTCTCTGGATCTGCATTTTGATAATCGGTGGTCTCCTGGAGATCAATATGAAAAGAACGACGCCGTTGATTGATAACCTTCTGGAATTCAGGGGAGAGCCTCTGCAAAAGGAACGTCAATAACGTCCGAATTTCGTCAGCATGCAAGAGGGAAGATTCTGTAAAGGTATCCATTAACGTCGCAAACGTTCCCAGCAGGTTTTCCTCTAAGGGAAGACAGAAAGGAGAGTTGTGCCAGGTATAATACTGGCTCTTTTTATCGAAAATAATCTTGCAATCAAGCAATCGAAGCGCCTGAATATCGTGACGAAATTGGTAGCGTTGCTGTTGAACGATACTCCGAGCGTTCTCCATACGATCATAAACGAGCAGATTTTGCGTATCCAGCGTGGCGATAATTTCCTCATAACGATGAGGACGTTTATGCAGCAGAGCGAGAAGCGCAAGGCGTCGCCTCATCGCTCGCTCTGCTGGCGTATCACGTTTCATGAGTATCAAAACTCCTCATTTTGATATGTTCTACTAGAAGAATAATATCGTACTCATGATAACAGTGAGTGTCAATAGAAAAGCAAAAGACTTTTCTCATACAAGAGAGGAACCAATGCAAACAGAAGGTAAAGAATACATACCTATTTCCCTGTTGAATGCGTACGCGTACTGCCCACGCCGTTTCTACTACGAGTTTGTCCTTGGAGAAATGGTTGTCAACGAGCATGTGCTGGAAGGTCAACAACTGCACAAGCGTGTTGATACTCCTGGTAGCAGCACAAGAGAGGGAAAAGAACAGTTGCGCCACATCTATCTGTGCGCTCCCAGGCTCGGCTTGATTGGCTACTGCGATCTGCTTGAGATGGAAGGGCAGAGTACCGATCTTAAAAAGCTGGCACAAGAGGGAAAACTCTACCCGGTCGAATATAAAAAAGGGAAAATGGGGAAGTGGCTCTCCGATCATACCCAACTTTGTGCGCAAGCAATCGCATTGGAAGAAGTACTGGACATTACGGTAGGAAGTATCAAGCGAGGATACATCTTCTATATCGGTTCTGCACGGCGCGACGAGGTTCCCATTGATGAAAACGTGAGAAATATGACCCTGACTATGCTAACAGAGGCACGTCAGACCACAAAAGCACAGCAACCGCCAGCGCCTATTACGAACTGGCGTAAATGTCGGGATTGTTCGCTAGAACCAATATGCTTGCCTCGTGAAGTAATCACGATGCATACGCTTATAACGAAAGAAGGATGAAAGAAACGATGGCAATTCTTTATCTCACTGAACAGCAAGCCTGGGTGGGGCGAGAGGGTGATTGTCTCATTGTGCACATTCCAGAACGCGATGAAAACGGGAAGAGCAAAGTGAAACGGGAACGCAAGATGACGGTTCCGCTTTTCAAAATTGAGGAAGTCATGGTTTTGGGAGATATCACGCTCTCCACACCAGCATTGGTTAGTCTGCTGGACGCGCGAGTCCAGGTAACATACCTGAGCAAATATGGGCGGTACCTGGGAAACTTGAGCCCACAACTGACAAAAAACAGCATCTTGCGCATAGCTCAGCATGCGGCACATGCGGATGCTGTAAAGCGACATCATATTGCTCAACACTTTGTGCTTGGAAAGCTTCGTAACATGAGGACACTGTTAATGCGCTACCACAGGAGCCGTCCAGATCCACTGATGAGCACGCAAGTAGAGAGGTTGACGCATTGTATCAAAGCTGCCGAGCAGACAAAACATAATGTGCCTCACGATACCATCGTTGTGCATGAGATTGATGCTGAGATTGAGGCGGAACAGAACGAAACTGTCGTCGATCGTATGAATGGCTTAGGTTCGCTTTTAGGCTGTGAAGGAGCTGGGAGTGCTGCATACTTTGGTATATTTGAGCGGCTCATAAAATGTGACTGGGCGCATGGATTTAGCAAGCGCGTGAGGCGTCCACCAACCGACCCTGTCAATGCCATGCTCAGTTATGGCTATGTCATTTTAACAGGGCAGGTCGCGAGCGCATTGGCAAGTGTTGGCTTTGATCCCTACATTGGCTATCTCCATGCGTCTCGTTATGGCAAACCCGCTCTGGCACTCGACATTATGGAAGAGTTCAGACCGATTATCGTTGACTCGGTTGTATTAAGTTTGCTCAACAATCGGCAACTTGAAGCAAAAGACTTTGTCCTGGAGCTGAACAGTTATCGCATGACAGATGCAACCAAACGTTTATTTCTTGAAAAATTTGAGGAGCGCATGCAGGAGGTCATCACTCACCCCACCTTTTCCTATAAAGTGTCCTATCGTCGATGCATAGAACTCCAGGCTCGTCTCCTGGCAAAGTACCTGACAGGAGAAACACCAGACTATACACCATTTACCGTGCGATGATGGAGAAACGCAAGAACAACGTTGGTGTCAGCGTAAGAGGTGAACGCCAGAGCCATCTTTACGTCGTCGCATATGACATCCCCGACGATAAAAGACGCACAAAAGTCCATAAAATTCTGAAAGGCTTTGGGCAATGGACAGAATTCTCCTTGTTTGAATGCTTTCTTACAAAAAAGGAATGTCTGCTTATGCATGCGAAGCTAGATAAACACCTGAATGCTGGTATAGACCGAGTACGCATCTACACGATTTGCGATACCTGCCTCACAAAAATAGACACAGTTGGCATCCCTGAGCCAAAGGAAGATACAAGCTATCTTATATAAACGCTGTATCGGAGTATGTCGTAAGTAAAAGGAGGTGATTACAAATGTGAGAGACGCTGCTGTGGCAAGGTCAAGCAGAACCTCTTGTAGCATAATTTGTGCTCAAAAGGTTCCAGATATACATTGATAAGCCCACAAAAAGCATATTACGATATCCTCGGGTAACACCCTTTCGCAACAGCCCCTGCCAGTAGGCTCACCGAGCAGTCTTACTGAGCTAAGGGGTGTTGCAAAAGAGCATATCGCGCTTGAGCGCTTGAAACACCATTGCAGAAAGCACTACGATTTACAGAGGATGATTACGGCTTTTTTTCTTGTAGGATGGGTCTGTTATGTTCGTGAACGATCACAGGAGCATAACAGACCCATCCTTGTATGAAATCTCAATCCCAATATGCCGATAACACACGGCCTGATATGGCCTTTATGTGACGCTGCTTGCCTGTTGTCCATATATGCCCTTTTGTGCTCGACCGTCTTACTCTTTCCGCCCCACGTACGGACTACTTCCCAACCACCTCTTCCCATACCTTTGTTGTATTAGGGTCTATGAGCTTTCGACGGGAGGTCCGTTTCAACGTCTCGATGTACTCGATGTAGGTTCGATCAGCCGGTTGCTTCTCTCCCATCTTCTCGGCAATAATCATGCAGTGTAGAAGTGCAGCTCACTGGCAAGGCTGGGCATGGTTACAAATGCAGCATCTCGGTAGAGCTGTTACAAACGCCTGAAACAGTCTTCCTGCTGTGTATGTATGCTACCAGGGAGCATTCGGTACCGAAATCAGTACTTATTGCCATCTATACGCGCTTGTGGGTTGGTGCGACTGTTGACTGCAAGTGTGCCAAGCAACCCAATACTTACAGTCGGTCGGGTTCGTCATCATCCAGCAGATCGGGCACGAATGATATTGTTGGTTCTGGTGCTGATGGGGAAACTGGCACAACCGGTGTCCCAGGCGCAGGTTGGTACTGCTTTGCCTTGAGACTTTCGGAACCTTTGCCGCCGCTTTTTTTCTTCTGCGTATCTGACCGGGGTGTAGGCTTGGTTGTCAGTGTGGCAGGTTTCTGATCGTTGCCAGTGCGGGCGTTCTGATTCTTCTGTGCCTGCTGTTGCCGTTGTTCCTCCAAGTTGAGCAGTTGGCACTGCATCTCTTCCTGGCGGCGGATTTCGCGCCAGCTTTCCTGGATCTGTTCTGATGCGATCGGAACCATTGCCGTTTGCACATGCTGAGAATGACCTTTGTAGATCCAGAACGCCTGCCCCTCCTCTTGCTGGATGACAGCAGTTTCCGAGATGCGCCAGTCATAGCGGGGCCGGAGATGCCGACGCTGTATGCCGTCCTCATCCTCAGACCATGAGGTCTCGATGAAAAACCGCTTGCCCGCACGCCGACTGATCGGACCAGGGTCGCTACAGGCATGGAGAATATAGGTCGAGCAGGCGTCAAGGATGCGTTCCGCATATTCGTGTGGGCCAAGTCCGGCGTAGCCTTGCGCGCTAATGAGCAGATTTCCGCCAAAGGACCGGACCTGCTCAAACAGAATGCTCGTTTCCTCTCTCATCCTGAGTGCGTTGAACTCATCGATAATAAAGAGCGTCTGGACGCCAGCGAGACGCCTTTCTGCTATATAATGCATGAAATCGGAGATCAAAAATCGGCCAAGCCTGGGAGCTTCGTTGCGGAGTGTGAAACCCCGAACGCGGAGATACACAGCGTCTGCGTTGGCATAGTCAAGCGTACCGTCCAATTGCCCGTCCATGGCGTTAAAAAAGACCTGGTAGCGCATTTCCACTTGCTCAAGCAGGTGCTTGTCGAGAGCAAGAACATGCCGATAGCGTAGTGCATCGTTCTTGTAGATCGCTTTGAGTCGATCATAGCGCAAGTTCGCTAAGAAATGC
>WNFX01004023.1_pt1 | contig 15522 bp, 12 predicted proteins | sample 5400111 | NCBI WGS metagenome assembly WNFX01 (sample SAMN13153363, study PRJNA577476) | soil metagenome | isolation source: 40 cm soil or saprolite under grassland replicate 1 | place: USA:California | collected 2016-06-15 | reverse complement strand
CAGTGCAGGTCGTCATTCTTTTTGAGGTTGTGCCGGAGATCCATCGTGTACTGGTCGATGTTGACCGGGGCCAGCGCCGAGCCGATGACACGCGTCCCGGTGGAGTCGTTCGCCGCCGGGACATAGGCCAGGAGCTTTCTCGCCGTCGGGTCAGTCACCGCAGCCCGCTGCGCGTCGGTCAGCGTGCCAGAGTTGAGGTCGACCGCCTGCAGGTGGCGCAGGCCCTCGTAGCTGCCGAAGAAGAAGGTCCGGTTCTTCGCGATCGGTCCACCGAGATTCACGCCGAACTGCTTGCGGTTGAACACCGACTGGGGCGCGGGCGGCGGGTTGAAATAATTGCGCGAGTCGTACTTCTGATCGCGGTAGAAGTCGAACGCTTCGCCGTGGAGAGTGTTGCTGCCCGACCGCGTCGCCACATTGACAATCGATCCTGAATTCCGGCCGTACTCGGCGCTGAACGTCGAGTTGTCCACCTTGAACTCCGAGACCGTGTTGATCGACGGCTGGAACGTCACCTGCGAGTTGGAGAGATCGTTCAGATTGATCCCGTTGATCATGAAATTGACCGAGGTCTCGCGGTTGCCGGCCGACATGAACGAGAATGAGCCCTGGCCGCGCAGCGGCGCGCTCAGTCCCGCGTTCTGCGGCGCCGTGCTGCCGCCCGGCATCAGCGGGCCGAGGTCGACGAAATGGCGGCCGTTGAGCGGGATCTCCTGCACGGTGCGTTCGACCATCGCTTGGCCTACCGAGACCGTCGCGGTGTCAATCAGCGGCGAGGCGCCGGAGACGGTCACATTCTCCGAGAGCGCGCCGACGCTCAGCTTCAGGTTGAGCGCCATCGTCTGGGCAGGTCCCAGATCGAGCTCGCGCTTCTGATCCTGAAATCCCTCGATATGTGCGGTGACCTCGAAATGCCCCGGCGGCAGCGACGCCGCGGCATACGCGCCCGCCGCGTCGGTGACGACAGCGCGCTGCTGGTTCGTCGCCGTATTCCGGATTGTGATTTCCACGCCTGGCATGACGGCGTTCTGGGCGTCGGTCACCGTGCCTTGCAGCGTGGCCGTGGACTGCGCCCACAGCGGTTGAGCCGCGATGAGCAGCATCAGCAGAAAAAGCGCCAGCCTGTAGGATTCGAACCTGTCTCGCATCGTCCAACCTCCGTTGACGGGGACCGCGACCGATCGTGACCTGGCTTCCGATATGAGAGCGGGGACGTACGGATGAAACCGAAGTTGGTGGGAGAGAATGACGCCGCTTGTCTTACGTTGTCAACGGGTGATTACAGTGGAATGTTGCCATGTTTCTTCGGAGGGTTCTTATCGCGCTTGTTATCCAAATTCTTGAGTGCCGTAATGATTTTTTTACGAGTTTCACGCGGGCGGATGACTTCGTCGACGAACCCGCGCGCGGCGGCAATATACGGATTCGCGAACTTCTCGCGAAACTCTTCCACTTTTTCGGCTCGAGCCGCGGCGCGATCGCCGGCCGCGTCCAGCTCGCGTTTATACAGGATATTGACCGCGCCTTCGGGGCCCATCACCGCGATCTCGGCGCTCGGCCACGCGTAATTGAAGTCGGTCCGAATGTGCTTGCTGGACATGACGCAGTACGCGCCGCCGTACGCCTTGCGCGTGATGACCGTCACTTTCGGCACCGTCGCCTCGGCGAACGCAAACAGCAGCTTAGCCCCGTGCCGGATGATGCCGCCGTACTCCTGGACCGTTCCGGGCAGGAAACCGGGCACGTCCTCGAACGTGACCAGCGGCATATTGAACGCGTCGCAGAACCGCACGAAGCGCGCCCCCTTCACCGACGCGTCGATGTCGAGCGTGCCCGCGAGCACCGCCGGCTGGTTCGCCACGACGCCGACCGGCCGGCCGTCCAGGCGCGCGAACCCCACCAGGATGTTCTTCGCGTAGTGCTGATGCACCTCGAGGAAGTACCCCTCGTCCACCACTGCATGGATGACGTCCAGCATGTCGTAGGGCTGGTTGGGCGCAGCCGGGACGATCCGGTCGAGCACTTCGTCCTCCCTGTCCGGCGGGTCGTTCGTGGCACGTCGCGGGAGATCGTCGAGGTTGTTCGAAGGCATGAACGAGAGCAGCTCGCGAATGAGCGCGAGGCATTCGCGATCGTCGTCCACGGCGAAATGCGCCACGCCGCTGGTCGCGTTGTGCGTCATCGCGCCGCCGAGCTCTTCCTTCGAGACTTCCTCATGCGTCACCGTCTTCAGCACGTCGGGACCGGTGATGAACATGTAGCTCGTGTTCTTCACCATGATCGTGAAGTCGGTGATGGCCGGCGAGTAGACCGCCCCGCCCGCGCACGGGCCCATGATCGCCGAGATCTGCGGCACCACTCCAGACGCCAGCGTGTTGCGGAGAAAGATGTCGGCATAGCCCGCGAGCGAGAGCACGCCTTCCTGGATGCGCGCGCCGCCCGAGTCGTTCAGGCCGACCACCGGCGCCCCGAGCTTCATCGCCAGATCCATGATTTTCACGATCTTGGCGGCGTTGGTCTCTGAGAGCGAGCCGCCGAAGACGGTGAAGTCCTGCGCGAACGCGAACACTTGACGGCCGTCAACCAGCCCGTGGCCGGCGACGACACCGTCGCCAGGAACAATCTGGTCCTCCATGCCGAAATCGCGGCAGCGATGCGTGACCAGCTTGTCGACTTCTTCGAACGTGCCGTCATCGAACAGGAGGTCGATCCGCTCGCGGGCGGTGAGCTTGCCGCTGGCATGCTGGCGCTTCTGTCGGTCGGCGCCGCCGCCCAGTTCAGCGCGGCGTTCCAGGTCGGCCAGCGTGTCGGAGAGATCTGTCATGGCTGATGGCTAATGGCTGATGGCATATGGTAAATGGCAAATGGAGCGCTGAGTCGACAGTTCCATCGGCCTTATGCCATCAGCCATAAGCCATTAGCCATGTCAGGCTTTCACCGTCTGGGCTTTCTCCCAGTCCTTGAGGAATTTCTCGAGCCCGATGTTCGTCAGCGGGTGGTTGAACATCTGATCGATCACCGCCGCCGGACACGTCGCAATGCCGGCGCCCATCCGCGCCGCTTCGACGACGTGAATCGGGTGACGGCAGCTGGCGACGAGCACTTCAGTTCTGAATTCGTAGTTGTCGTAGATGTCGACGATCTCGCGGATCAGGTCCATCCCGTTGGTGGCGATGTCGTCGAGCCGGCCGACGAAGGGGCTGACGAAGGTGGCGCCGGCCTTGGCCGCCAGCAGCGCCTGCGCCGCCGAGAAACATAACGTCACGTTGACCGGAATGCCTTCGCCCGACAACGCCTTGCACGCCTTGATGCCGTCGCGCGTCAGCGGCACTTTGACCACCATGTGCTCGTCAATCTTCGCGATGTCGTGCCCCTGGTGCATCATGCCGGCGAAATCGGTGGCGGTCACCTCACCGCTCACAGGACCCTTCACGATCTGGCAGATCTTCTTCAGGTTCTCGCGGTAGTCCCCCGGCTCCTTCACGAGCAGTGACGGGTTGGTCGTGACGCCGTCGATGATGCCGATGTCGGACAGCTTCTGAATGTCCGCGATGTTCCCCGAGTCGATGAACAACTTCATGGTGGCGCTCCCCTGTATCTTCCCCGAGCGAATTAAATCACCAAATCACCCACTCGCCAACTCACCAATTCGCCAAGTGGCCAAGTCGCCAATTCAACGTGCGGTGTCCTCGGCGCGATTCGACGGCGGGCTCATATTGCCCGCCTTGTCGACCGCCCGGACGGCGTAGACGTGGTGGATACCAGGCGCCAGGTCATCCTTGAAACCGGTCGCCGTGATCGGCGACGGCGTGATCGGCTGCAGGTCGCTCTCGCTCTCGCCGCGCAGGACGATGTAGCCGGCAAGATCCTTTTCCGTATTCGGCTCCCAGATGAGCGTAATCGCGCCGACGCTGGCCACCGTCTGCAGCGAGGTCGGTGCCGCAGGTGGAAAGGTGTCGACAGGCGTGACGCACACCTCAGAAGTCGCGGCGCTCTCGATCACCGTGTCGTCCACCTTTTCGGCGGTGCGCACCGTGTAGCAGCGCTTCTCGCCCCACGTCAGGCGCGTGTCGGCGAATGCCGGTTCGGGCAGCGGAGCCTTGGTCAACTTCGTCGGCCCTTGGTACACGTTGTAGGCGAGCTCCCGGCGGCCGACGCCCAGCGGCGTCGAGGGCAGGACCTGGTCCGCTGCGCCATCCGTCGCGGCCGCGACTGGGGCCCACGAGATCGAGATCGCCTTTTCGTCGAAGCCCCCCTGCAGCGTGGATGGTGGAAGAGGCGGCGGCACCAGCGGCACGGCGACCCGCGTCGACATCGGGCCCTTGCGTCCGCGCGTGGAAACGCCGACGCCGACGTAGGTCCGCGACGGCGACAGCATCGGCGCGGGCAGCAGCGGACCCTCCAAAGGCGCTTGGTTCCCGTGGGCCTTCTTCGGTTTCATGTCCTTGGGTACGACCGGCGTGAGCGCCTGCTCCGAAAGCGCGTCTGTGATGTGCGCGAGGGCGCCCTGGTCTAGCCCCTTTCCTTCCGGCGGGTCCACGTCTTCGGCGGGCTCGTCGGGCTCGGTCGTCGCGTCCGGATCGCGCGGCGCTTTGACTTCGATGCTCGCCACCTTCGTCCCGAGCTTGAGAATCTGATCGTCGGTGAGGGTCCTGGGGCCGGTAATCCCATAGACGTCAATCCGCTCGACATTGGCGGGGCGCGTGCCATCGGTGTTCGTCGCCGGCACGATGAACTGAATGTCCACCGTCGCGGCGCGGCGCTCCGCGGTCATCTGAGCCGGCGCGACCGGGATCTTGAGGAGCGGCGGGAGCGGCGGGCCTTTCTTGCCGCAGGCCGAACACGACGCGACGACGATCAACGCAGAAATCGCAGAACGCGCAGAAAATGATGTTCTCGGCGAGTTCAGCGTGTTCCGCGTTGAATGTTGTCGGCGGTCACGCCTCACAGAATGTACCGGGACAGGTCTTCGTTCTTCACGATGTCGGCGAGCATCTTCGTCACGTAGGCCTCGTCGATCGTGACGATCTTGTTCTCCAGATCGGGCCCCTCGAAGGAGATCTCGTCGAGGAGCTTCTCCATCACCGTCGCGAGCCGGCGCGCGCCGATGTTCTCCGTCCGTTCGTTGACGCGGGTCGCGAAGTCGGCGATGCGGTGGATCGCATCGTCGGTGAAGGTGAGGGTGATGCCTTCGGTGTCCATCAAGGCCATGTACTGCTTCACCAGCGCGCTGCGCGGCTCGGTGAGAATCCGCACGAACTCATCCCGTCCCAGCGGCTCGAGCTCCACGCGGATCGGAAACCGTCCCTGCAGCTCGGGGATCAGGTCCGACGGTTTGGCGACGTGGAACGCGCCGGCGGCGATGAACAGGATGTGATCGGTCCGCACCATCCCGTACTTCGTGTTGACCGTGGTGCCCTCGACGATCGGCAGGATGTCGCGCTGCACGCCTTCCCGGCTCACGTCCGGGCCGTGCGATCCCTCGCGACCCGCAATCTTGTCAATCTCGTCCACGAAGATGATGCCGGCCTGCTCGACGCGCTCGACCGCCGCGCGCGCCACGCTGTCCATGTCGATCAGCTTCTGTTCTTCTTCCTGCGAGAGGTATTCGAGCGCTTCGGGGACCTTCACCTTCCGCTTCTTGCTCTTCCCCTGGAACAGCCCCGGCAGCATGTCCTTCAGGTTGATATCGACCTCTTCGACCGACGATCCGGCGATGATCTCGAAGGACGGAAACGATTTCTCGCGCACGTCGATTTCGACGACGCGCGTGTCGAGGCGGCCGGCGCGAAGCTGCTCGCGGAACCGCTCACGCGTCTGCTGCTGCTGATCGCGCGCGGCGGAGTCCTCGTCTGGCGCCATCGGACGGGGCGGCGGCAGCAGGATGTCGAGCAGGCGATCCTCGGCGTTCTGCGCCGCCTTCGCGCGCACTTCCTCGAGGCGTTCCTCGCGCACCATCTCGACGCCGAGCTCCACGAGATCGCGCACCATCGACTCGACGTCACGTCCGACGTAGCCGACCTCCGTGAACTTCGACGCCTCCACCTTCAGGAACGGCGACTGAGCCAGCCGCGCGAGGCGCCGGGCAATCTCGGTCTTGCCAACGCCGGTCGGCCCGATCATCAGGATGTTCTTCGGTGCGATCTCCTCTGCCAGCTCCGGCGCGAGCTTCTGGCGCCGCATGCGGTTGCGGAGCGCAATCGCCACGGCGCGCTTCGCCGCGTGCTGGCCAATCACATACTTGTCCAGCTCGGCCACGATCTGGCGCGGCGTGAGCGTGTCGGTCGAGCTCTGTGTTGTTTCGGGGAGCAGGATCGCCACTAGAGCTCTTCCACCGTCAAGGTTGCGTTCGTATAGATGCAGATCTCCGAGGCTATCGTCATCGCTTTTTCCGCGATCGTGCGCGCATCGAGATCGGTGTTCGCCGAGAGCGCCTTGGCCGCCGCCAGTGCAAAGGGTCCGCCCGATCCGATGGCCACGATGCCGTCGTCGGGCTCGATGAGGTCGCCCGTGCCCGAGAGCAGGAACGTCGATGTCTTATCGAGCACGATCAGCATCGCCTCCAGCCGGCGCAGCAGGCGATCCGATCGCCAATCTTTGGCCAGCTCCACGGCGGAACGTTCGAGGTTGCCGCGGTACTGTTCCAGCTTCGATTCGAATCGCGCGAACAGCGCGAACGAATCGGCGGCCGAGCCGGCGAAGCCCGCGAGAATGCGATCGTTGTAAAGGCGTCGAATCTTTTTCGCGCTCTGCTTGACCACCGTCTGGCCGAATGTGACCTGGCCGTCGCCGGCCATCACCGCGCGATCGCGATGCCTGACAGCAAGGATTGTCGTGCTGTGAATCATCGATTTTCTGACTCTATCGGCCGGGGGATCGGGGTGTCAAGAAAACGGGACGCCTGCACTCGCATGGGGACAGCCCGGCGCGCGTAGTTCGTGCAAAACGAACGATTTAGGCTGATACTTGAGGTGATGGCCGGGTCGCCGGATGGCAATCGGCTTGCTCTTTCCTTACGAAGAGGTTCTCCGTCATGACTACGATCCTTTTCCGGACGAGCCGCCTGGCCCTCGCGGCCACAATCCCGGCGTGGCTGCTGACGGTTCCGGCGGCCGCACAGGACAACAAGGCCCCAGCACAGGAACGGGCGCAAGAGCGGGCGCCGGCACCTCCTCCAGCGCCAGCCGCGGCACCCGCGCCGAGCAGCGGAAGCTCCGGGAGTGGCGGGGGCGGGGCGCGCGCGGGCGGGGGTGACGGCGGCGGCCGGAATTCTGGCGGCAGTGACGGAGGCGGCCGGCATCCCAGCGGCGGTGGCAGCAATGGCGCCAGTGGCTCGGGCGGAGCGGCGCGCTCAAGCGGCGACCGCGGAGGTTCCGGCGGGTCGCGTGCGAACGGCGGCGGAACTGGCGCAGGCAATACGGCGAGCGGCAGCAACGGTGCGGCGAGCAGCGTTCCGTCGGGTGAACGCGGCCGCGCCCGCGGCGATGCTGCGACGGGACGCGCCGACGGGCGATCGACGGACGGCGGCAATGGCACGGGCGTGCCGGACTACGCGCGTCCTCGCGGCGGCAATCCTGCGGTCGGCACGGCCGTCCCTCGGACGTCAGCGCCTCCCACCACCAGAGGTGCCGGCGGAGTGGTGGTCATTCCGGGCGGCTATTATGGCGGGTACTACGACCCGTGGTGGTATAACGGCGGCTACGGTTACGGCGGCGGCGGGTATTACGGCGGCTTCTATGATCCTTGGTACGGCGCCTACCCGTCCTATCCCCAGTCGAGCGGCCGGTACGCCGACGAAGGTGCGCTCCGGCTGAAGATCAAGCCGCGCGAAGCGGAGGTCTACGTCGACGGCTATTACGTCGGCATCGTCGACGATTTCGACGGCATGTTTCAACGACTGCACATCGAATCGGGTCCGCACCGGATCGAAGTCCACGCGCCTGGCTTCGAGACGCTGACCTTCGATGTGCGCATCACGCCGGATCACTCGACGACCTATCAGGGCGAAATGAAAAAGACTCCGTGAATCGCCTTCGCACGATTGCGGCCGTTTCGGGCATCTACGACGCGCTCGTCGGCGTCGCGATGCTGGCGGGACGGCCGCTACTCGCGCAGATCTTCGCCGTCCCGCTTCCCACTCCTCCCATCCACGCCGATCTGAACGGGGTTTTTCTCCTCGCGGTGGCCGTGGGCTATCTGATTCCGTATCGCGATCCCGGGTCTCGGGGCGGCCGCGCCTACATGTGGGTGATGGGACCGCTCCTCAAAGGCGCCGGCGCGCTCGTGTTCGTCCTGGACTATTGGATGCGCCACTCGCCGCCGGCATTCCTGCTGTTCGGCGCCAGCGACGGCGCGCTGGCGCTTGCGACGCTCTGGGCGCTCAAGGGGTGATCAGCTGACGCGTGATCGGGTGCTCGCCGAGACGCTTCCATTGCGTGCCGCCGTACTTCGCGGCCAACTCCACCTTCGCATCCACAAACTGGCTGTTCTGCAGCATCTCTGCCCTTGACTGGTCGGAGCCCGTATAGCCAAGCTGCGACTTGATGGTGAGCACGGCAGTCGTCGCACCGGGCTCGAGACCGCCGGGGCCGACAGACGGCAGGAAACCGTTCCCCCACTCTTCGGGTTCCTTGCCGCGGCTGAAGCGGGCGTTGACCTGGAGCGCCGCGAGCTTCTGGTGCGAGACATTCTTCAACTTGAACGAGACGATGGGGACGAGCTTGTTCTGGCCGTTGACAATGCCCGCGTCGAACCAGCCGGTGGAAACGATCTCGACCTGGAGGGCTTTGGTGAGATCGACGTCGGGCCCGCACCCGACGCACAGGAGCGCGAAGAGGCAGAGGAGAGCGGACGAGCGCATGCGGCTATCTTAAACCGCAATCGTCAATCTGCGATCGCCCGTCGGAGTCGCACTCGACTAGAACACCCGCACCTCGATCCGCTCCAGCGCCTGTTCGCGCGTGATGCGGCCGGCCAGAAACTCGGCCAGGTCCGCTCCGCGCAGACGAAGGATGCGCGTGCGGGCATCGCTGTCCGCCGGTGCCAGGCGCGGACGATCGTCGTTCCCTTTGGCGGCAATCGTCAGCCACTCGGTGGGGCCGAGCCCCAGCGAGCTGCTGTGCGCAAGCATCGCGTCCTTCAGCGCCTGAGTCACCTCTGTGCGATACGCTTCGTTCGGATCGGCGAGGATCGGATCGTCGGCGGGGGCCGACTTGTCGGCATTGACCGATAACGCTGAAGCGGTGACGTTGCGCGCGCCGGCGGCGTCCTGTGCAGACGCGCGAGTGATCAGCGTCGGGTTGACCTGCAGCTCCAGACGTTTGAGCGCCTGCGCGAGGTCGGGATCGCCCGACGTCTTGACGTGGGACTGAAGCGTCCGAATCGCACTCTCGAGGCCGAGATCGGTCTGATCGAGCGTCCGCAACGCGACGGTCCAGCTCGTCTCGAACGACGGTACGACGACATCGAAGAAGATGCCGTACCCCTCGAGCCGGAACCCGCGCGCGTGCGCGTTGTCGCTGACGAGCGTATCCGGCTGCATCTGCGCCAGCGCCTGGAGATGATCGCGGATGATCGTCACGCCGTGCTCGACGGCGCCTTCGAGCAGCCGCTCCATCTGACCGATTTGATAGCGCTGTTCCGCGGCACGACGCGCCTGCGCCGCTTCCTGCAGACGCTGGAGGCGCGCATCCGGCGACTCCCGCGGCGTTTGCGCGGATGCCGGCACGAGGCCGGCGGCGACGATGCCGGCGATGACGACGACTGGGTACCCTTTCACACGTTCCCCCTACTGTCTTTGCGATGCACGATACAACAGGTTCAGCGACTGCCGCTGTTTCATGACTTCCACGCCGAGATCGTTGCGCACGATGCCGAGCGTGTGATCGATGTTCCGGAGATCCACCTGGCGCTGCGCGTTGACGTCGCGCACGACCTCCGCAATCCTGAGCGCGATCTCACGCTGCTGACGCTTTTCGCTTTCGTCGAGCAGTGCGCGCACGCGGCGCAGCGTCTCCGCGTCCGAAGACGACGCCAGGCGCACAGCCTGCGCGGCGGGAACGGGCACCGGGGATGCGTGGAGCTCCGCCTTGAGCTGCCGTTCGAGCGCGGCAAGATCCGGCCGCCAGGGTGCGTCGGTCGCCGCCACATTCGTCGCCACACCCACCTTCGCGCTTCGTGCTTCGGTGGGCAAGCCCGATCCGGCTTCGCTCGCTCGAACACCTGCCTTCGGCGAGGCAGGCTCACCCGACTGACCTGACCCACTCGACTCACCTGGCCTACCTGACCATCCCGTCCTGACGGTCAACCCAGTCTGGTCGTAGTGCACGTCCAGATTCGCGATGCCGGCGGAGACGCCGAGGAACAGCAGTGCCGCCGCGACTTGCGCCCAGGCCGGGATCGTACGCCACCAATGTGGAGGCTCCACGACCGATTGGAGATTCGGCGGCGCGGCGACCGAAGCCACGATGCCCGGTTCAGGCGGAGCCCATCGACTGAGCTGAGTCCGCACGCTGCGCAGTCCAGCCACTTCTTCGCGGCACACCGCGCACGTCAGAAGGTGCGCGTTGAAATCGCGACGCCGTGCCGCGTCGAGGTCGTCGTAGAGAAAGGCGACGATCGTCTCGTCGCGATCAATGTATCCGCACAGGATGTCAGTCATATTCAATTCATCCACGCAGCAAGGTGTCGGTCTTCGTACCCGGGTTCTTCGCCAGTTCTCGGCGCAGCACGGTGAGCCCCTGATACAAGCGCGTCTTGACGGTGCTCAACGGACAGCCGACCAGGTCGGCGATCTCCTGGAATGTCAGCCCGTGATACTCCTTCAGCACGATCGCCGTCCGCTGCTCTTCGGGTAGCAGCTTCATCGCGCGTTCCACGAGGCGCGACAGGTCCTTGCGCGCCACGAGGTCCTCAATCGACTCCGACGGCTCGGCGGCCGCCGCCAGATCCAGCAGATCGACGTCCTCGGGCGCCTGCACGACCGGCGTGCGCCGCTCGCGACGAATCCAGTCGCGGCACAGGTTCAGGGCGATGCGATACAGCCACGACGAGAATTTTGCCTGCCCGCGAAACCCGGGCAGCGCCCGGAACGCCCGGAGAAACGTCTCCTGGCACACGTCGCGCGCGTCCTCTTCGCGACCGATCGTCCGGTACGCGAGGGCGTAAATCGGCCGTTCCCATCGCATGATGAGCTCGTTAAAGCTGTCGGCATCGCCGCGAATCGACTTCGCGACGAGCTCTTCGTCGGTCCACGTCATGTGCGGTGCGCGGAACTCGTGTACTAAGACGGTGGTCGCTGGCAGACAGTCTGGTCCTGAACATTATACTGCTCGTGACGCTAACGCTTAGACTTTGTGTGAGTTAGCGCAGATCGAACCAGTCGCAGTAGAATCGCGCGTCCCACGTTGGACTCGATGCCCCGAGATACGCGAACCAGGCGATTGACGCGTTCGGCCCCCGGTTCGATCTCCGGGGATGCCGGCACCGTCCAGCGACCGCTCGCCTCCCTGCTGGCACACGGCCGGAAGGCGACCGACCTCCTGCCGCACCTCCACCAGCATGCGCTCGACGCCACGGGCGGCGTCTGCTCGTTGCTCTTCCAACAGAATCCCCGCAACGGCATTCTGCAGGCGACCTCTGGCTTCGGCCTCGACGAGCTCCGCACGGATCCGTGGGTGCCAGGTGTTGATGAAGCAGCGCTCGTGGCGAGCGCCTTCGAGCGGACCGCTCCTACGCTCGTCGCCGAGGCGAACCGGCAGATGCCGGACCTCTCGGCCCGCCTGAATGTGCCCGCCGCCCTGCTGCTGCCGCTTTTCCGTGAACAGGAGCGAGTCGGCTTGCTGGCCGTCGGTTTCGTTACGGCACCGTCGGCACTGCAGCTGCCGGGCGACGCCGGCGAAGCCGCCGATGCGTTCGTGACCGCGCTCGAGTTGATCCAGCTGCGCGAACGCGAGGAGCTTCTTCGAGACGTGCGCGCGCTGCTCGACGAGTTCTCCGCGAGCCTGACGGCGACGCTCAATCTGTCGTCGGGGCTCGACATCTTCTGTCACGGCGCGAATCGCCTGTTCGCCGCCGATCGGACTTCGGTCTGGGTCCACGATCGCCGCGCACGCCATCTCGTCCTGCAGGCGTCGTCCGACACCGAAGACGTCGTGCGGGGATTGCGGATCAGCAGTGAGGACGCGTCGGCGCCGGCAACCTCGGGCATGCGCAGCTTGCGCGCCGAAATCATCTCGCAGTCCGCGGATGAGACCGCGACCGCCCTGGTCACCGTGCCGCTGCGCGGCACCCGCCGTGCCCTCGGCGCCATCGTCTGCGAAGGCGTCCGCGTCGAGACCGGAGGCGAGCTCGACCTGCTGGACCGGGCCGACGAGCTCGGGCGTCAGCTCTCGAGTGCCATCGAGAACATGCAGCTGCTCGACGACGTGATGCGATCGCGGCGCGAGCTCGAGAACACGTTCGACTCTATCTCCCACCTGGTCGCAGTCTCCGACACGCGCGGCCACATCGTTCATGTGAACCAGGCATTTGCGTCGCGCGCCGGCCGGCCGCGCGAGGAGCTCCTCGACCGCCCGATCACCGAGCACATCGGCCCCCAGCTCGCGGCGTTCATCGAACAGCACCGGGCCTCGGCGAAGCCAACGGGCGATTCCGCGATCACGTGTGAAGTCGTGGATCCGGTGCTCAAGGGGCCGTTCATGGTCACGGTGACCGATCTGCTGGACCAGGATCGCGAGCCGGTTGGGAGCGTGCTGGTGGCTCGCGACCTGACGCCGCAGACGCGCCTCGAGGCCGAGCGCGAGGAACTGCGCAAGCGCCTCGGCCAGACGGAGAAGCTGGCGGCGCTCGGCCAGTTCGTCGCCGGCATCGCCCACGAACTGAACAACCCGTTGCAGGGCGTGCTTGGCCACCTCGAGCTGCTGCGCACCACCGGCGCGTTTCCCAAGCAGCTGCGCCGCGAAGTCTGGACGATCTACCGCGAAGCCGACCGCGCTGCAAAAATAGTGCGCAACCTGCTGGTGTTCGCCGGGTCGCGCCGGCTGGCGCGGCGCTCGGTCAGCGTCAATGTGGTCATCCAGAAGGTGCTCTCGCTCCGGGCTGCGGCTTGCCGTGCTCAGGACATCGAAGTCGTGCGACACTATGACGACAAGCTGCCGCGCGTTCAAAGTGATCCGTTGCTGCTTCACCAGGTGTTCTTGAACATGGTCATCAATGCGGAACACGCGATCGCGGCGACCGGCGCTCCCGGACGTATCGAGATCAGCACCTCGGTGGCCGCCTCGGCCGATCGGATTGTGGCTTCCGTCCGCGACACGGGGACCGGCATCCCCGAGGCGACGCTGTCACACATCTTCGAGCCGTTTTACACGACGAAGGAAGTCGGGCAGGGAACTGGACTCGGATTGGCGATCGCCTACGGCATCGTGCAGGATCACGGCGGGCAGATCATCGCCGCCAACCATCCGGAAGGCGGCGCGGTGTTCACCGTGGAATTGCCGACCGTGCCGCCATCAGGACGCTGACGCATGATTGACGAAACGTTTCTGACGACGGAGGAAGTCCTGGAGTACCTCCAGGTGAACCTGCGAACCGTGTACCGGCTGATCAAAGCCGGGAAAATTCCCGCGGTCCGCGTCGGCCGCCAGTGGCGCTTCCGCAAGCGCGACATCGACGCCTGGCTCGACAGCCAGCGCCCGCGCGGCGGCTCGCGCCAGGCGCCTGCCACGGCGGCGGCGCGCCCCTCCGCCGGAAATGCCCGGCCGCGAGTGCTCGTCGTCGATGACGAGGCGAGCATCCGCGATCTTCTGTCCAAGACGCTCGCGCTCGCCGAATACGACGTGGATGTCGCACCCGACGGACGCTCGGCGCTCGAACGCATGCGGATGTATCCGTACGACCTCCTGATCGCGGATCTGAAGATGCCTGGCATGGACGGGCTGACTGTGATTCGCGAGGCCAAACGCTACAAGGGCGACCTGCCCGTGATCATCATCACCGGCTTCTCCACCGAATCGAGCGCGATCGAAGCGGTGAATCTCGGCGTCGCCGGCTACCTCACCAAGCCGTTCCGCGTGCCCCAGGTGCTCGCCGCCGCCGCCAAAGCGCTCGGCGAATAACGGCTTCGCCGTATCATGGCTGATGGCTAAGGGCTCATGGCATATGACAAATGGTCCTCGACCATATGCCATCAGCCTTTAGCCATCAGCCATTGACATGATTCAGCTTCAGGAACTCACCAAGTCCTTCGGCGACCGCGTCCTCTTCGATCACGTCACCTGGCAGATTACCGATCGCGAGCGCGTCGGCCTTTGCGGGCCGAACGGCGCCGGCAAAACCACGCTGCTGCGGATGATGGCGGGGCTCGCGCTGCTGGCGATGAAGGCCGAGATGCACGCGCTCGAAGAGCGGCTCGGTGACCAGACGATCCCCGAGGCGGAGCACGAGGCGATGTTGCACCGCTACAGCGATCTGCAGGATGCCTTCCGCCTGCACGACGGTTACAGCATCGAGTTGAAGACCTCCACGGTGCTCCAGGGCCTCGGGTTCAAGCTGTCGGATTTCGAGCGGCCAACCGAAACGTTTTCCGGCGGCTGGCAGATGCGGATCGCGCTCGCGAAGCTGCTGCTCGGTCAGCCGAACCTGCTGCTGCTCGACGAGCCGACGAACCATCTGGATCTCGAGGCGCGCAACTGGCTCGAAGAGTATCTGAACGCGTATCCGCACGCAGTCATCCTGGTGTCGCACGATCGTTTCTTCCTCGACGCGGTCGTGACGCGCATCGCCGATCTGACGCTGCGCACGCTCACCGACTACCACACCAACTACAGCGGCTACCTCCTCGAGCACCACGAGCGCATCGACGCGCTGCGCAAGGCGAAGCACGAGCAGGACGAGGAAGTGGCGCGGATCAGGATGTTCATCGATCGCTTCCGCTACCAGGCGACGAAGGCGGCGCAGGTGCAGAGCCGCATCAAGTTGCTCGAGAAGGTCGTACCGATTGAGGTGCCGCTCGAGCGAAAGAAGATTCACTTCAACTTTCCCGCCTGTGCGAAGAGCGGCCGCATGGTGTTGGAGCTGAAACGCGCGTCGAAGGCATACGGCGACGTGGTGGTCTTCCGGGATCTCAACCTCCACATCGAGCGCGGCGATCGCATCGCGCTGGTCGGTCCGAACGGCGTCGGCAAGTCGACGCTGATGCGAATGCTGTCCGGGGAAGAGGCGCCCGATGCCGGCGAGCGCACGCCCGGCCACAACGTGGTCATGCAGTACTTCGCGCAGGACGAGGCGACGCGGATGGATCCGGCGCCCACGGTGTACGAGACGCTGGCGTCCGGATCGCCGCTGCAGATGGTGCCGATGATCCGGAACATCCTGGGCGGATTTCTCTTTTCCGGCGATGACGTCTACAAGCACGTGCGTGTGCTGTCGGGCGGCGAGCGCACGCGCCTCGCCGTGGCGCGCATGCTGCTGCGTCCGTCGAACACGCTGCTCCTCGACGAACCGACCAACCACCTCGACCTC
>WNFX01007349.1_pt1 | contig 15526 bp, 8 predicted proteins | sample 5400111 | NCBI WGS metagenome assembly WNFX01 (sample SAMN13153363, study PRJNA577476) | soil metagenome | isolation source: 40 cm soil or saprolite under grassland replicate 1 | place: USA:California | collected 2016-06-15 | reverse complement strand
AATCGTTACGTCTTTTAAGAGTCTCTTCCGATTTCTTTCGCTCGGTAATATCCTGGTGAACGGCGAGAAAGCCAATGATCTTCCCGGTTTCATCGAGAATAGGGCTGTTGGTGCCCTGGATCGGAACGAGTCTGCCATCTTTTCTTCGGTTGATCAACTCTCCCGAGACTGTGCCACCGGATATTAGTGTAGCCCAAAAGTATTCATACTGCTCAGCCGGAATCAGACCAGACTTAAAAATGCGCGGGTTCTTGCCAGTTGCTTCTTCAGGTGTGAATCCATACACCTTTTCAAACGCTGGGTTTGCATATTGGATCGTGCCATCCAGGTCGGTAATGAAGACGGCACTGTCGGAGCGATCGATGCCCAGCTTAAACTTCTGGATTTCGCGCTCGGCAAAGAAGCGTTCAATGGCAGATGCGACCTGAGGTGCCAATACGTTCAGAATGTTGGTATGGCGGTCTGTGATTCGTATCGGAGAGTTGTTATAGGTCTGAATGGCAATCACGCCAGTGACAACTTGTTTAGAGCGGAGAGGCACACCCAACCAATCCAAGCTCCGGACACCATCATTGACGACTTCTCCCGAGGCTTCCAGGTCAGCGAAAATTTCAGGCGATGTGCGCAAGGGTTTTCCCGTACGGATCACATAGCTCGTCAGACCTCTGCTCATTTTTCTGGGCGACCAATCATCGTCGATTTCATCCGCATGATAGGGAAAGGTTATCATGTGCGATGCGGCATCGTAAAGCGCAAGATAAAAATTCCTGGCTGGTAGCAAAACACCAATGGCTTCATGCACTGCTTTGATGAGTTCTTCAATCGTGTGAGATGTAAGAGCACTTTCAGAAATGTGAGAGATCGCCGCCTGTGTTAATTCGTTGGTCTTGCGGTCGGTAATATCCTGAGAGGAGCCTGCCACCCGTACGGTTTGACCTCTGGAATCGCGCTCCACATGAAAGATGGAACTCATCCACATGGCTCTTCCATCACTCGTGCGGAACCGCGCTTCCAGTGTCAGGTCGTTTTTTCCATTCACCGAAGAAATCGCATCTTGTATGACCTGCTGTGTAGTAGCAACGTCATCTTCCACGACGAACTTTTTCATAGTGAGTTCAAGCGGTAACTGGTAACCACCCTCCCGTTCTACACTCGTATTCAGTAGGGAAAACAGCTCATCAGTGAACGTAATGGTCTGACCCTGTGGATCGATTTCGAAATAGCCGATGCGTGCAATGCGCAGAGCATCCGAGAGTTGTCCCTGACTGGCGCTAATGTCTTCAAAGAGTCTTGCATTCTGAATGGCAACTGACGCTTGGGGTGTAAAGGCACGTATTAGCTCAAGAGTATCCTGGGTATAGGCATTCGGTGTATTGTCATCTAAAATGAGGATGCCAATCACATTTGTTCCGGTCACGAGTGGAGCACCGAGCCAGGAACGGATGTGCGCGGTTTCTGGTAGCACATCCCAGCGCGAGTCCTGATGCGTGTCGCTTAGGACGACAATATCCTTGGATTTTACGATCGCGGAAATGAGCGGATCATCTTCCACAGAGCGCACGAAAAATTCAGATGGTGTCTCGAGCGCCGGCTGCCGATCTTTATCCAGGCTGATGCCACCCACCTGACGGCGATGACCGTTCGACTCGATGAGTTGGACGGAAGCAGTGCGGAACGGCACGAGACGCGGTAACTGTTCAAGCAAACGATGGACGACATCGTGAAGGTTAAGCGAAGAACCCGCGATCCTTGCCATATCTGACAGGGCATCTGCGATCTGCCGACGATATTGTTCCTGAGTATAGAGGCGGGCGTTTTCAATTGCAACCGCTGCCTGCCGGGCAAGATTGGACAGGAATTCCAATTCATCGAGAACAAATTCTTGTCCCTGGCCCGTGCGCCATATACCCATGAGACCGGTGATTTTTTCCTTCACCATAATGGGTGTACCCATTATGTGTTCAAAGTCCTTATCTACTGTGCCAGCAATAGTCACCGCGTCCGCTATATTGGACGCGTCATTGACAATGCGTCCCTCATGTTGATCGATAATTGATCCTAATATGCCTCTGCCACTGCGGATGGGATCGCTCTTGATCTCCTCTGAATCTGCCCCTGCAACTGCAATCGCGTTCCAGAATTCCCCTCGTTCATCAGGCAAGTAGACGGCGCAGGATTCGGCGTGTAATAGCTCTTTCGCATACGTAGCGATTCTCTCGAGCAGTTAGGATATCGCGATCATGCTCATCATAGAGCCGCGGCTTTTCCACACTCTGTACTGAGATAACACCCAGCACACGCTCACCAACCAACATAGGAACACCGAGCCAGCATTGTGACGGAGTATCGTCCTTGTCAAGAGGCAGGAAATCGATGCCACGTTCTTGCATATGTCTAAGAACATTGTCGGGTGCAAACACAGCTCTTTTGTGTTGGATAATATAGTCCGTAAAGCCAGAACCAGTGACCTTGCTTCGCGAAAGTTCGAGCTTTTGTCCATCTTCAAACGCGATCGGATAAGATTTCTCGAGGTTCTTTTCATCATATAAAGCGACAAAGAAGAATTTGGTATCCATCAAGCGCGAGGTGTATTTGAAAATAACTTCAGCGATACTTTTTGGATCCAGTTTCGTGGAAAGCTCATTCCCCATTTCATTAAGCACCGTCAATTCCTCGGCGCGCGACTGGGTCTCCTGGAACAATTGCGCATTTTCAAGAGCCAAAGAAAGCTGATCTGCCACCTGCTTAACCAGTAGTTGTTCATCCTGGCTCCATTTGCGCTGGTCAGTCTCATCCATGACTTGCAGAGTTGCCCAATTATTCTGTCCCATCTGAAACGCCAGAGACATGGCAGGTGAATTCGGCGCGGGCGATGCACTTGCCAATTGCAAAGAATGCCTTGACGTTGTGACTGGTGCAATTTCAGACGGCTGTGCTAGCGCCTTATCCGCCGAAGCGCGTTTGGACGCGGCAGGCTTTGGCTCTGCCGGCGCCTGTTCAGGAGTTATATCTTTAAATAAATTATTTAGCCGCTTGGCGATTGGCTTCTTCTTTGGCATATTCAATTAACTCCTGGGCAAGGACGCGATATTGTTGTGAGCCACGGCTGGAAGACTTATAGTGCGTGATCGGCACGCCAGCAATTGGGCTTTCACGAAGCTTCGTATCTATTTCGATGACAGTAGTAAAAACACCCTGCCCAAATGTAGTCTGTAATTGTTCGAAAATATTTCGATGGGTTCGATTTCGGCGATCCAGTAATGTGACCAGGATTCTGTAGGCGAGGTTAGGATTGGTTTCCTGTCGTATGCGTCGAATAGAGCCCATCATATTGCGCAATGCATAGGCAGAAAAATATTCCGCCTGTGTGGGGATGATCAATAAATCCGCAGCAGAAAGCGCATTGAGCGTGATTGCGCCCAAAGCAGGTGGACAGTCCAGCAGAATATAGTCATAAGGGAGGGAAGCATTCTCAATGGCGTTGCGAAGTGTGGACAAATAATTGCTCCGCAAGGGGAGGAATTGTTCTGCACTCTCGATGCGTGAATTGGACGGGACCAGATCCAAATTGGTCACCTCGGTTTTTCGAATTGCGGTCCGCAACGCAGCATTTTCAACAAGGACGTTTGCCGATGTGACCTCGGCGGCGCCAGTTTCCAATCCCAGTGCGAGACTCAAGTTGGCTTGCGGGTCAAGGTCAATTAATAGAACGCGGTGATTCAACTCGGCGAGAGTCGCACCGAGTGATAAAGTAGACGTAGTTTTAGCCACTCCGCCTTTTTCGTTTGACATAGCAATTGTAAATGCCATCTTGCCTCTTATTCGCTTAACTAATCAGCGCCTTTAATAGTTTGTGGAATCACTTCCACGCGGCTCGCACCCAGTGCATTGCGTAATTCCTCGATTGCAGTTTGAATCATCGTTTGAGGATCATTCACACTGCGGATCTTGCCCGTGATGTCCGAGACCATGCGTTCACGTTCAGCACGACGCGTTGTTTCATCGAATAAACGAGCATTCTCCGCTGAGATGGCAACGCGCTCGGCAACTGCCTTGATCAAATCGATCTGGTCTGGACTGATATCCCCTTTGGATGGAGACTGAACAACCAAAGTACCTATTGTTTCACCGCGCAATTCGATCGGGACAACAATGCGGGCTGTTTCCGTTTTCTTGGTCTTGTCTGGCTCCGTTAATGCAACTGGTTTGTCAAGAGGTGATGCGCCCGTCAGTGTATATCGATACCCAAGCAGGTTTTGCTCAACAGGAAGATTCCTCCATGCCTCACGCGTCGTCTGACGGCTGATCGCTTCCGATTCAGTAAGAGCCTTGCGGGTCTCTTCAAACAGACGCGCATTTTCAATGGCAAGGCTGACCTGATTTGCCAGCAGACTAAGCATTCGAATATCCTCATTTGTGAAGGCTCCACGTTCGGTGCTTTGCACATCCAGTGCACCGATGATTTGATCGCCGCTTTTGAGAGGCAGCGCCATCTCAGAGTGCGTCTCCGGCAATTCTTGATTGTCAAAGAAGACTGCATCGGCACCAACATCCATTGCGGTGCGTGGGCTACCTGTCAAAGTTACATTTCCAACAATTCCCTGTTTTCCAACTCTCAGGCGGTGCTTTCGCTCAAGCATTTTCCGACCGCCTTCGCTGTTGGTTGCACTCAGGATTGCATATTCATTGATTTCATCAAGCAGAAAAACACCTATGTGATAGAACCCAAACTTCTCGCTAATCACTGTTGCGATGCGAGGCAGCAGCTCGCGTAGATCGCGAATAGATGTAATGGCTTGCGTTACCTGTGCCAATGCCTCGAACTGAGCTGCCCGGCTCTGGATATTCCGGCTGACGGTTTCCAATTCGACGGTCTGCTTTTCCAGATCCTGGGTCCGGTCGGCGACTCTCTTCTCCAGCGACTCTTTAAGATTGATTAATTCTCGATTTGCACTGATTTGCTCCTGCTCGCTTTGTCTGAGTCGTGCGATCATTCGCTGAAACCGATTTAGTAATAATCGGAGCAGGAATGCACCGGCAAGGACGGCAATCGAAATAATGATGATATCGGAAATTGCCACACCGAATGAATTAGGAATGTATCCATTGAAGTCAACAATGCCAATGATTGTAACCGCCAGAGATGACAGTACCCCGAAAATAATCAGAGCATCGCCACCGAGGGTGGGATTATGATCCGCGCCGGCCATAAGATCTGCCGTTGCAAGTAATATAGGCTGATGATGGAAACAATAGCCAGCGGACCCAAAGCGTAGAGAGTGGAGAGTCTTTTGAAAATGATTCCATCGACAACGGAAATTAAACTTGATGTGGCGATCACAATAAACAGGATATTTCGCAACATTCGTTGCGTTGCTTCTTTCTGTTCCTCAGCAATATCAGAGGATGTGATCAATGAATCTAGAAAGTTCAACATCGCAGTTACCTCTGTTCTCTGGGCTTATCAAACTGGATGACCACTTCCGAGCCAGGCATTGCGCGCCCTAATTCCTCGACCGCAGTTTGCAAAACATTATGCATATTGATGGAAGCACCGATTTTTGCAGTTACTTCGCCGATCTTTTGTTCTTTTGCGGTCTGACGTTGCGATACAAAGAGAAGGCGAGCATTGTCAAGCGCGAGTGCAAGACGATCAGATATGGCTTGCGCAAGATTGATTTCATCCTGATTCCATACGCGATTCTTTGTTGGCGCCTGAATATGAAGGACTCCAATGGTTTGTCCACGGAGTTTCACGGGCACAACAATGGATGGCAATGACCCGTTGTTCGCATGCATGACGACAACCTGCCCATCTTCCACAGCCCGTTGGATTTCGACTGATTGCGCTGGAATATCAAGCGACTTTCCGCTGATCATGGATTGAACATAGCCTATATTCGGTCGGTCTTGGATAAAGGTTCTCCATTCCTGACGTAGATACTGGTTATACAAGGACTGCAGTTCTTCAAGAGCCTGTTTGTTTTGTCCGAACAAACGAGCGTTATCAATAGCGATGGCAATTTGGTCGGCCAGGATGCTCAGCGTTTTTGCATCATTATCTGTAAATACACCCGGATTCGTGCTCTGTATGTCGAGGACGCCAATCGTTTCGCCATGCACATTGAGAGGCAGCGCCATTTCGGAGCGCGTGTTCGAGAGATCTGGATTGTCAAAATAAATTGCATCTCCTCCAACATCCAGAGCGATACGATGTTCTCCAGTTTTGGCAACGTTTCCAACGATGCCAGTGTGCCCCACTTCGAGGCGATGCCCGCGTGTCAACATGCGTTGCCCGCCTTCGCTATTGGCTGCCTCTAAGACCGCATACTGTTTCGTACTATCCACGAAGAAAATCCCAACATGATAGAAGTCAAACTTTTCACTGACAAGTCGTGCGATCAATGACAAGAGCGTGTCCAAACGTTGTTCGCTTGAGATTAGGCGTGAAATCTCGCTGATGGATTGGAGTTCCAGTGCCCGTCGTTCGCTGAGCAGGCGTGCCATCTCCAGGTCTGCTGTGCGTTCGGAGACACGTCTCTCCAGTCCGCCTAGTGTATCCTTGAGACGATCCGTCATGCGATTGAATGCTTCAGCCAGTGCATGGATCTCATCAGCAGTTTTCACTTCAGCACGCGCGGAGAGATCACCTGCAGCGATTTGTTCTGCCGTCGATGCAAGGCTTGATATTGGTCGCGTAATGGTATTACCAACTGCGAAACCGGCGATGGCAACGAGTATGCCTGTCAGTAGTGCAGTCAGAGTAATAATATGTCTTTGCTGGACGATGGGCCGCAGAGCAACAAACTGTGGCTGCACATAAGCCACTTTCCAATGAGTATTGGTTGATACTGCCACTCCAACTTCCATCGGGTTACCCCATGCTGCGTCCAGACCGGAAAAGAACTGACCATTCTTAGATATATTTCGCAGGGATTCATCAAACCCTGGCAAATTGAGGGAAAGTTCCTCCAGCGGGATGTTGGTCAGCCGATGATCCAGCATAAGCTGATCCCAGGTGGCTGAATCTGGTTCGACCAGCGTATGTGCAACCCATCCGGTCCTGGTTCCATGTGACACAATGATGTTGTAATCATCCAGTATCATTCCGTACGATCCCTCTCCAGCAAATCCATTATTGGTGATGAGGATTTTATCGAGAAGGGATGAGCGGAAACGTACAAGCAAAACGCCAAGCGCTTGCCCACTCTTATCCAGGACAGGGGTTCCTATATAAAACACATGATCTTGAGGGTCTTGGGCTGTTGATGAATACGTGACGGGCGAAACAAACGCAACACCCTTTGACATGGGTGTGATGAAATAATCCTGATATGTTCTATTGGTACCGATGTCTTTTGAATAAGTATCTACAATATCGATGCCATTCTTATCCAAGAGTGCGTAGGAACCAATGTTCTGTGGATCACTTTGCGATAATGCGTTGAAGAGGGCAAGCATATCTTCTTTTGATGCTTGTTGTTGTTCAGGCGTCGCCTTGAGATACGCGCTCACGGAGGGGATTTTTGCGTCAGAGACTAGCCTGTAAATACTGTACTTTATGAATACATCTACCTGATCCATTGTGTGATGTGCGGCGGCGACAAGCATATTATGGGTTTGTTGTGTGAGCGCTCGCTGTGTAAAGTAAGTTGTTAAACTGGCAACTAAAATAATCGAGAGCAAACCTGTTCCCACAGCAAGAAGCAAAAGCTTCGGGCGAATGGATAGATCACGATATTGGATGATTACCGCGATTAGGATAATGAGACCGAGCACAATTGAACCGATTAGTGCTGACGTCACATCCTCTGCGAGGGCGGGAACGCGATGAAGTGTCCAAAAAGTATCTACAAGGATAATTGCGATCGTGCCCGCAATTCCTACTCCAAGCGCTGCGATCGCTTTCTGTCCTTGAAGTAATTGGAGTGGTACGAATAATGTGATGGCAAGCAGAACAAACGCGGATGGGAAGCCATATCCTTCTGCTTGTGACGCAGCCACTAAGAGTGCAACCAATGCACCAAGCAAAAGCACCCATGAGCTTAATTCTTTTTTCCCAAAGAAGATCAGAATTGCACTGAGCAGGGATAAGATGGAAAGAGAGAAGGGAATGGCATTGACCAGCACATATTGAAGACTGGGAGCACCCACAAGCGTGTCAAATACAGTACTGGCAAAAATAGCCAATATGATCGACAAGAGCAGGGTGATCCAGAATATGCGTCGCTCTGTTTTTGATAAGGCTGAATAACGATCCTTTAGCATGTTTATCTCTGTTTCCTATTAACGAGGTTCAATTCGCCTCAGTAGATAAATCTGGGGATTGTAATTGAACCGTTACTTCCGAGCCACCAAGCACGCGGCTGAGCTCCTCCGCTGCAGTGCGCAAGATAGCTTCAAATTGCGTTGTGGAACTGATCTTTCCTGAAATCTCAGATGTAATGCGCTCAATCTCCGCGCGTCTCTGCGTTGTTTCGATAAGTAAGGATGTTTCAATCGCCAGTGACAGGCGGTCAGCTACTGCTTTTGCAATGTCGATCTCATCTGGATCCCATTCGTGCTCGCCCGGCATATGAATGTCCATAATGCCGACCACTTCATCACGTAAGTGGATGGGGATGGCAAGCACAGGATTTTTTCCGTTTTCAGCAACAGTTTCCCGGCATGCGATTGCCTGCTCGATCTGAGGTGAAGTGATGCGTTTGATTAATGGCTTTAATGTGTTGCCTGAAGCAGCATATCCAATGCGAACCGCCTCTGTTTGCAGCGATTTCCATGATTCATGTAAATAAATTCCAGATGTCTTTTCTGCCTGTCTGAGCAGTTCCTGGGTAATTTCAAAGGAACGTGCATTTTGAATGGCAATCGCAACCTGATCTGCCAGCGTGGAGAGAACTTCTATATCTTCAGGTTGAAAAGCGTTTTCTTCCGTGCTTTGCACATCCAAAACGCCTATGATTTCGTGGCCCGTCCGCAGAGGCAGGGCAAGTTCGGAACGTGTATCGGGGAGGTCGGGATTGTCAAAGTATGCCGCGTCGGTTCCAACGTCCAGAGCGATACGAGGCGTGCCGACTGCTGAGACAACGCCGACGATGCCAGTCTGTCCAATTAAAAGTTTATGTCCGCGCTGGAGCATTCGGTTACCGCCTGTGCTGTTTGCAGCAGTCAGGACAGCATACTCATGGTTTGCATCAAGTAGGAAAACGCCAGTGTGATAAAAACCGAATTGTTCACTAATTACGTGGGCAAGAACAGGTAGAAGCGTTTGGAGATCTTGATTGGATGCTGTCGCACGCGTTACCTGGGCGATGGCTTCGAATTGCTTCGCACGGCGTTCGTTACGCTGGTTTGCCGATTCCAACTCGAGAGTTCTGCTTACAACGCGCTCTTCCAAGTTTTGATTCAGATCCTGAAGTCCCTTGTTGGAAGCGATTGATGCCTTCTCACTTTTATTGGCACGAAGCATAGCATCACGCAAACTGGTTGTACTGAAATAGATCAAGACTGCAACTGCAATGAAGATGATCGAAAGATCGCGCGCGTATCCAGTTGTCTCCTCAAGATTGGGCGCAATCACTCCATTCACCTCTAGTAAAGCGAGTCCCCAAATTGCTAAAATACTTATTAGGAGGACAACGCCACCCACACGCCAATTGGTAATCAGGCTCGCCAGCAGGCTTATAGCAATATAGCCCACGATAATTACATCTCGGACTCCATCTGCTGTGTAGGCTTGGATCGTGATACCTAGCCAGGTTAGAAGTATCAAGATAATGGCGCTCGAAGCTAAATATCCCTTTCGCAAAAGATAAAGCGATAGAACCATTACACCGATCAAGCTCGGAAGAACAACAAGTGTAAAGTTGAATACAACCTGTCCCAAGTAAGGTACTATGCCGATAATAAGCAAACCAATAAGAATCAACCCGAATCCGTTGATATATTTGGCACGGAAATCATCATCTTCATTTTCGAAATGAGGCGGGCTCAAAAACCTTTTGATCATTCCGTCTCCTCATGATTGCTAAATTGGATCGCGATATATGCTTCGGGAAGTGTGCGACTTAACTCTTGCGCAGCGATCTTGAGCAGTTGATCAATATTGCTCTGGGCGCTGATCTTTGCGGAGATATCACCAATGGTGCGTTCCTTGGATGCACGTTTTTGGCTTTCTGTCAGAAGGCGTGCATTCTCCATGGCGATAGCCGCGCGTTCGATAATGGCGGTGACGATATCCAATTCGTCCTGATCCCATTTCCGATTATCCACGGAGTGGACGTCTACTGTGCCGATCACCTCACCGCGCAACTTTACAGGTAGAGATAAAGATACACCTCGATTCTTCGACCTGGCTTGATCCTTTTGTAAGGTGCTTTCGTTTTGATCCCCATTATTGTTCGAATATAGAATTGTTGCCTTTGCTCCGGTATGACGGATCCCGGCAATCTTCTGGCTTTTTGTAAATTGTTGCCAACCCGTTTGGACGAACTGCCGGGCGGTCGCCACTGATTCTGCCAGTGCTTTACGAGTCTCCTCGTACTGACGAGCATTCTGAATGGCAATTGCGACTTGGTCCGCCAACGTGGTGAGGATATTAATATCCTCCTGCCCAAACGCGTTTTCTATTGTGCTTTGAACGTCAAGAGCACCGATAATTTCATCACCAATCTTGAGCGGCAAGGCAATTTCGGAGCGCGTGTCTGGAAGGTTTGGGTTGTTAAAGAACACCGCATCTTCTCCTGTATTAAGCGCGACGCGCGGTTTTCCAGAGCTGGTGACATAACCAACAATACCGGTCTCTCCCACGCGCAGACGATGGTTGTTCGCCAGCATTTTTTGTCCGCCTTCACTATTGGTAGCACTAAGTACCGCATATTCCCTGCGAGAATCCAGCAGGAAGATGCCGGCATGATAAAAACCAAACTTTGTGCTGATGGCTGTTGCGATCTGTGGAAGTAGGGTATTCAGATCGCGTGTAGAAGTGATCGTCGATGCCACCTGTGAAATTGACTCGAATTGTTGCGCACGACGTTCATTCTTTTCATTTGCACCGGCGAGTTCCACGGTGCGCTGATTGACACGATTTTCCAACCCTTGAAGCGTTTCCTGTAAACGGGATGTCATTGTGTTGAAGGCTTGCGACAGCGTTCCAATCTCATCGTTCGCTGTCACCGTTGCACGTGCGCTGAGGTCGCCGCCAACGATCTGATTGGCTACCCCGGTCAATCGAATAATTGGTGCAGAGATTACCTGACCAATTGCCATACTAACTAATATGGAAAGCAAAAAGAGTGAACCTAAAATAATGGCAACAATACGGATACCAGAGCTAAGTTGGGTCTGTGTCTCATTTCGAGCTGTGATGATTGCGCCTTGTAGTTCAGAAACGGGCACTACCATGGCAAGGCTATAGCCATTGGCGCGGATGGGCGAGAAGGCAATATATGTATCCACGCCATCTGCATTGATGTCAAGCAGTCCATTTCCACCTGCCGCCATGCGGCGTACCACGGCTTGCAGTTGATCAGAGCCTTCTCCGATAATTGTCTGCTTGAAAAAATCTTCCTTGTTAACATCGTCTGGGTTCAATCCGAAAAGTTTATAACCTGAAGGTGGCATGGAGAGGATACGTCCTGCTTTGTCAATCATGAACGCATATCCGGTCTGCCCAATCTTCAATGCCTGTATCTGCTTCGTGATATTTGTCAGTTGCATATCAGCAGCTACCACACCATAAAAATCAGAACCAACATAAACAGGTGATGCAACAGTCACAACCAGACCACCTCCCGTCGCGTCCAAATATGGAATTGTCCAGCGGGTGAGTCGTTGCGGGTTAAACAATGGAGCAGTAATCTCGTAATAAGGGCGTTTGGTGGCATCGAACCCGGGTGGCAAAACTGAGGCAAGATTGATGTTCGGGTAATAGCGCGTAATACCTTTCGTATCAATCGCATAAACTGCAAGCAGAGAGGAATTCGATTCCAAAATGCCAGGTGCATAAAAATCCAAATAGGCGGATGTGTTTATGTTTGTATAGAGATCATCCGTCATGCCAAGATAGGGAGGCACGTAAATGGATGAAATGTCGGTGGATGGATTGCCATATTGCCCACTGCTCAACTGAATGAGTTTCGTCCGTCCATCCCAATACTGACCCTGATTGAGCGTTTGTTTCTGGTTTTGAAGGGCTGTCCAGTTTTGCGCCAGACTTTCCACTTGCTGGCGAACATCACTAAAGGATTCATTTGCCTGACTAGCCACTGTATCAACCCTATTGACCAACTGCTCCTCCGCATGCTGACGTACACTCACTTCAAGCCTGCCTGAAAGTCTGTTCGTAATCTGGTCTGTTTGCCTTGAGACGAATACGGCGAAAATACCAATTGCAACTCCACCTGTGGCAATAATTCCAAGCACGATCTTAGTTCGAACACTCAGCCCGATGAACTCTTTGCTAAAATAAAAAATAAAGATTGCTAAAAGTACGAGGGAAATCACCCAGCGAACGACTGGCGAACTGGATTGCGCACGACCTGCGGGTCCAAACAAATCAACCATCAGCGAGATAATGACAATGGCCGTACTTGCCAGCAAGACGCGGCTAACGTATGTACGCGGCAATGTTAGGAGACCAATAATTCCGGTCAATGCAAGAGCACCAATTGCATACGGCGGCTGTAAGCCATTTTGTGTGAGAGGTAAAAGGATTGATAGAAGTCCCACAGATCCGATCAGCATGGAACTTCCCCAAACAAGTTGGCTCTTGTTTGTAAACCAGATTGCAGCAAGCGTAAACGGCAGGACCGTTACCATCGACCATAGCAGCTCATTCCTACCAAGCCGAAGCGCATATATACTGACAGCAGCAAGGATTGCAGTAAAAAGAACACTTAACCAAAACGTATAGGTTAATTGTCTTTCAGTTTCAGAAGTGGCGGGTGTATTTTGCATCGAATCCACGATCACTCCTTGCCCTGGAATCGGATTAATACTTCAGAGCCACCCAAAACGCGTTCCAGTTCTTCCGCAGTAGTATGCAGGATGTTTTCGATATCAATTGCAGAACTGATGCGCGCGGTCGCTTCAGAAATCGTTTGTTCCTTTGCCGCGCGGCGTCGGGCATCCTGGAACAGGCGAGCATTTTCCATTGCAAAGGCAGCGCGTTCAGCGACTGCGGCTACCAGGCTGATGTCACTCTCGAGCCAGGTCTTCGATGGATCATTCGATTCGACATGAATCACGGCGATGGTTTCTCCGCGCACTTTGACCGGCACCGCCATTGTATGCCGCTTCTCTTTGGACCCGTTCGTTGAACCCGTTACGATCTCGCCCGTTTGCACCGCGTCGATAATATCGGATGAGCCTATGCCTTTTTCCAACATTTCGATGCGTCCGGCGTTGTAGCGGAAACCAAGTTGTTCCATTTTGGATATCGTGCGGCTCCATTCAGCACGAGTAAACTCATCGTAGACTTCTTGTACTTGTGTAAGAGCGGCGCGTGTCTCTGTCAACAGACGTGCGTTTTCCAAGGCGATTGCCACCTGGTTGGCAAGAGTAGTCAGGATTTGTAAATCTTCCATCATGAAAGCGCCTGCTTCGGTGCTTTGTACATCCAAGATGCCGATTGTTTCCCCGCGCGATTTCATGGGCAGCGCTGCTTCGGAGCGAGTCGTTGGAAGATCAGGGTTGTTGAAGTAAACGGCATCCGCTCCAACATCCAGAGCGATACGGGGAACACCTGTCTGCGCAGAATAACCCACTACGCCGATTCCAAGTTTCAAACGGTGATTGCGTTGAAGCATCCGTTTTCCACCTTCACTGTTTGCCGCCTGTAAGATGGCATATTCACGTGTACTGTCTACCAAAAAGATACCAACATGATAGAAGCCGAAGTACTCGCTGATCAACCTCGTTGTCGAGGGTAGGATTTCGTTGAGATCCTGCATCTGCGCGATTGTCTCGGAAAGTTCAGTAATTGCTTGTAGTTGTGTGGCGCGTTTCTCAAGGGCGGAGGTTCGCTCCTGAACTGTTTGTTCCAACCCGTCGCTGAACGCTTGCAGTTCTGCGTTACGTTTGATGACTTCCTTTTCACTGAACTGAGCGCGATGTGCGTTTTCATTCAACAAATTTATTAATGCTCTTTGTATGAATGTAATTGCCAAAATGACAATGGAAATGGCAGCGGGAGATACGGGCAGGGTCAAGGAACTTGTAGGGGATACGATCACACCGCGCATCTCTGCGATGGCAATTAACCACACCGATAGAATGATCAGACCTGTAAATGTAAAAGCGCCTCGTTGCCCCAATGTAAGACTTGCCAGACTGATGACAACGGCATATGCCAAAAGATTGATATCGTGAAGTCCATAACCAGGAGGAACCGCAATAATATAAGTAATTACTACAAATAGAGACGATGGAAGAAGAATTTGGGCGGGAAGTGAAACACCCCGCACCAAAGTAATCAGGCTAAGCATTGCAAAAATCAAGAGCGAGCCAATCGGGACGAGGTATTGCCAGCCAAAACCTCCTGCAGCTGCAGCAAGCAGCGCTGCAATATCGGCAACAATAGAGATAATCAGCAAGGTTCTCAAAAGCCTTGTTTTTGACAATTGCTCTGCTCCGTTTAGTTCTTGATCTGTCATGGATGCCTGATTACTCATGATTGCCTTGCTCTGGGTTCATTGTTTCCTGGGAACCATTGTTTGGTTCGGTGAAAAGCGGCGAGGACGGATTAATCAATTGGAATGACACGGTTGAACCTTTTAGGGTTTGTCCCAGCTCTTCGACTGTGTCGCGCAGGATGGAATCCAGTTGGAAAGATGTGCTTAGCTTTGTCGCCATATCCGAAAGGAACGTCTCGCGTGCTGCTCGCTTTTGCGCTTCTTCCAAAAGCCGTGCACCTTCCAGTGCCAGCGCGGCGCGTTCCGCAGTGGCTTCTGCCATGGCGAGTTCATCTTCCGTCCATTCCTTGGAAACATCCGAAGGGCGAAGGTGTAACTGACCGATTGTTTGTCCGCGTAATTGGACAGGTATGGATACTGCATTGCCTTGCCCACTGAATGGATGCGGCTCTTTCAACGGCTCAGGTTTGATCCCGTCGTAGCGATAGCCTCTTGCCTGAACAGTTTCTGCATATCCTTTCCATTCTTTTTCAGATGCCTGCCGAAATGTAATGTTCGCTTCGCGCAGGGCACTCTGCGATTGTTCATAGACTAGAGCATTTTGGATATCAATGCCAATTTGATCGGCAAGGATGAAAAGCGTTGCTACATCATCATCACTAAAAGCGTCACTCTGGTCAGATTGCAGGTCCAACACGCCGATGATCTGATCACCAGATTTGAGCGGCAGTACCAGCTCGGACCGAGTATCTGTAAAGTCTCGAGCGAGAAATTCTCTGCTAGGTTGTGTGTCGAGAGCAATTTGCGGTTGTCCCGCGTGTGCCGCAGTACCGACAAGCCCAGGTTGCCCAACCAGCACTCGATAGCCTCGTGACAACATTCTTAATCCGCCT
>WNFX01009288.1_pt1 | contig 15533 bp, 18 predicted proteins | sample 5400111 | NCBI WGS metagenome assembly WNFX01 (sample SAMN13153363, study PRJNA577476) | soil metagenome | isolation source: 40 cm soil or saprolite under grassland replicate 1 | place: USA:California | collected 2016-06-15 | reverse complement strand
GCGGTCCTGGATTGACTCTCTTGGCGATATCCCTAGGCTGGGGCTCAACCACAAACCGAAAGGACTTATGAAAAAATACATTACCTATGCAATGACCGCCTTGTTCGCCACGATCGCTGTTTCGATCGCCGCGCCGGACAAAGCCGCGATGGAAGCGAAGGAAAAAGCGGCTTGGCAGAGCTTCCAAGACAAGAAGTCGGGCGATTTCAAAAAGCTTCTACACGCCGACTTCATGGCCGTTTACAGCGACGGAATCCAGACGAAGCAACAAGAGATAGATTCGATGAAAAAGTGGGACATGAAATCTTTCTCCTTGAGCGATTTCAAACTCGCCATGACCGATGCGGACACGGCAGTCGTGACCTATCAGGTCAAGGTGGAGGGCACCGCGGACGGCAAAGATGCCTCGGGCGACTACAACGCCGGTTCGATCTGGCAAATGAAGAATGGCGAATGGCACCCCATCTTTCACACCAACATGAAACAGGAGGCAGCCGCGAAGCAGTAATCGACGCGCTCGTCTGATCGGCATCTTCTGTAGCGGCGGTCTGTGACCGTCGATCTTCTCGCACAAAGGCCACCAAGGACACGACGGCAACGTGATGTTGCATCCAATTGTATTCTTTGTGACCGTTGTGTCCCTGGTGCGAGACCTCTTGCGCTTTTGCGACTGAGTCTTATTCTGAACGAGAAATAAGTGCGGGGGAGCCGGATGGCTGAGATGTCGCTGAGACGAACCCCTTGAACCTGATGCGGGTAATGCCGACGAAGGGAGAGGAAGAATCAGCCATGCGTTTTCCCGCGCATGGTTTTTTTTGTTTTAATGCCTAATAAATTGAATCAGGAAACCAGGAAATCAGGAAAAGAATCCGGCGATGGAGGGACGCGCGCTGTCGCGTCCCAAGATAATGGCGCCGACAGCGCGGCGCCCTCCACGCAATTGCCGAATTCACGCAAGGTTTACGTCGCTGGCGAACAATACGTCGATCTTCGCGTGCCGTTCCGCGAAATCTCGCTCGCGCCAACAAAATCGATGAGCGGCGAGATCGAGGTGAACAAGCCGGTGCGCGTCTACGACACGAGCGGACCATGGGGCGATCCGGATTTTAATGGCGATGTTGAGCAAGGCTTGCCGCCGCTGCGCGCAAAATGGATCCGCCATCGCGGCGATGTTGAGGAAATCGACGGCAGAAAAGTTCAGTCGATTGATGATGGATATCTGTCGGCGAAACATGCGGCTAGCGCCGCCAGCGGACGCCGAACGCCGAACGCCCAACGCCCAATCTCGAATTCAAATGGGCGGAATCGCAATCTGAAATCTGAAATCTTCAATCTGAAATCCAAGCGACCATTGCGCGCCCGCGCAGGTCGCGCTGTCACGCAGTTAGCATACGCGCGCCAAGGGATCATCACGCCCGAAATGGAATTTATTGCCATCCGCGAAAACGGAAAACTCTGGGGAGCACAGGCTGCCAGCCTGTCCAGCGAAGCTGCCAGCTTTGCCGCTAACGATTTAAATAAGCAACACGCCGGCGAATCTTTCGGTGCCGCGACGCGGCACGAAATCACTCCCGAATTCGTTAGGCAAGAAGTCGCGCGCGGCCGCGCCATCATACCCGCCAATATCAACCATCCCGAAAGCGAGCCGATGATCATCGGCCGCAATTTCCTGGTAAAGATTAACGCCAACATCGGCAACAGCGCCGTCGCGTCGTCGATCGAGGAAGAAGTAGAAAAGATGCGGTGGGCGACGAAATGGGGCGCCGACACCGTGATGGATCTGAGTACCGGCAAAAACATTCACGCCACGCGCGAATGGATCATTCGCAATTCACCCGTGCCCATCGGCACCGTGCCGATTTATCAGGCGCTCGAAAAAGTCGGCGGCCGCGCGGAAGAACTGACCTGGGAAATTTATCGCGACACCCTCATCGAACAGGCGGAGCAGGGGGTCGATTACTTCACCGTCCACGCCGGGGTACTGTTAAGATACATCCCGATGACGGCGCGGCGCGCCACCGGCATCGTCTCGCGCGGCGGCTCGATCATGGCGAAATGGTGCCTCGCGCATCACCAGGAAAGTTTTCTCTACACCCGTTGGGACGAGATCTGCGAGATCATGGCCGCCTACGACGTCAGCTTTTCCATCGGCGATGGCCTGAGGCCAGGCAGTATTGCTGACGCAAATGATGAGGCCCAGTTTGCTGAGTTATACACGCAAGGCGAGCTGACCCAGCGCGCGTGGAAACAGCACGTGCAAGTAATGAACGAAGGCCCCGGCCACATCCCCATGCACATGATTAAAGAGAACATGGAGAAACAACTCGAGTGGTGCGACGAAGCGCCGTTCTACACCCTCGGCCCGCTCACCACCGACATTGCGCCCGGTTACGATCACATCACCAGCGCGATCGGCGCGGCCATGATCGGCTGGTATGGCTGCGCCATGTTGTGTTACGTGACTCCAAAGGAGCACTTGGGCTTACCGAATAAGAAGGATGTTAAGGATGGAGTGATTTCTTATAAGATTGCTGCGCATGCGGCTGACTTGGCGAAGGGACATCCCGGCGCGCAATATCGCGACAACGCGATCTCGAAAGCGCGCTTCGAATTTCGTTGGGAAGATCAGTTCAATCTTTCACTCGATCCCGAAACTGCGCGTGCCTTTCATGATGAGACCCTTCCCATGGAAGGGGCGAAATCAGCCCATTTCTGCTCGATGTGTGGCCCCCATTTTTGCAGCATGAAGATAACGGAAGACGTTAGAAAATATGCTGCACAAAAGGGGATCGATGAGATCTCAGCTATCGAACAAGGCTTGCGTGAGAAGGCCGAAGAATTTCAACATGCCGGAGCAGAAATTTATTCCAAACCATGATGAATGGAGCCGACTGGGACGAGGCGACATAGACTGGAGTACTTTGCCGGCTGAAGGCGCTAAATCGGCTCACTTCTGCAGTATGTGTGGGCCCCATTTCTGCAGCATGCGCATCACCGAAGAAGACGCATTGCAGGTCGGGCTGGAACAGAAAGCGAAAGAATTCGCTGAGAAGGGCAGCGACCTTTATGTTCCGTAGCGCGGCGGCAGTCCAGAAACGCTGCCTTTCCTCTTGGGCTTTATCCAAACAGCTTGTGAAGCGTCGAATTATTTGCTTTGGAACGAGTGCACTGCTCCTTGCATTACTTTCTGGGAATGCTGGAGCGCAATTCGAAATACCGGACATCCATTTTAAAAAGACTCCCGACAGGACAAGAGATCGCGAACCGCCGACTGGCGATGTGCATCGGACCGGACCTTCAAAAGAGCAGATCGAACAGCGGGAGAAAGAGCGGCGACAACACGCTGAAGAATTACGGCGCCGAAAAGCCCAGAAACTATATGATGACGGAACGGAGCTTTACAAACAAGGCGACTATGAAGGCGCAGCAGAAAAATTTGCGGCAGCGCATGATCTTAACCCGTCAAACGAGGAGATCTCGAGGAAGCTCTCTGCTGCTACGCATCTCCGACAGATCGAAATCCAAACAGAGAACGAGCGCGAAGCATTTAAACAGAGAGCCGGCGAGATCCGAGAAGAAATGCGGAAAAGATTGGAGGAATTTAAGGAAATAGCTCGGGACGAAACTAAGGAGGAACTCGCGAAAAAAGGGGACAAGGCCTTGAAGGATATATTGGACCGGATTTGCGGCGACCTATGTGCCGAAGCCACTATGGACATCCGGGACATACAGAAGCAGGCATCACGAAACGTGGAGGATGTGCTAAATGCTCTGCCCCAGGCTGTGGGCCAGATGGGCAGCGGCAGCACCGACGACTCGGCTATCCAGCGCGTTGTCGATATCGCAAACGAAGACGCAAATAAGATAAAGGAGAAGGACGTGAGCATCTGGGTAAAATGGCTTAAAAAATTGGGCTTCCGTGAAAAGGAAAAATGAGACGAACCTAAGTGTCTTCGGTCGTTCCGGAGTCGGAGCCTCGCAATTTTGATGCAGTTTCAAGTTAAGCAGAAGCCTCTGAATATGAAATCATCTAGGATGGCAGGACTCTTGGTGGTGTCAGTGGTAGGCGTACTGACTGGAGTTAGTCTTTCCCAGTCAGAAGCGCCGAAGCACCCACTCTCGCTTGAAGCACAAAGCGAACTCAAAGCGGCTGAGGCGGCGCGTCTGGATGGCTTGTATGATCAAGCTGCGGAACATCAGCTGAAAGCGATTCGGGTTGATCCTTCACATCCCGAACTGCTCAGTCTCCTCCCGGGCTTGTTCAAGGATGCTCGTCAACCGGATGCTCGTCAACCGCTTCACCTACTCGCCTCAATTGACGCGCTACTGGCGTTCTCACGAACCGCAACTCGCGACAAAGCCAACGCCGCAATCAACGAACTGAAGCAAAGGGCGAGCATACAGGAGAACCTACTACTCACCGAAGCAGAAAATCTGCTTAAGAAGCTTCCTAATGGTTCAGCCCTCTATGATTCACAGATCGGCTATGTTAATGTGCCACAAGAAGAATTCGCAGCGACGAAAGAGCGGGATGAGATCCTTGACAAACAGTTCCGTGCGAAGTGGGCGACCATGGAAGCAATCTATGACGCTTGTGTTCGTGGCGGAAATTTGCAGAAGACCGCGTTTTACTTATGCGTTCTCAGTGAATATGACTGTGGTTATAATCGTGGTAACGATTTTCCTAGGACCACGGACTCCAGCGTTAGGGCGCCATACCAACATGGCGGGGCATCACTGAAACATCGAATCGATTCTCTCGCGGAGGTGCAAGACTGGGGGCGCCTGCACGAAATCCGCGATGTGTTGGAGCGCGGAGGAAGCGTTACCGCTCGAAGAGTTGCACGCGACATCGACGGTAGAATCCCCGATCTTAACCAAGCCCAAAGCGCATTTGAGGAAGCGATACGTGCTGCGAATGGGTCGGCGGCTGCTGATGCAGCGCGGTCAAGGTATCGTGCGCAGAATGAAAAGATTTGGGATGATTACTTGAAGCGTCCGGTCAAACGGGCAGAATTGAGCGATTGGCTTGATCTGCTTGGTGAATCCGATCCAATGGAGGGTGTGAATTCTGCGGTTCAACGCATCGAATCGCTGCCGAACAGCCAAGTGGATGATGCGCCAAGACAGCTAGCCGTGAAAGCTGCCGAAATCGGCAATTATCTTTGGCAAATACAGGAATTAGAGCGGCGTTCAGTTGCTCCAACGCAGTAAACGAAGCACGCTGCGGCCTTGCGCGCAGTTGGTATGCTGGTTGTGAGACGCGGTTGGTACGCTGGTCGGGCGTAATTATGAGCACAGTTGCAAACCGCGTTTCCAAAGGCGTTCGTTTGCTCACGACGAAACCTTGCCGCAAGAAGGCGCTAAATCGGCTCATTTTTGCAGTATGTGTGGACCCCATTTCTGCAGCATGAGGATTACGGAAGACGTTAGACGATATGCTGCGCAAAAGGGGATTGATGAAACCAGTGCTATCGATCACGGTCTGCGCGAAAAGGCCGAGGAATTTCAGCACGCTGGGGCTGAAATTTATTCGAAACCATGATGAGCCGATTTACACGCCAATTTCCCTGTCCCGCCGAAGTCTTGACGTAGGAGGATGCTCTATGTGCGGGCCGCACTTCTGTTCCATGAGAATCACTGAAGACGTTCGGAAATTTGCGGCGGAGCAGGGGATCAATGAGAACGAAGCGCTGGATGCCGGCCTAAGAGAGAAAGCGAAAGAGTTTGTTGAGAAGGGCTCGGACGTCTACGCCAAGACATAATTCTCTACCCGCCGCCCCACGCGTGGAGAGCATTCAGCGCGCGAGAAGATCGGCAAATTGGCGCAGCTCGATTTGATTTAGATCGGACACGGCCCAGTAGTCCATTTCGCCGTGGGTCCAATGAAAGAGGCTGTATCCGCGGCGGCTGACGAGCTCGGGCGTCGTGTCGCGATTCCCGGGAGCCGGTGTGACGAACAAATTGATCGGGTGCTTGTTTCGATGATAAACGAGTGCGACGACCGTTTTGCCATCGAGATAGTCGAGCCGGCCTCCAGCCAGTGGAAAACCGTCGCTGGATAGATCGCGCACCGTAGGCGCGAAATCGATTTTGCCGTCAAACCACGGTTTCACCGTGTGCTGGTCGGACGAGGCAACATCGACAAGATGCGTAGCGAGAAGGGAACGCACATGATTGCCGATGACCTGGTCAGCTACTGTGTTGCGGGTAGCGCGCGTGGTTTGGAAAAGCGCGACCGCAAAGAACAACACGGCGCAAACCGCGCCGGCGGCGAAAACAAGCCACGGCCACGAAATCTCGCGCCCTGATTCTTTCGCTTCGCGTCGCAGGGCTGCCCGCACGTTTCTGCGCAAATGCGCGGGCGCCCGGTAAGCGGGGGCGTCGCTGGACATAGCGTCGCGCAAGGCGCGAATCTGTTGTTCGCCGCGACGGCAATCTTCACAGCTGCGCAAATGTTCCTCGACTTCTTGCCCGCTTACCAAATCGATTTCGCCATCGACGTAGGCGTGGAGGAGCTCCTGCATCCGGTCGTGATCGATATTCATTTCGTGTAAGTTTTGGAAAGGATCAGCTGAAGCTGGCGCCGGGCGCGGGCCAGACGCGACATGATCGTGCCAATGGGAACGCCGGCGATGTCTGCGATTTCCTTGTAGGAACAGCCTTCCAATTCGCGAAGGGTAATGGCTTCCCGGAATTCGACCGGCAATTGCTCGATGGCGGCGCGCACGGTTTGTCGGTCCTGGGCACGATCGAGCGCAACGCCCGCATCCATTGTCGGACTTTGGCTGCCGTGTAATTCTTCATCGAAGACGACATTCGCTTCATCGGTTCGATTTCGTTTCAGAACGGTGAAGGAGGTGTTGCGCACGATACTTAAAAACCAGGCCCGGCTGTTCCCGCCACGAAAGCTTTCGAAAAACCGAAACGCCCGTAGCGAAGCTTCCTGGACGACGTCTTCCGCGTCCTGGTCGTTGCGCACGAGGAAGCGGGCCAAATTGTAAGCGGCATCCAAATGCGGCAGAACCTGCCTCTCGAACTCGGACAGGCGAGTGGGCTCGGTCAGTCGGAACACGTGTCGTTACTCTCACTCATTAATAACCAGACTGCGAACGCCTGAATTTTATTCCCGGCGGCACAATTTTCTTCCAGTCGGGAATAAACGCAGCCGGGGCGCAGTCACCGCCATCAGAAGAGAAAGAATAAATATGAATCATCACAATCACATTTTAACGAACGACAATCCCGACGGCATCGATCGCCGCGGGTTCCTCAAATGCATGGCTTGGGCAGGAACGGGTGTGCTTTGGACCGTCAGCGGCGGCGTCCTTGCGTCTAAAACTCTCGCGCAGATCGCCAAGGCCAGTGAGCCGTTGCCGGCCACCGATCTCAGCTTCCTGCAGATCAGCGATAGCCACATCGGCTTTAGTAAAGAGGCTAATAAAGATGTCACCGAGACATTCAAAATTGCCCTCGATCGCATCAACGCGCTGCCGACACCGCCTTCTTTTCTTATTCATACAGGAGACATTACCCAACTATCGAAGCCGGAAGAGTTCGACACGTTCGATGAAGTGCTAAAGAGTTGCCGAACCAAGGACGTCTTTTTTGTCCCGGGCGAGCATGACGTCCTCAACAATAACGGCAAGCTCTATCGCGAACGGTATTTGAAGAGCGTCGAAGCCAAAGGCGCAGGCTGGTACAGTTTCAGCAAAAATGGCTGCCATTTCATCGGACTCGTCAATGTCTTGAACCTGGAGGCTGGCGGGCTGGGACAGCTCGGAGACGAACAACTGGAATGGCTTGAAGCCGACGTAAAAGGTCTCGGCTCGAGCACGCCAATCATCGTCTTCGCGCATATCCCCCTGTGGGCGGTTTATCCGCAGTGGGGTTGGGGAACGAGCGACAGCGAACGCGCGTTGAGTTCCTTGAAACGGTTTGGCTCGGTGACTGTGCTCAACGGGCACATCCATCAAGTGCTTCAAAAGGTCGAAGGTAACGTGGCTTTCCATACTGCCATGTCCACCGCCTTTCCTCAGCCCGCGCCCGGAACAGCGCCGTCACCTGGACCAATGAAAGTCCCAGCCGAAAAACTGCGCAGCGTTCTCGGCCTAACAAGCGTCAACTTTCACCAGGGCCAGTCGTCGCTGGCCGTGGTCGATTCAAATCTTTCCTAAAAACCTAAAAGGAAAACCTATGATTAAATCCATCGTCAGAAACGCAAGCGTCCGGACCTTGCTCGCCATCGGCTCATTATTCTTGAGCGGCCTCACTCTCGGCCAAACCGAGAGAGAAATGTCGGCGGGCAGTTCCAGGAACAATCAAATCGAAATCAAAGACTTCCACTTCACTCCCGAAGTCATAACGGTGAAGTCAGGCGACAAGATCACCTGGATTAACCACGATGAAGAACCGCACACGGTCGTGAGCGTGGAAAAACAGTTTAAGAAATCGCCCGCGCTCGATACCGAACAGGAGTTCACCGTTACAGCAGGTGCCCCAGGCAAGTACACCTACTTTTGCTCGGTCCACCCAAAGATGACTGGTACGATCGTAGTCGAGAAGTAGTGACGAACTATATGAACCTGGTTCTCGCGGCATCGCCGAATCCCTTCGATCTCAAGGCCGCGCTCCTCGCCGGACACGCGCAACATCCGGTCATCATTCATTTTCCGATTGCGCTGTTTATCGCGAGCGTTGTCTTCGAGTTGCTGGCGATCTGGCGTAAGCAACCGGTCCTGGCATCGGTCGCTTATTACAATCTCGTCGGTGCGGCGCTGACTCTCCCACTGGCGATTGCGACTGGCTTGGGAGCATGGCAATGGCAACTCGAAGGCGCGGCCCTCAAGGGCAACCTGCGGCTGCATATGATCTGCGCGCTGACTTCCGCGTTGCTCATTTTTTTCCTCTCCTGGATGCGCACCCGCCTCCGCGCGAAGGGCATTTCACCGCGTATTACTTATTTCGCAGTGACGGGACTGGTGCTCATCATGATTACGCTCACCGGTCATCTCGGTGGAATCCTCAGCGGCGTCGAAACGCCCTGAGCACAACTTGCGAACGCTGTGGAGCTGATTTGGCTCTTTCCGAAACGAGCTTCTCGATTTGTGTTGGTCACTCGCGCTCCCGCTCTCGCGCCAGCTACCCTAGCTGCGTTACCGCCTACCCGCGCGGCTCCCGCTCGCGCGTGTTCTCCGCGGTGAGATAATTAATGCCAGTCCGGTTTGGACCGCCAGTCCGGCTCGGACCTTACTCGTGCTCGGAAAGTCTGAAATCCGCATTCGTGATCGGCTCGTAAAATCGCAGTCCTTCGATGTCGCTGCCGAGTTCGCGCAGCGGGTAGAAGCCTTTTGCGGAGCCGGCGCCGGGATCGCGCACCAGGTAATCGAACCCGTCTTTGCCGGCGATGACGACAAAATGAGTGATACCGCTTCGGAGCCGCACCCGCACGATGACCGGGTTTCCGCCGGCGAGATTCGAATCGATCAGCTGATACGAGGCCAGGTCTTCGTATGCGTGCCGGACCCGATTGGGCGCGAACCACGCCGCGCGCTCCCAATAAATCCAGCCGCGCTCGGTGTATCCGTCAACGGACGTTAAAAACCAGTTTAACTCCTGCGGATCGGTCTCGACGCCATAAAACTTGAACACCATCGCCACGGCGGCCACGGCGCAGCCTTCGCCGCCGAGAGTGCCATTGGCTTCGACTCCGCCTAGCGGATCGTTGCGCCATTTGTCATCGGACTGTCGGAACGACGGCACTGCCAGCTCCACGCGATGGAAAAAATAACGCCCGCCGCGCGGCGAGAGTTTTCGTTTCCAGGTCCAGTCGATGTGCACGGCGAGCGCGGCGACGAGCAGGAGAAGGAAAATGATGAAAGGCAGGCGGCGCTTCAAAGCACTAAATCTAAACGCATACCGGTTATCCTTTCAACGCACGAAGCCAAAAACGACGAGGTGGTGATTCGTGTTGTCTGCTTGCCGCGCCGTAGCCTCGGGCGGAGGCGGGTAGAGGCGGTTGCCTGCCACGCCATAGCTAATTGCGAAGGCGGGTGTCAGCCGCAAATTCCGGGGAGCGCACTGCCTGCCCGCCGTGGTGGGCCGGTGGCGGTTTCAACGCGCGAAGGCAAAATAACGAAATGCTGATATCATATGCACGAATCACGATTCACCGATCACCATTCACGTCCTTTCTTCGTCTTGAGTTTGTTGAGAAAGGCGCGGAAGTTTACGTTCAATAGGGCGAGACGCTGTCGAGGCGTGCGGCTGTGGCGGCGACAATGTCGGCCCCAAGGTTTCGCGGTCTCGTGCTACAAGATCGAGAAAGGGCAAATCACATTGTACTGGCAAAATAGCCAAAAAGATGCATTTATGATCAGTCAATAAAGCATATGGAAGCCACGTCCCCCACAACCCAGAAGCAGGCCGACAAAGTGTCGGAACAGATCGAGCGCACCTTGGATAGCGGCAACGAAGCAATCAGCACTGCCCTCGGGGCCGCGATCGCTGGAATGGCGCTCGGCGGACCAATCGGATTCGGAATTGGAGCAGTTGTGGGCATCACTTTGGGTGCCGCAGTGGCAAAAAAGCGGGCGAACAGAAATTAGCGGGCGAGCACCGCACGTCCCCCTCAGGACAAAATGCACGATCCCATCGTTATCGGCTGTGCAATCTTGGGTTTGCTCATCGCCGTGGCCCAAATGTTGGTGGGAAAGTTCGTTTGGAACCAAACGCCGGATTTGCGAGTATTCATCGACATCGCGATTTCCACCTTGCTCTTGTACGGCGCAATCAGAGTCTGTATAATTACCTGGTCATTACCGAAAGCCACGGCAAGCGATGAGGAAAAAATTTATTTGTTCATCGGCGCGCTAGCGATGGTCTGGCTTTTTCTCGGCGGGGTCATTCGAAAATTCAAGCCTCCCCACAGTTAAAATATAGAGGCGCGAAGACCGCGCATTTCTGTTCGATGAACACGACCAATTTAAGCGGGAGCGGTCGGGTAGATGACATTAAAGGTCACCCGAAGGGCGAGCGCTCGAAACAGGATTGAAAAACAAAGCGAAGGAGTTCGCGGACAAGGGGGCTGCGATTTACGCGAAGACTTAATTGACCAACGCTGTCTTCTGGCTATCGCGAGTTAGATAGCGCGATGGAGCCCATACACCCAGATCACTCGTGTTGCCGCTTGTGCGGTCGCGAAGCGGAGCTACAGAATAGCCACATATTCCCGAAGTTTGTTGTCGACTGGCTGAAGGAGACCGGCACGGGTTATTTAAGACGCGCAACTTTGGTCAATAGGCGGGAGCAAGATGCATCGAAGGAGCGCATGCTTTGTGTCGGCTGCGAGCAAAGATTCTCGGCGTCTGAGAGCTACTTTGCGGCGCGTATCTTCCAGCCGGTCCTCAGAGGCGTGACTAATGTCATGTATGATTCTCGGTTATTCTTATTCTTGATCTCCGTCCTGTGGCGGGTCGCGCAAGCCAATCTGCCGAAAGTGCGCGAGAAAGGGAATCGGTTTCTCGCGACAATGGAAGCTGCGGAAGAGGAATGGAGGCGGTTTCTCCTCGGCGACGGTGCACTCGACCGTTTCGGACACGTCCATCTTTTCGTTTTTGACATAGCGGAAAATCCACCGCCGATCGCAAAGGGATATAACGTTTACTGCGCTCGCGCTTTGGATGGCACATTCTTCAACAATGAAAAGAGCTGCTATGTCTACGCCAAATTCGCGCGATTCCTCTGCATCGCGATTCTGACTCCTTACGATGAGCAACAGTGGATCAACACACGGATCGTAAACGAGCCATCAACACTAACGATACCGCAAGAGCTTCGCGACACGTTTGTCGGGAATTTTACTGTGTCAGAGATGAGCACCCGGCAGAACAAAATTATCGAGGAGCACGTTTTTAGGAATGCCGATCGAATCGCGAACTCAGATTTGGCTCGGGCTGCATTTGCAGATTATGAAGGACAACAGGCATTCGTTGCTTCACTGCCAAAGATTGGACGAAATGAAAAATGCCCCTGCGGAAGTGGAGTAAAATTTAAGAACTGCCACGGCAAATGATGGAAGAACGTTTACCTGTGTCCCATCGCGCCCAAACAATTTGTTTATGATCACTAGTTTAAAGATCGCAAACTTGAAGGGTTTCGAGGATTACGTGGTTAATTTTTCACGGTTAAATCTCCTTGTCGGAGGAAACAATTCTGGAAAGACAACTGTCTTCCACGCGCTTCAATTATTCTTTTGGTGTGTCGACCAGACAACAGACTTCGGAGCTGGTTCTGTAACGTTCAAGAAGACCCAGGTCCCAGAATTAGGAGGCATTCCATATTTCGTCGCACGAGATTTGTTCTTTAAGCAGCGCACTCGCGTTAAAAACGCTCCTACAAGAATTACGCTTGGAATCACAGCGGACGGAGTTCCCGACATCAGTTTCAAAATTTATCCGGCGTTCAGCCGCAACTTGATGGTTGATGGAGGTAACACCAAGATTTCCGCGCACGAATACGAGGCGTTGAGCTACTTGAAGCCAGTGTACGTGCCGGGAACCATTGGAATTACGGTGCGCGAGGAAATGTATCGAGAAGTAGCGCAGGAGCGTATGATCCTCGAAGGGCGCCAAAATCAAGTGCTCCGAAACTTAGTTTACCGGCTGAAACAGCAAAGAGCCTGGGACTCGTTTGTCGAAATGATCAGTCCGCTCTTCAACCTCCAAGGACTCGATGCGCCCTTCGACACTGTAAAGGATGAATGGATGACTGCCGTCTACACCGAAGATGGCTGCACATTCGATCTGATCTCTGCCGGCTCCGGTTTCCTACAAGTTATCAACTTACTGAGTTTCTTGTTTCTACACACATCTCGCGTCGCGCTCTTGGATGAACCTGACTCACACATGCATGATGACCTGCAGAAGCTCACGTTTGAGTTGTTGGATAAACTGTCTCAGGATCGGAACATTCAACTTATCATCGCGACGCATTCGGCGACTTTTATTGATTCGGCTGGCTTAGACAATGTTCTGCTGATTGATCGCTCCTTTAAGGCCCCGCTTCAGGCACAAGATGTTGATAAACTCGTACCTATGTTGGGGGACCGTGGTATCGCGTTGCCGCCGGCGAAAGTTATGAACACGCTGAAATCGCGGCGCGTGTTGTTCGTTGAGGGGTACGATGATGACTACGCCGAATTCATCCAGCGAATTGGAGAAGTGTATAAGCCCGGTTTTAGAGCTCAAACGCGTGGTCTCACCGTGTTTGAGACAACTGGCGCGACGCAGAAATGGCCGTTTGATGCCATCGATGCATTCCAAAAGCTGATCGGCGTCCCGTTAAGATACGTCTTTCTGTCTGACCGTGACTTTCTGACGGATCAGCAATTACAGGACAGGGAAGCGCGGGCGAGATCAGAAGCTAAATCGATTCAACATCTTCAGCGACGTCACCGCGAATCGTATCTACTCGAACCCAAAGTGCTCGCGCGGGTTGTTACGTTAAAGTGGGAGGCAAAACATTCAGGCGAATCACTACCAGCTAATCTCGACGAGAACGGGATCAACGATTTCATCCTAAACTACGCGCGAAGCGCTGCGAATGCTATTCGTGCTCGCTTTCAAGCAGATCAAGATCCAAACCTGCGTTTGGCTGCTTCGGAAAAAGTAGCTGCGCTTCAGATCCTCAACGATTTCTCCGATGAAGCATTTACGGAACCGTTGTCTGCTAATCAAATACCCTACAAACTTCTCGATGCTAAGCAGGCCCTGAAGGCCTTACGGACACACATCGCGAACACGGCCGGAATTTCGTTCAGCGATAGAGAAATCATTGACTCGTTTCGTCAAAACGAGATTCCTCCCGAAATTGGAGTTACATTAGAAGCTGTATTGTCCCTGTTTGTCGAGCCTCGGATCCGATTTCGAAGACGAACGCCGCAGCCGGTGGCGCAGGAGAGGCGATAGAATTTCCGGCGCCGTGTGGCGTTTTCGGTTAAACGCCCAACACTCAGCATCGAATTCAAATCCAATAGGAGAAAGATAAATGAATACAAATTCGAAAGAGCAAATGGTAACCCGCGAAGGCTCTCGGCCGGCCAGCGCCGAGCAGCGGTTGAAAGAACTTGGCATCAAGCTCCCGGCGCCATTGCGCTCGCCTTACCGGCGATTATCCGCGCGCGAGCTGACACCCCTTTAGCTAAAAGACAGGAGCTCAATATGGAAATTAGAAGAAGCGGATCCCAACCTTCGACCAAGGGGCCGGCTGATTGGTTTTCAGGTGCAGTTCGAATTGATCCTTTATTTGAAGCCCCTGAACCAGCACGCGCGCTCGGCGCAAGCGTCACGTTCGAGCCGTTCTTTTCCCTGTCTGATCACTGATGCAGCAGAGGGAGCATTACAAGCATCTGTCGCTAGGGCTTACCCCAGGTCCCCTTGGTAGGCGGTCCATCAGGCGGATCATCGCCACACGCTCCCCAGTGCCCGTTGAAGCCAACAACTAACGCGCAAGCCTCGCAACCGGGAGTGGGTCGGCCGATCTCTCCGACATTCTGAACCTTGGTGACAAGATACCGATGAGGGGAATCGCCCGCGTGTGCAAACACGACCGGCCAATTCCAATATTCAGTGGGCCACGCCTCGTGCCCCCCATGCTCGATATAGACGAGTGGGTGAGTACAGCCGTTCTCATTACAAAAAAACCGGACGAGATTGTTCTGGGCCCAATCAATGCCGGCCGGGCCGGCAACATTAAGATCGATGTAATGGGTATATGGTTTCCCGGTGCCCGTTCCCCGATACTCGAGCACACTGCCTCCGATATTGACGGGATGGCCATTTTTCAGATCGAACACCACTGACGCGCTGTGGATGTTGTGCCGGACACGACGGATCGTGTGTTGATCTGGTTCGACCACCAACTCGACGCCTACCCAATCACCTTCGTGTGAGTTGCTGCCCCCTCCCGCCGGGCCGTGAACGATCCAGCAGTCATGCTGACCAGGAACGTCGTCATAGGCATAAAGCTGCCAATACTCGATCTTATAGGCCGTCAGCACCGTTGGCCGAGCTGAGTCCTCACGCAGCGACGTTACGTGACCATAGAGCCCAACGGCTTCGTTTTCGATCTTTGACCAGTCGCCTTCACCGCCGCGGAGATCATTCGAAATATTCAGGTAATAGCCTGATTCCTTTGTCGTCTGGGTGGTTGAGGAGGGTCCCTTCGAGGTCACATCCAGAATCTTCAGCGGGTCTTGCGCCAGCTGCGCGCTCGTGAGCAACGGCGTGTCGGTTTCGGAATGATGATCCATCAAATTGCTGTTGATCACGAACGTTCGGGCATCGATCGGGCGGGCGGTTTCGTCATCGTTGCCGTTCATGGAAAACCGGTAGAACGGCCTGAATCGGGCTAACAGCTCATTTTCGATAGCGGTCGGTACTCCGTCCATATCGCTGAACGCGCTGCCGATCGGATCGCCATTCGATAAGTTGATTGCCCAGGACTTGTCCGAATCTCTCCACATGAAAACGTCG
>WNFX01003547.1_pt1 | contig 15539 bp, 15 predicted proteins | sample 5400111 | NCBI WGS metagenome assembly WNFX01 (sample SAMN13153363, study PRJNA577476) | soil metagenome | isolation source: 40 cm soil or saprolite under grassland replicate 1 | place: USA:California | collected 2016-06-15 | reverse complement strand
ATCGCGTACCCGAGGCCAAAGAGCACAGCCACGGCGACGACTGCGAGCAGGTAGAGCACGCCCAGGCTGAGTACGGGCGCGAACGTCCGCGCCGCGAAGACTGCGCCCGTAACGAGTGCCACTAGCGCGAAGCTCGTCGCGAGCGCGGCGGCGTGACCCGTCACCTCACGCCGCTTCGTGAAAGCCGTCCTCATTCGCTCCTCGAGACGAAGGATAGTCCTGGGTTCCGCCGCCGCTGGAGCCGTCAGGAGCCCGCCTGCCGTCGCGTCGCACAGACGTCGGCCGCGCGGCGCGCGCGTGCAGTGACAGTTCTGTGACAGTTCTGTGACAGCCGCGGCTTGGGCTGTCACTTTTCGGGGTCGTTTTGCGCATTGGTTCTATGGAGTGGTCATGCGAGCGACGTTCGACCCGTGTGCCTAAAAGCGGGCCTTAGGGACCTTTGTTTAGTGAGGGGTGGCAGGTCAGAGGAAAGGACGGCTGATGAACAGGACGAGGAACGGCGGCGTGTATAGCCCGGAAGGCCGTGGCTGGCGGGCCGGGCGGCAACGGACTTGACGAGCCGGCGAAAGGACGGTCTCATGGACGACCCGCCGAGGCTCCGAGTCGTAGGAGGTGAAGCCGATGCCGAGGACCGGCAGCTGCACCCCGAGGTCGCCGAGTTCGTCCGCTGGTTCACGAGCTGGTGGCTCACGCGCGGCCTCGAGCTCGTCACCGAGGAGCGGCGTGCCGCCTGAACCGTCGCCGCGCGCGGTTGCCTATGTTCGTGAGTCGACCGAGGAGCAGGGTCAGGGCTTCTCACCCGATGCGCAGCGCGAAGCGATCCGTACCTTCGCCGCCGAAAACGGGCTCGCGCTCGTCGGCGAGTACTGCGATTTCCACTCCGGCTGGAAGCGCGCCGATGGGCGGCCGGAATTTCAGCGGCTCATGTCCGACGCGGCCGAGCGTCGGTTCGACTGCGTGCTCGTCTACCACACCTCACGTTTCGCGCGGAACCAGGTCGAGGCGCGGCGCTACAAGCAGATGCTGCGCGAGCGGCTGGGGATCAAGGTCCTCTCGGTCACGCAACCAATGGGCGAGGATCCCAGCGACCCCTCCGCCTTTCTCGCCGAGTCGATCCACGAGATGTTCGACGAGTACTACTCCGTCTCGCTCTCCTTCTGGACGCGGACCGGGCTGCGCGAGAAGGCGCGGCAGGGACACCTCGTCGGCTCGCTGGCTTGGGGTTACCGACGGGATCCTGAGACCGCACTTGCGATGCCCGATCCTGAGCGGGCGCCACTCGTGGTCGAGCTGTTCGAGCGCTACGCCGGCGGCCAGGAATCCGACCGATCGCTTGCGGCCTGGCTCAATGCGAAAGGCGTGCGCTCAGCGAAAGGGCGGCCGTTCAGCAAGGACACGGTGCGGGAGATTCTTCTCAATAGCGCCTATTGCGGCTACGTCGGCGGGCTGCGAAGCAAGGACCGCTCTGTTCGCGGTTTGCATGAGCCAATCGTCTCCGAGGAGCTGTTCGATCGCGTACAGGAGGTGCGTACCTGGCGTGCGCGTGTCGTCAAACCCGGACCGCCATCGGAGGACTATCTCCTGCGCAAGCTCTTGCATTGCGAGCGTTGCGGCGCACGCATGCACGGGACGCGCGGCTCACGGCCGCCCGTACGGCGCTACCTCTGTTCGACGCGCCGCCACGGAGATGGCTGCGACCAGCCGATCACACGAGCTGAGCCGCTCGAGGAACAACTCGTCGACTGGATCTCCGACTTCAGGCCCGACGAAGATCTGCGCGCCGCGATCCTCGCGTCTATTCGGAGCGCCGCCCGCGAGTCGAATGACGATGCGGTGCGAAGGCGCGAGCTCGTAGGACAGCTCGATCGCCTTCGCGACCTCTACGTGATGGGCGATCTCTCCAAGAACGAGTACGTTCTCCGCCGGCAAGCGCTGGAGGAGGAGCTGGCGCGGGCAATGCCGCCGTTTGACCCCCGGCTCGACAAAGCAGAAGAGCTGCTCGCCGACTTCGCTCGCGTCTGGGAGCTCGAAAACGACCCGGCGAAGCGCCGTCGGCTGCTCGCAACGCTATTCGATCGCGTCTGGCAGGACGGCGGCACGATCGTCGCCGTGAAGCCACGGGAATCGTTCCTGCGCTACTTCCAGACGGCCGAGGAACTGGCTCGTCGCGACGAGAAGAAGAGCGGTGTCAAAAGCGGGAGCGACGGGACTCGAACCCGCGACCTCCGGCGTGACAGGCCGGCGTTCTAACCAACTGAACTACGCCCCCAAGGGGCGACCAGTCTACCTCGCATCCCAGAGAGCCGAGACCGCGAGTAGCCTGCCGGGCTAGTGAGCAAGGTTGATCTGATCGTCCTCGGCTTCGTTGCCCTCACCGCCTTCATCGGCTGGAAGAAGGGGCTGATTGCAAGCGCTCTGTCCCTCGCCGGAGTCGTCCTGGGTGCCTGGCTGGGATCGAGGCTTGCACCGCAACTCCTCCAGGACGGAACGCATTCTCCGTACACACCACTAGCGGCTCTGGCCGGCGCAGCCGTCGGCGCGATTTTGCTCGAGACGCTTGGAACGCTGGCCGGATCGGCGCTCCGCTCGAAGGTGCGCAGGCGGAAGCTGAGCACGTTCGACGCCACGGGCGGGCTGATCCTCGGGGCGCTCGCCGGGCTGGCGGTCGTGTGGGTGCTCGGGGCGGTGGCGCTCCTGCTCCCAGGGCAGACAGACCTTCGGCGCAGCGCGCAAGGCTCGGCTTTGCTGCAACGGCTGAACAAGTTCATCCCGCCGACGGAAGTCCTGAATGCGCTGGCGCGCATCGACCCCTTCCCGGCGATCAACGGCCCGTCCGCGGCGGTCGCGCCGCCCGATCCGCGTCTCGCGCACGCTGCCGGTGTTCGCCGTGCGGCGCCCAGCGTGGTGCGCGTGCTCGGGATGGCTTGCGGAGTTGGTGTCGAGGGCACCGGCTGGGTGGCGCGGCCGAATCTGATCGTGACCGCCGCTCACGTGGTCGCGGGACAGAACGACACCGTGGTCGAGCTGCAATCGGGGGGGCGACTGGCTGCGGACGTCGTTACGTTCGACCGTCGCAACGACGTCGCGGTGCTGCGTGTGCGCGAGCTGGGCCTTCGGGCTCTACCGCTGGTCTCGGCCAGGCCGGGGACGCCCGTTGCCGTGCTGGGCTTCCCGGAGAACGGGCCTTTCACCGTGACCCCCGCGCGCATCGGGCACACGTCGACGGTGCTGGCAGAGGACGCGTACGGAGCAGGGCCCGTGACACGCGCGATCACGTCGTTGCGAGGACGCGTCAGGCATGGGGATTCGGGCGCGCCGGCGGTCGACGCGCACGGGACCGTGCAGACGACGATCTTTGCGGCTCGTCTCCGCTCCGTCGGAGGTTTCGGAGTCCCGGCCGACGTCGTTCGCGCCGATCTCGACGCAGCGGCCCAGCCGGTCTCGACCGGCGACTGCGCCCCCTAGCCGAGACTCATCATGGCCAGGCTGATCTACTCGGCGATCACATCACTCGACGGGTACGTAGCTGACGAAGCGGGCAAGTTCGACTGGGCTGCGCCGGACGAGGAAGTGCACCGCTTCGTCAACGACCTCGAGCGGCCGGTCGGTACCTACCTCTACGGGCGTCGGATGTACGAGGTGATGGTTTACTGGGAGACGGCGCACACCCTCCCTGATCAGCCGTCGTTCGCACGGGACTTCGCGGAGATCTGGCAGGCGGCCGACAAGATCGTGTACTCCAAGACGCTGGAGACGGCAGCCAGCGCGAGGACGCGGATCGAGCGAGGCTTCGACCCTGAAACGGTCCGGCAGCTGAAAGCGTCAGCGGGACGTGACATCACCGTGGGCGGTCCCGACCTCGCCGCCCAGGCGATCAGGGCCGGCTTGGTCGACGAGTTCCAGTTGTTCGTCGCGCCCGTCGTGGTGGGAGGCGGGAAACAGTCCCTCCCCAACGATGTCCGCCTGAAGCTCGAACTGCTCGACGAACGCCGTTTCGGCAGCGGCGTGGTCTACCTCCGCTACCGCACCTAGTCGACGAGCAGTTCCAGGACGCGCAGTGGCCGCCGGAACGGCGCGACGAGATACACGCCCGCGGCGCGCTCGCGTGAAGCGGCGATCAATTCGCGCGCATGAGCGAATCCGACGTCGGCGGCATCGGAGCCTGCTCGCTCGAGCTCGTCCTGCAAAGCTTGTGGAACGAGGATGCCCGGCACCTCGTTGTGCAAGCGCAGCGCGAGCCGGTGGCTCGTCAGCGGAAAGACTCCGACGAGAACCGGGATCGGCCAATTGCCACCCAGTCGGTCGACGAAGCGGTCGAGATGCTCGGCGTCAAAGACGATCTGCGTCATCGCGAACTTGGCCCCCGCTTCAAGCTTCTTCTCGAAGCGCTCCAGCTCGACGTCCAGGTCGTCGGGTGTCGGATTGACGGCGACCCCGGGAAAGAACGACGTCGGCGCATCGATCGGGCGGCCGTTGAAGTCCTCGCCGCGGTTGAGGTTCGTCATCAACTGGGTGAGCCCGATCGAATCGATCTCGTACACGCCGCGCGCTCCCGGGTAGTCACCCACCTCCGGCGGATCGCCCGTGATCGCGAGCACGTTGCGCACGCCCTCGGCCTGCGCTCCCAGCAGCATGGACTCGAGGCCCATCACCGACCAATCTCTCGTCGTCAGGTGCGGGATCGTCTCGATTTCGGCGCGACGCTCGATCGTCGCCGAGACCATCAGCGAGCTCATTCCGGCACGAGCCGTGGCGTTGTCGTTGACGTCGACCCAGCGGACGTGGCCGGACTCCTTCAACGTGGTCGCAACCTCGAGGAGCCCTGCGCTGTTGCCGCCGAGCGGTGGATCGAGCTGGACGGAAACGACCCACTCGCCTGCTGCCAGCGCACGTGAAAGCCCCGTCTCTTTCTGTTCCTCCCCGAGCGCGACGACGAGCTCCGGTGCGTCGAACACAAGCGGCGCTCGCGGCTTACGCTCGTCCTCGACCGCAGATCGGATTGCCGCGATCTCCGCAGGAGTCGTACCGCAGCAACCGCCGATCACCTTCGCGCCGAGATCACGCGCGTGTGCTGCGAACTCGCCGAAATACTCCGGCGTAGCGTGGGGATAGATGACGCGGCCACCGGTCAAGCTCGCAAGACCGACGTTCGGAAGCGCCGCGAGCGGTTTGCCGTTCTTTCCCATCTGCTCGAGGGCGGCAAGGGCGGCGAGCAGGCCGGCGCCGTGATTGGCGCCGATCGCTGCGACGTCGAGCTCCATCAGCCGCGCGGCTGCCTCGGCGGCGGTTACGCCGGCAAGCGTCTCCGCACTCTCGTCGAACGTCAGGAGCGCGACGATCGGCAGGTTCGAGGCACTGCGCACCGCCTCGATGGCGTCGACCGCTTCTTCCAAGTCGTAGAACGTCTCGACCATGAAGAGGTCGACGCCGCGCCCGTCGAGAACGGCCGCTTGCTCGGTGAAGAGCTCGCGACGAACTCGCGAGGTCGCCGGCTCGCCGAGGGGTCCGATCGATCCGCCGATGAAGACGTCGCGACCCGTCATCTCCCTGGCGTCTCGGGCGAGCTTGACGCCGGCCGAGTTGATCGCCTCCAGATCCTCCTCGAGGAAATGGTGTGAAAGCTTGCGTCGGTTCGCCCCGAAGGTGTTCGTCTCGATCAGCTCGGAGCCGGCGTTGATGAAGCTGACGTGCAGGGACACGACGGCCTCGGGCGCGCGGAGATTCGCCTCCTCCGGGCTGCGGAGCCGAGGGACCGCTGCGGAAAGCAGCGCACCCATCCCTCCGTCGCCCACGATCACGCGCCCACTCTGGAGGCGCTCTAGGAAGCGGTTGCGGGTCTGGCTCTGCGCGGACACTTCGTCTCCTTCCGAACTCGCTCGACACATCCACCCGGGCTTGCGCCCGGCCGGGTTTGGCACCTTGCCGCGAAGGCAGGTTGCCGAGGCTTCACAGGGCCGGTTCCCTCAGCCTCTCTCGATGCGGAGCGGGACGTTGCCCGCTTCCGGTACGGAGTATAGGCAGGGGGCCGTCGCGACCCGTGTCCAGAAAACGCAAGAGGGGCCGCCGCCTGGCCCCTCCTGGGTCTCCTATGGAAGGAGATGTTCCGAGGTTGCCCCCGCCGCATCGGGGCCCATCTCGGTTATGCCTTCTGACTATCGCGAGGAGGGGTCACTTGATCCATCACCCGTTCTCGGTTGACTGGCCCGGTTCACGGAAGATTTCGCCTCGCGGGTGGCGCTAAAGGGGGAAGGGTCTCCTGCCGATTCCCGTCTTGACTCCAGGGCCAGGGACTGACGGCAATCATTCCTGCGGCTTGCGGAGTACTGGCGGCGGCGGACGAGGACTCCGCCGCCACCTTCATTTCTAGGTCTCGTGGATTACTCGGCCTTCCATGCCGCCGGCGACCGTGACCACCTGTCCGGTGACATGGCCGGACAGGACCGGTGAAGCCAGCACGACGACCTGGTTGGCGACGTCTTCGGGTTGGGCGACCTTGCGCAGCGCCATCGTCCCGGAGATGCGGCGTACCTGTTCCTCCGAGACATGTCCGCGGGTCATCGGAGACTCGGTCCAACCGGGCGCGACTGCGTTCACGCGCGCGAGCGGGCTCTTGCGCACGGCTTCGTTCTTCAGGCTGAGCAGGAGGCCGCCGAGGATCGCCGATTTCGCGGCGGCATAGTCGGCGTGACCCGCCTCGCCGACGATCCCGGCCGTCGAGCCGACGAGGATCAGCGCGCCGTCGTCTTCGAGCTGGCCAAGGAAGCCGCGCGCCGTGAGGAAGGTCGCAGTCAGGTTCGCGTCGAGCGTGGCGCGCCACCGTTCGAGCGGGAGCTCCCACACAGGCAGGTCGTCCGAGGGCCACACGCCCGCGACTGCGGCGCAGACGTCGAGGCTGCCGGCCGCGGCGAACATGCTGTCGACCTCTTCCTCCCGGGTCAGGTCGGCGCCGACAACGGCGGCACCACCCCCCAGTTCCCCGGCGAGCTGGTCGGCGCGCTCCTTGCCACGGTGGTAGTGCACGACCACCTCGGCTCCCTCCGCGGCAAAGGCGCGCGCGCACGCGGAGCCGATCCCGCCTGAGGCTCCTGTCACGAGCACGCGCTTCCCTGCCAGCCCCGTTTCCATCTGTGGGATTCTCCCTGTTATGCGCGAGCAGATGACCTGGGAGGATCTCGGCATGGCGGTCGACGACCTCGCGGCGCAGATCCGGGCTGATGGTTTTAGTCCGGACGCTGTGCTTGCGCTCGCACGCGGTGGCCTGCCGTGCGCCGGTGCACTCGCGTACGCGCTCGGCGTGAAGAACATGGCGACGCTCAACGTCGAGTTCTACACCGGCGTCGACGAGCGGTTGGACGAGCCGCTTCTTTTGCCGCCGGTGCCGGATCTCGCCCTGCTTCGTGCCGAACGGTTGCTCGTCGTCGACGACGTCGCCGACACGGGCCGAACGCTGGCGCTGGCCAGTGAGTTCTGCGCGCAACACGGTCCGGAGGTGCGAACCGCAGTTCTCTACGAGAAGCCGCAGAGTGTCGTCCGCTGCGATTTCGTCTGGCGGCGGACCGACCGGTGGATCAACTTCCCGTGGAGCACGCCCGCTCCTGTTGCGGCGGCTCAGGCGGGCTCGTGAAGGTCTTCATCGTCAGCGACATGGAGGGCGTCGCCGGGATCGTCAAGTGGCAGCAGACGGACGGGATGAAGGAGAAGCACGCCTATCACGAAGGGCGCGAGCTGTATACGGAAGAGATCAACGCGGCTGTTCGGGGTGCCCGTACCTCCGGTGCGACTGAGATCGTCGTTATGGACTGCCATGGCGCCGGCGAGGAGTGGACCTTCAACTCCCTCATTCCGGACAAGCTCGATCGCGGTTGCGAGTACGTGGTGCAGAACGACTGGACGGAGTACACGGAACTGCTTTCTTCCGGCTGCGATGCCGCCCTGTTCGTGGGGATGCACGCCAAGGCCGGGACGCCGGATGGCGTGATGAGCCACACCGTCTCCGGCCAGGCGTGGCGGGAGTTGAAGTTCAACGGCATTTCGGTGGGGGAGACTGGGATCAACGCCGCGCTGTGCGGGCAGTGGGAGTGTCCCGTTCTTCTGGTGACGGGCGACGATGCGGTATGCCGCGAGGCCACTGAGTTGCTGGGCAAGGGCCTGACGACCGTATCCGTGAAGAAAGGGCTGGGCCGTTTCAGCGCCCGGCAGGTGCCGCCGCTCCGGGCGCGCGAGATGATCGAGGACGGTGCGAGGCGTGCGCTGCAGGATCTCTCCGCCGTGAAGCCGTACGACCCAGGTCGGCCCTGCGAAATCCGCATCGAGTTCACCACGCCCGACCGCCTAGTCGAGTACCGCAATCGCCGCGGCACGGAGCAGGTGGACGACCATACGCTGGTCTCCAAGGCTGACGACTGGTGGACGGCCTGGTCGCAGTTCTACTTCTGAGGGAGGCCCTATCCCGTACGTTGCCCGCCACGGCCGCGTATCCGCCCTCGAACAGGCGATGAGCGCCCCGTTGCGCCCGGGGGTTCTACGCCCTGAAAGGGAGGAGGCCGACGAAGCGGCTCCGACCACTCGCGGGGGCTGGGTGGCTCACGGCTCTCACCGAAAATGGGCGGACTCATGGCTGCGCTTCTTGGGGTCGTAGACGACCTCCCAGCGTCCGACGTCCGTCGAGGTGAAGCGCACCCAAAAGAGGAACGCGACCTCGTAGTCGTCTTCCGCAAGTCCGTCGAAGATCTCCAGGGGGAGCTGGAAGCCGCGCACCGGTGCCTTCTCAAGTGGCGCTAGTGCCGGAGCCTTAAACGCATCAAACTGCTCCTCTCGCCCGTCGTTCTTCCGCCGTACGCCCGTCACAACCTCGGTAACCGTCACCGTGGCCTCCTTGTTCTCGATGATGTACTCCACGCCAAGGCGCGTGAGGTAGCGCTTCGGCTCCAACCGCCGTTCGGGAACCGTCATAACGCTGTACGAGTACGTCGGCGCACCGAGGACGATTACCGGCGACCTCGCCGGTGGAGGCAGGGCAACGATGACGAGCAGGCCACCGAGGACGTAGATGAGCGTGGCGTATCCACTTGTGAAGTCGAATCCCAGAATCACGTGCTTCCTGAGCCTATGGAGCCTGCCGGAACTCTCGCCTCGACCGTACCCCGGATCGAGTTCGCCGCGGCGCTCGACACATCAGCGCTGTGCCTGGCTACGGGCCGGAACGAGAACTGCCCGTTCTGCGGCCGGTAGCCCTACGACCTCCCAGCTTCGAAGTGCAGAGGCTTGTAGGGGTCGCCTCAACGGCTGCGGATGATTCCCGCATCGGCGACGCCGAGCTGTCCGGGTATTCCCGCGCTCGGCTCCTGATCGCCTAACGCTTCGGTGGCCGGGCGCGGAGACGGCGATCCCGGTTTGGGTCCCCCGGCCGGCCTTCATGGTCTCCATGTACTCGATGGTCGGTCATTCACAAGGGTGGCACCTGTGTGTCGCTTTTCGGCTCATCTACGACAAACGCGAGGTGGCGATCTCCTCTGCGGCATGCCGGCGATGATCGGCGCTTCCTTTTATCTCGCCTCACCATGCTCGGCCGTCTCCTCGCGGTGGAGCAGCGCGCCGCCGCTCGAGTGAGGGGCAAGCGTCCCCGGCTGGTGGAGTAGGTTCTCGACCGATCGGACGCCTCCGATCCGTCGCGCGGCCCGCTCGAGCTCCTCGATCAAGTCGGGGCTTGCCACCTCTCCGCGGAGAAAGACGGCGCCGCGTTCGGCGTTCACGCTGATGCGGCCTTTCGGGACGCGCGCATCCCGGAACAGCACACTCTCGACCTTGTGCGCGAGCGTGGCGTCGTCGAGCTCCGGCACCGGGGCGCGGCGCAGCCCGTGAACGAGCCTGTGCGCGTGCCCACGGGCGAAGGCGATCTTGACGTGAACGCCCCGGTCAAGCCGCTTGCCGACGCGCCGAAAGGCCGCCCCGCCACGATCGATTGCCATGTGCCGCCGCGTTCGACCTCGCTGCGGGTCGATGAAGTAGGCGGCGACCGCGCCGCCGATCGCTCCTCCCAGGGCCGAGCGCACGTCCGGTCGCCACGCTCTCGGCGCCTGCGGCCTTTCCCGCGTGATTCGCACGTAAGGTTTCACCGTCTTCCTCCCTTTGATTCCTCGGGCTTGAGCCTCGAGACTGTATCGTCGCTGCGGCCGGGCGCTGTGACGGTGGTCCCTGGCCTGTGTGCCGGCGAATTGTTCGCCGAGTCGCGGCACCATCTACCTCGCCGGCTGTCGTAGTTCCAACAGAAGGCGACACGGCCGAGATACCGACGACTTGGTGCAAGACACCATTCCTTCAAGAACGGACGAACGAAATGAGCTACGCACCAATCGGCACAACCCGCACAGGTAGTGGCCGGCCGGCACGACGAGGCGAACGGCCCGAAGGCGGAAGTTGTGGTCAGCAACGAGCTGCGCCAACACGTAGGGCCTAGATGCCTGCGTTGACGATCAGGTCGGCGAGGTATCGCACTGGCCGCACAACTGTCAGTCCAGCGTTCGTTGCAACGTCGCTCGTCGCTCCGGTCCGGTCGAAGGTCGGGCTCAGTCGCATCTGGATGCACACTCCGATGATCGCGGCGTCAGCTAGGCGGTAGGTGGGGCCGCCGCTGTTGCCGGGATTCGCCTGGACATCGGCTAGGTAGGTGTCGCCGATGTCTGGCATCGTGAAGCCAGGCGGCGCCCCTGGTACATGCATGTTCTCCACGTCGTAATTCCAAGCCGATCCGATTGCGCCCGATGTCGTAACGAGTGCCGGGTTCGCCAGTGGGTAACCCGAGATTGCGATCGGCTCACCGTCGTTTGGTCGCGTAGCATCGAGCGTTGCTATTCCGTACAACAGGTCAATTTGTTCGTTACCGATCACGATCCCGGAAGTGATCTCTCCCTTAAACGGATTCGCGTGCATTTGCAAGATCGCCAGATCGTGTCGCTTGTCCTCTGCGATCACCTCCACCCCAGTGAGCGAGAAATTCGCGCGCATGTTCTCCGTGTTGGGATGTGCGAGTCCGATCAGGAGAGACGGTTGGTTCTCGACCACATGCCGCGCTGTTGCGACGTGTCCGGCCTCGTCGATGAAGAAGCCCGTTCCTACGACGTTCTGGTTTCCGTCGCGTAGTTGGACGACAGCAGGCCGGACGGCCTCGATTGCGTCCTTCAAGTCCACGTGAGGCTGATGGTAGTCGGCACTCCCTACCCCCTTAACGGGCCGGGCGGCGAGTCGAACGCCCACGACCCTTTCCACTACCCGGCCCCGATAGCGAACGTAAAGCCGACAGAAAGCCATTGCGCCAGAGGCCCTCTGGTTCGGCGAAACGCTCGGTCGAGTGCGGCGACGATCAGCCGACCTAGGATTCGTTGTCGCGTTTCCGCCAGATCGCGACATCGCTAGAGCGGCTACCTTCGCCCGCAGCCGCTTGGGGTGAGACGCTTGGCGTGCAGTCGGGTGCCTGCTCTCGCGAGCTCGACGCGGCGGCGATCTCGAGCTGGTCGCGCCCGAACGGTACCGCGCACACCGGCACCCCGCACGCAAGCGCCTTCTGGGTGGTGCCGATACCGCCGTAGGTCACGCCACAGGCCGCGCGCTCGAGCAGCGGCAACGCTATTGCATGTTCCTCCGTATGGGTTGTATCCTCGCGGTTCAGCGGAGAGGGGAGGTGCGATGAAACGTTATGTCATCGCGTTCGCAATCGCAGCACTCGTCGGTGCTGCACCCGCCCTAGGCGACGCCGGCGCTCCTGGAACGACATTCCCTGAGCAGCCTGGGACGGCGGTTCAGGGCGCGTGTGCCGCGGTCACCTCGAACCCCGGGACCGGACCCGGCGGTGCCGCAGGGGCGAACTTCTCGCCAACGGCAGGTGCCATCACAAGCGGTCTGATCACAGACGCCTGCTTCGGCGGCTAGCTGACGTGCCTACAGAGGTTGTGAACGGCTGAGAAGGGCATCTGGGGCCTCCTTCGAGGCTGTGGGTCTGTGACGACTCACTCCTCGAGGAGGGACCCGGATGGCGCTTCACCGTAACGCCAAGCTCGGACTGTCGGGACGCTTCGCGCTCGTGCAGGCGCGTGAGCGTGGACTGCCGGTGAGGGAGGTGGCGAGACGCTTCGGCGCTCGCCGGCGACGGTCAGTTGTTGGTCATGCCCCTGGCGCGCAGCGACGCGAGGAGCAGCGTCACTCGCTTGACTGCCAGTTCGACCGTTCGAGCCAGCCGCCGCGGATGCCGCGGCTGCTGGCCTGTGGGGTGGCAAACACGTCGGTCGCTCGCAACGTGCCGATTAGCAGGCGGAACCGAATTAACGAACCCGACAGGGCCCGGACGATCCAACAACCGACACTCACGCCACCAGTCCCGCCCAGCTCTCGCTGGCCGTCGCCTTTCCAACAAACTGCGACAGCGCTGCACTTCGAGATCCGACCGAGCTGCTGGTTGTCGCGACCGGCCGGACGGGCTAGCGGTGCTGGAGGCGGTCCGTTGAGTGGTCAGTCGGGGAAGCGGCCGGCCGCCAGCTCTCGAGCCCAGCGGCGGGCCTCGTAGGGATCGTCGGTCATGCAGACCAAGAGGACGGGTTGAGATGAGTCGTGTATGTGTACGGCCCGGGCGGGGTGAGGTTAGTCCAGGCTCTCCACCCGAAAGCCCTGATCCCCGGCGACGAGTAACACGCCAGCGCCTTTCGAGATCGGTCCCACGATCTCGCCGGTAAGCCCCAATACCGCCGCCTCGTTTGTGGGGCTGTGCCCGACGACCAGGGCCCGACCGCCATCGGGCAGAGCGTCGAGCACGCGCCCGAGCGCCGCACCTAACGCTGCCGAGTCCGCTTCGACGAACTCGGGATCCGCAGCGCGCATCGCTTCGAGCGCGCCGCTCCCTGCCTTCTCGTACGCCTCGCGCCAACGGTCTTCTCTCTCCGAGCGCAAGCCAGCCTCGACCACGACTCCGCCCGGAACACGCTCGCCCAGCGCGGCGAGAAAGCACGCGAGCGTCTGCGTCGCACGCTGCGCGCCCGTAGAAACAAGCAGGTCGTAGCCGCCGTCCAGGCGCGCACCGATCTCCGTCGCTGCGCGCACACCCTCCTGCGTCAGTACATCCTCATATGCGTCCGTGTGCCTTCTCAGCTCGACGTATCTCGCCATTTCCACACTCTCATAGCCGCTAACCCGCGGCGACAGACGCAGGCGTGCCCCTCGACGATTGCCAGGATGACGACAACTGAGTAGATCGGCAAGCACCCTGACCGCCGGCGGGCCAGCGAGCTCGAGGACGGATCCTCGCGAAGTTACACATCCACCGCTTCCGAGACGGGCTCGCAAACCTTCACCGATCAGCGCAGCCGGGCTGATGACCTGCGGGTGCTGAAGACGAACGCGGCCACGCTCGCATCGCGATGAATCAGCGCCAAGAGGGCTACAGTAGATGCCGTGGAAACGGCTCCGCGCTCCACTGATTTCGTCGCGCTCGGTCAGCCGGGCTCCGAGCACTACGCCGGCCTGGAGACGTTTGCCAACCCGGGCGTCTCGCACGTGGAGATGACGAGCGACGAGCTGATTGCCGTGTGCCCCGTAACTGGGCAGCCTGACCTGTACGTCGCGACGATCGAGTACTGGCCGGGCGATCTCTGCATCGAGTCGAAGTCGCTCAAGCTCTACTTGAGCACCTATCGCAACGAGGGCCATTTCTGCGAGGCGCTCGCGGTCAAGATCCGTGACGATGCCGCCGAGGCCGTCGAGCTCCCCCCGGAGAAGGTACGCGTGACGCTGAGGCAGAAAAGCCGCGGCGGCATCGCCATCACCGCCACCGCGTAGCCCGATCGTTCGGCCTCGCCTGCGTGAGGCAGGTGTGCTGGCCGCGGGCGCGTGCGTCTGCGGCACCCGAGCGACAGCCTGACGCTCTTTGGCGGAAGCACGACGCACAACCAGGCTCCTGGGCCGGGGTGTCCTGGCGTGCGCCGCGGCGCACCGGCCGAGCGGACGGTGAGCGCTCGTGCTTAGGATGGCGGCAGTTTTAGAGCAGGATGCGAAGCGCGACCGCGAAAGTACAGCCGCCGCCGAGGACCGTGCGCGCCTGGGCGAGATCTGCCTCCGACTCAGCTAGTGCGGCCGCCTCCTCGGTGCTGAAGCCGAGCGCGAGAAACTGTTCCAGTCGCCAGCGGAAAACATCGTCGTGCGCCTCGTCGAGAAGCGCGCTTCTGCTTTCTGGGGGCGCGGCTCGCCATACAGAGGTAGACGCCGTTTTGCAGTCCCGTCTTGTGCTCCGCTGGGAATCTTCACCAACGCAGTCGCTGGCTCGAGCGCGCGCAGGCCGCAGTTCTGTGTCGCGTTTCCACCAAAACGCGACACCGTGTTTCTTGCGCGCGAACCCTCGCCCGGTGTTGCCTATGAAGGCAACCACATTTGAGGGTTGCACGACCACGGATCCGCACGGACCAGAATGCCCGCAAACCCGGGCCCAGCTTGAAATCCGCACCGAGCCAGCTAAGGGACGCAACCCTCGCTGTGAACTCTCAGCGACTCTTGACCCAAGTCGTTCCGTGTAGCACGCTCCACAGCGAGTGAAGGATCGGCGCGGAAAGGGGAAAGCGGGTCAATGAGAACCTCTAAGTGGCTGTTCGTTAAACGCCCTGTCACTGGTTCCTTTGGAGTGGCCAAACCCTATTGGGTGAGGATCTCGATTGTTTCTCTTCTCGTACTCAGCGGAGCAGCAGTAGGGCTCGCCAATGTGGGCAGCAGTCAGTCCACGAACGCCGCCGCCGACCAGGAGCTGGTCAATCGATTCAGGCCGATTCTTTTCATTGCGAATTTGGGCGAGCCGTGTGGGGGACTTCGCCAACAATTGGATCCATACGATCCACTCCCAGTCGACATCGTGCTTCGCGGCCAACCACCTGGAGAACCGACCCAGCTGCGAGTAGATGACGACAAGGGCTCTAAGCCAGACACGCTATTACTGAACGGGCGCGCACCATCATCTACTGATCTCGCAGCGCATCCCGAGAGCGCGAACTACATCGACGTCCCGAAGATCTCGCCCGAACTTTTATCGGGGGGCCTCACGGCATATCTCACCGCCCGACAGAGCTGTGTGCGCGAGGTACGTCGCCCGTTACCGGAAGCTGGCAAGTCGGTTCGGCCTCACGACCTACGCACGACTCTCGGTTGCCCAATCAGGACTCCCCATCAAGTCGTGCAACCAGAGGCACCCTCTTCGAATCAGTTACTGGTTTTTCTACTACTTCGACAACTGGATCGGCAACCGGCTCTACAAGGGAAACCGGCACGAAGGGGACTGGGAGTACATCGAAATCTTCTTCGACCAAACGTCCAGCGACGACATCCTGACGAGCAATCGTGAACCGGTCGAGCTGAGGTATGCGCAGCACATGGGAGGGACATGTCGTCCGTGGACGGATGGCCCAGTCGGAAAGGAAGGTCTTCATCCGGTCGTGTACGTCGCGCGCGGTTCACACGCCAGCTATTTCCAGCCGGGCGGCTATCGACAGTCCCTCCACCACGTCCCAGTCCTC
>WNFX01006541.1_pt1 | contig 15541 bp, 12 predicted proteins | sample 5400111 | NCBI WGS metagenome assembly WNFX01 (sample SAMN13153363, study PRJNA577476) | soil metagenome | isolation source: 40 cm soil or saprolite under grassland replicate 1 | place: USA:California | collected 2016-06-15 | reverse complement strand
CCCCAGGAAACACGCGCGGATCTCCGTTCTCTCCAGCGCTGCCCGCAGGCGCGCCGGGTAGGACGGCGACAGTTCGAAGCCCTCGATCAGGAACCGTTCCGCCTCCTCGGCGCACACCTCAGCCGCCTGCTCGATATGCGGGTACATGAACTCGGCCAGCAACGAAGCGTCGACCGGATCCTGATCGATGGCGTCGAGCTCGGGAAGGACTCGCCGCAGCACCGTCCGGAGCACGTCGGTCGGTAGCCACGGGATCCTATCGATGGCCAGCAGACGCTGGGCCAGCGACGACTTACCGACCCGCGGCGCGCCCCCGACAAGGTAGAGGATGTGGCCGGCCATGGCGGCATTGTGTCTCGGCTGCGCCGCCGTATGCCACGCGCACTCGCCCGGTTCCGACATCGGCACCGCCACGCCGAGGATCGCCACGCCGGGACGGAACGTCGTTCGGATCTGGCTCGCCGTTGGACGCTAACCCTACCGGCCAAGTGATCATGGTGTACACGACGCAGTGCGAGCCCCTACCGTACGACCGATGAGGACCACGTTGGTGGTTGGCGTTGACGCAGGTGGTACGACGACGCGTTGCCTGGTTGCGACCCTCGACGGCGCGGTCGTCGCCCGAGGCGAGGCAGGTGGCGCGAGCCAGCGGTCGAGCACGCGCCGGCCGGCCGACCCGCTTACCGCCGCGCTGCGATCCGCGCTGTCCGAAGTGGACAACCGTCTCGTCGCTGGCGGGGTGGTTGGCGCTGCGGGCGCCGGCCCGGCCGGTCGGACGGTCGCGCAGGATGCCGCGTCGACCGCATGGCGGTCGGTCGGCCTGCCGGGCGAGGTCACGCTCGTCACGGATCTCGAGGTGGCGTTCTTCGCCGGTACGCCGTTGGACACCGGCCTGTTGCTGCTCGCCGGCACCGGAGCGGTCGCGGCGGCGTTTCGTGACGGCGCGATCCAGCGCCGGTGCGACGGGTACGGCTGGCTGCTCGGCGACGAGGGATCGGCGGTGTGGATGGGTCGTGAAGGGCTGCGCAGCGTACTCGCCGCGCTGGACGGGCGCGGCGCACCAACGTCGTTGACGTTGGCCGTGTCCGCTCTGCTGCTCGGCCAGGACACCGTCGGGTCCGATCCGGAGGCGCATGCGCAGGCCCTCGTCGGCATCGCGTTCGCGATGCCCCCGGCTCAGCTCGGCCGGCTGGCACCGGTGGTCAGTTCCGCCGCGGCCGCTGGCGACCCGGTGGCGCGCGGAATCACCGACGCGGCGACAGACCGGCTCATCCACGCGTTGGACACGGTCGCCCGCGACCAGCCCGCGCCCCCGGTCGTAGTCCTGGCCGGCTCGGTGCTGCTCTCTCCCGGCCCGGTAGCGGCCGGGGTCTGTGCCCGTGTACGAGAACGGTTCGGCGTCGAGCCGTTGCCAGCGCGTGACGGTGCCGCCGGCGCCGCCGTCATGGCGATCGCGCGGGTACGCGGCGCGGCCGTACCACCCGACGTGCACGCGCGCCTCACCGGCAATGACGTCGGCGGCAGGTGATCCGTCGGCGTTTGCAGCGCCCGCCACCTACTCAGGAGCCACGAGGGACAGCAGCGTGTCCAGAGCCACCTTCGCCTCGCCGTTGGCCCGCAGCAGTGCGGCCCGGCAGGTGTCCAGGTCGGCACCGGTGGCCTGGGCCAGCATGCGGATCTGCCGGCTGCGCAGCTTTTCGTTACCGGCGATCACGTAGGTCATGAGGTTGGAGTACGTCCGGCCCAGCCGGATCATCACCGCGGTCGATAGCGCGTTGAGCACCAGCTTCTGGGCGGTGCCGGCCTTCATCCGGGTGGAGCCCGCGATCACCTCGGGACCGGTGTCCACATCCACGTGCACGTCGGCCAGGGATGCCAGCGCCGCCGCCGGGTTGGCCGACACCAGCACCGTGCGTGCCCCGCGGGCGCGGGCCGCACGCAGCGCTCCGGCCACGTATGGGGTGCGCCCGCTCGCACTCAGCCCCACGACGACGTCGCCGGCGTCGACCGCCGCGCCGTCGGCGGCACCGCCCTCCTCGTCGTCCTCGGCCGCCTCGGACGGACTGGTGAGCGCCTGCGCTCCACCCGCCAGGTGCGCCACCACCCGATCGGCCTCCAACCCGAACGTGGGCCGCAGCTCGGCCGCATCGAGCACGGCGAGGCGTCCCGACGTACCGGCCCCGAAGTAGTGCATCCGGTGACCCGCATCGAGCGCGGCGACGGCGAGGTCGACGGCCTCGGCGAGCCGCGGCAGGGCGGCGGCGACGGCGGCCGGGACGGTCGCGTCCTCGGCGTTGATCAGCCGCAGTATTTCCCGGGTGCTCAACCGATCGATATCGGCGGTTCGGGGATTGCGCTGCTCCGTTGGCGGGTCGTCCAGCTCGGGCTGCTCGCCGGTCACCAGCGCCCTCGCTCCGGACGGGTCCGCCGGGTGCGCACCGCCTCGTACGTGGCCTCCAGGGCCGCGCGGGTCTCCGGATACGTCCGCTGCGCGACACCCACAAAAATGCAGTCCACAACCGTGAGCTGAGCGAGTCGGCTCGCCATGGCACCGGAGCGGAACGTCGTCTCGCGCGCGGCCGTGGTGAGCACCAGCTCGGCGACCCTGGTGATCGGTGACTTCGGGAAGTTGGTGAGGGCGACCGTCAACGCGCCGCGGCGACCGGCCTCGGCGAACGCCTCGATGGTGTCGATCGTCGTGCCGGTGTGCGAGATCCCGAACGCCACGTCCGTCTCTCCGAGCAGCGCCGCGCTCGTCAGTGCCAGGTGCAGATCCGACCAGGCGTAAGCCATTCGGCCGATGCGGTGCAGCTTCTGCTGGAAGTCGTGCGCGACGCAGGCGCTGGCGCCGACGCCGTAGATATCCACACGCCTGGCCGCAACGACCGCGTCGACGACACGTTCGAGGACGCCGATGTCGAGCTGGGCTCCGGTGTCCTCGACGGCGCGTGCATCGGCGAAGGCGATCTTCTTGACGACCTGACCGAGTTCGTCGGTTGGGCTGATGTCGCTGCCGGGCGCCTCGTCACCGCCGTCATCCTGGTTGCGCCCGGCCTCGGCGGCGAGCGTCAGGCGCAGTTGCGGATAACCGGCGAAGCCCATCGCTCGGCAGAAGCGGATGACCGTGGTTTCCGAGGTGCTGGCCCGCTCGGCGAGCTCGGTGATGGTGAGCTTCGCCGCAGTCGCCGCCTCGCCGATGACGACGCGCGCCACCCGCTGCTCGGCTGGCGACAGCGAAGGCAGCAGGCCGCGCGCCTTAACCGCGGTCGATGTGGCCCGCGCCCCGGACGGCTCGCCGCTCGAGGCCCCAGTGGCGGCATTCGCGTCCCGCATTTGCATGTCGGAAACTTTCCTAGGCGCCCTGTTATTCGTCAACGGTCTTCACCAACCCGCGGGTAGCGCAGGTAGGGACGCCGACGCGCATCGAACGCCGCCAGCTCCGCACCCCAGGCGCCGACGACCTCATCAGCGGATGCGCTCGAGTCCACCATCGACCGCAGCCGTGTTGACCCGGTCAGCTTGTCGATCCAGTACGGTCGCTGCGGGTCCGAGGCGTCTGCCCGCCAGGCGAAGGACGGATACTTGCGCGCCTCGACCAGCATCGCCACGCCGGTGCGAATCGGATCGAACGCCCGCTGGTCGGTGACCTTGACCTCCACGCCGGCGCAGAGTTGCCCGACGAACTTGTTGAACGTCGGCGTGAAGTAGGCCTCGCGAAACGCCACGCCGGGCAGCCCGGCCGCGTTGAGCCGGTCGGGCCAGTGGTAATCCAGCCCGGGCCCGCCGACCAGCTCGAACGGCCGGGTCGTGCCGCGACCCTCCGAAATGGACGCGACGCCTTCGAACATGGCCGTGCCAGGGTACACCAGCGCGGTGTCGGGCGTGGGCATGTTGGGGCTGGGCAGTACCCACGGCACGTCGGTGTCCCCAGCCATCAGGTTCGACACCCAGCCGCGGCACAGCACCACGTCGAGCCTGACCCGGGCGCCGGCCTCGGCCGGCAGGAACTCGCCGTTGAAGAAGTCCGCCAGCTCCCCGACGGTCATGCCGTGCTGCTGCACGATCTCCTTCTTGCCGACGCCCGACGTGAACGGTGTCGTCATCATCGGGCCGTACGCCCGGCCACCGATCGGGTTCGGCCGGTCCAGGACGACGTACCGCAGGCCGAGCCGGGCCGCGGCCGCCATCGAGTCATACATCGTCCAGATGTACGTGTAGAACCGGGCACCGACGTCCTGGATGTCGAAGGCAACCGTCTCCACGCCGGCTCGGGTGTAGAGCTCGGCCCATTTCGCCTGGCTGGCTCCATAAGCGTCGTACACCGTCAGCCCGGTGCGGGCGTCGATACCCGTACCCTCGCTGCCGCCGGCCTGGGCGGAACCGCGAAAGCCGTGTTCCGGGCCGAACACGCCGGCGATCCGGACCCGGCCGTCGGCGTGCGCGAGGTCGACCAGGTGCCGAGCAGACGACGACGGTTCACAACTCCTCCTGCTACCAGCTCAGGCCGTAGCCGAACGGGTAGAGCGCCGTGGTCGGATCGCCCGCCACGGGGATCGATACCGGCAGCCGCCCGTGCGGTGACCGCTCGCCGAGTAGGACCCGGGCGAGCGACTCCATGGCCGGTGGCGTGTAGGTGAATGTGGCGAGGTAGGTGGTGACCTCGGTGAAGTACGCGATGTCGTAGGCGTCGCGAACCGCGACCACGACCAGCGGCCGGCCGGTCGCCGCGAGTGCCTTCACCAACTGCTGCTGGCGCGCGCTTCCTCGGGCATTGTTGGTCATCACCACCGTCAGGTCGGCCGTCGAAGACGCCCCGACGACCTCGGCGATCTTCGCGTCGCTGGGTGCCGAGCCACTCGCGATCTGGGTGGTCTGGACGCCTCGGGCGCCGAGCCGTTCCGCCAGCGTCCTGACGTTGAAGAAGACGGTGGAGTCCCAGCCGGTGACCAGCACGGATCGGCCGGCGGCGGCGAACGGCAGGACGTGGGCGTCGTTACGGACCGCGGTCGTGGTGCGGTCGGTGATGTCCTGCGCGGCCGCGAGGTGGTCCGGGCGGCCGACCGTTCGTGTGGCCGCGTCAACGTCCACCATGGCGCCGGTGAGCAGACCGCGACGCTGCTTGAGCTTGAGGATGCGGTGCACGGACTGGTCGATGCGGCTCTCCGTGAGTTCACCGTTGCGCACCGCGTCGAGCACCGCCTTGTACGCGAGGTCCATGTTGGGCGGCATGAGCAGCATATCCGCGCCCGCCTTGAGCGCCAGGACCGGCACCCGGTCGTCGCCGTACTTGGCACGTACGCCGGCCATGGTCAGCGCATCGGTGATGATGACGCCGCCGAAACCGAGGTGGTCCCGCAGCAACCCCGTGAGGATCGGGTGGGACAGCGTGGCCGGGTCACCCGACGGGTCAAGTGCGGGCACGATGATGTGCGCCGTCATGATCGAGTCGATACCGCCCGCGATCGCCGCCTGGAACGGCGGGGCGTCCAGTCGCCACCACTCGTCCACGGTGTGGGTGATGATCGGAATCCCGGTGTGGCTGTCGACCGCGGTGTCGCCGTGTCCCGGGAAATGTTTGGCCGTGGCGGCCGCGTTCGCGCCGCGCTGCAGGCCGTCGACCTGCGCGCTGACCATCTCGGCGGCGAGCGCCGGGTCGCTGCTGAACGAGCGCACACCGATGACCGGGTTCGCCGGATTGACGTTGACGTCCGCCACCGGCGCCAGTGCCTGGGTTATGCCGACGGCCCGCAGCTCGCGACCGGTGATCTGCGCCGCGACGTACGCGTCGGCCCGGCTGCGGCCGGCGCCCAGCGCCATCGCACCGGGGAACGTCGTGGCCGGCGGGGGCATCCGCCACACCACCGAGCCCTGCTCCTGGTCGGTCGACACGAGCAGCGGGATCTTCGAGCCGCTGGTGGCGGCTGCCGTCTGCAGACCGTTGGACAGCGTGGCGATCTGCCGCGGATCGTTGAGGTTGTTCGACCAGGTGAAGTAGATGACCTCGCCCAGGTGGTACTTCGCGACGACCTCCGCCGGGGTCGCGACGCCGTACTCCTTCAGGTTTGCGGCGGCGTCCGCGGCCGAGGGTGCGGTGGCGTTGCTGCCGTAGACGTACGTGGCAAACAGCTGCCCAACCTTCTGCGGCAGCGTCATGCGCTTGACGATCTGGTTGAGCGGATCCGTCGCCGGTTGCGCGGCGGCGACGCCCGGCACGGCCACGACGAGTGCGGCGATCATGATCAGAAGCCGAGTGCGCATTTGGGGCCTCCCGTCGTTCGTAAATTAGCCCCGGCTCGAACCTTTGGCAAGAACCTTCTTCCCTCTTGCATGATCTGAAGGAAACCTTCATTCTCACATCGAGCGGCCTGGAAAGGTGGGGCGATGATCGGTCGATTGATCGCGTTGTGCGCCGCGGTGCCCACCGTCGTCGTCGCCGCGTGGGCGGCACCGGTGTACGCAGAGCGCGAGGTGGACACCGCACCGCCGAGCGCGTCGCCGGCCGACATCCAGTTCCAGCACCGCACACTGCGCCCAGGGGAGCCGCGCCAGGCCGGCCTGCTGCCGGAGTACGTCGAGCGCATGCGCAGCGACGCCGCGGCCTACCTGCAGCCGACGCCGGACCACCCGGGTCACCCCGCATACGCGGGTGCGGTGGTGCTGGCCGCCAAGGATGGTGTGGTCGTCCAGCGATTCGCGGTCGGCACGGCGGTACGCTATAGCGCGGTCGGCCCACCGCCGGCGCGAGTCGGCGTCGAGCTGCCCGCCGAGCAGAAGATCCCCGCCCGACCCGACACCATCTTCGACCTCGCCTCGGTGTCCAAACTCTTCACCACGATCGTGGTGATGCAACACGTCGAGCGGGGCCACGTCGACCTCGACGCTCCGGTCGCCCGGTACGTGCCGGAGTTCGCGGCCGGCGGCAAGGAAAGCGTCACCGTGCGCAACCTCTTGACGCACACGTCCGGCCTGCCGGCTTTCCTGCCGCTGTGGAGCACGTATCCCACGCCCGAGACCCGGCGCGCCGCGGCCCTGGCCACGCCGTTGACCGCCGGCGCCAGCCCGGGCAACCAGTATGTGTACTCGGATCTGGGGCTCATCGCGCTCGGCGTCCTGGTCGAGCGAGTCAGCGGCATGCGGCTCGACGCGGCGGTGCGCGCGGGTGTGACCGAGCCGCTCGGCATGGTCGATACCGGCTACAACCCGGAGCCGCGGCTGCGGGCCCGCATCGCGGCCACCGAATACCAGCCGTACGCCGGCCGCGGCATGGTCTGGGGCGAGGTCCACGACGAAAACGCCTGGGCGCTGGGTGGCGTCTCCGGCCATGCTGGGATCTTCTCCACTGTGGACGATCTGGCCGTGCTCTGCCAGACGATGTTGAACGGCGGCGAGTACCGCGGCGCCCGGATCCTGCATGAGGCGACCATCCGGTCGATGCTGGTCAACTACAACGCTCACCTGGAACAGCGGTTTCCGGACAGCGACCGGGGGCTCGGCTTCGAGCTCAACAAGCACTCGTACATGGACGGGATGGCATCGCCGCTCACGTTCGGACATACCGGCTTCACCGGCACCTCCGTCGTCGTCGACCCGCTGGCGCATTCATTCGTGATCATGCTCAGCAACCGCGTCCACCCCGACCGCGGCTGGGGCACCAACACGGTGGCCCGCCGGGCCATGGCTCGCGACTTCGCCAACGCTGCGCCGGTGCGCCCGCTGGCCGGCGGCACAGCGTGGCGGGCCGGCCAGCGCGACGGAGCCACCATGACCCTGACCGCGCCGCTGCGCGTGCCCGCGCCGAGCCCGTCGCTCGCCTCATTTCTGCTCTGGTACGACACCGAACCGCGCTACGACGTCGTACGGGTCGACACCTCCGCCGACGGCGGTGTCACATGGTCGCCCGTGACCATGACGCTGCGGTCTCCCACCGGCCGGTGGACCGCCGACGGCGCCGTTACCGGGTACGGCGGCCGGCGATGGTGGCGCGTTGCCGCCACGCTGCCGACCGGTACGACGCACCTGCGCTGGAGCTACATCACCGACGCAGGCGCACAGGGCCGCGGCGTCTATGTCGACCGCGTGCTGGTGCTCGCCTCCGACCTCGTTCTGTTCAACGGCGAAGCTGGCGACCGGGACCGGTTCCTGGCCGACGGCTGGGCCCCGGCATCCAGCTAGGGCGGTGCACCAAAGTCGCCGCCACGTCACCGAGGAGACCGCGCATGTCATTGAGTACTCAGGAATCCAGCGTCTCCCGGCGCGACCTGTTGCGGCGGACGGCGGCCGTCGGCGTGCTTGCCGGCGCCGGCGGCGGCCTGTTGTCCGCGTGCGCGATGGGCGGCGGTAGGGACACCCACGAAAAAACCCAGGGCGCCAAGAACGCCGCCAACCCGCTCGGCGTCAAGGAAGACGCCCCGCTCGAAGTCGTCATCTTCAACGGTGGTTTCGGCGAGGAGTACGCCAAGGCGCACGAGCAGATGTACAAGGAGCGACACCCGAAGGCGGAGATCAAGCACTCGGCCACCCAGGAGATCTCCAAGGCGCTGCAGCCGCGGTTCGTCGGCGGTAACCCGCCGGACGTCCTGAACAACTCCGGCAGCAACCAGATCGACTTCAACAGCCTGGTGGCGCAGGGCGCGCTGCAGGAGCTCGGCCAACTGCTCGACGCGCCAAGCCTGGACGACCCGAAGCGCAAGGTGCGCGAAACCCTGTCACCGGGCGCACTTGAGGTCGGCACGTACGACGGCAAGGTGATGTCGCTCAACTACACCTACACCGCGTACGGCATCTGGTATTCGGGCAAGCTTTTTGCCGACCGCGGCTGGCAGTATCCGAAGACCTGGGACGACATGATCGCGCTCTGCAAGCAGATCAAGGCGGCCGGCATCGCTCCGTGGACCTACCAGGGCAAGCACCCGCGGTACATGAGCTGGCCGATCCTGGCGTCGGCGGCCAAGCTCGCAGGCCCCGAGGTGCTCATCGCGATCGACAACCTGGAACCCAACGCCTGGAAGCACGAGGCGATCAAGGCCGCTGCCGAGGCGTACTCCCAGCTGGCCGTGGACGGCTATATCCTGCCCGGGTCGGAAGGGCTCGACCACATCCAGTCGCAGACCGAGTGGTGCCGGGGCAGGGCCGCGTTCATCTCGTGCGGGTCCTGGCTGGAAAGCGAGCAGAAGGCGGTTACCCCGCCAGACTTTCAGATGACGATCGCGCCAACGCCCAGCCTGACGAAGGGCGACAAGCTGCCGTTCGCGGCGATCCGCGGCACCGCCGGCGAGCCGTTCGTCGTGCCGGCCAAGGCGCAGAACGTGGCCGGCGGCCTGGAGTACCTGAGAATCATGCTGTCCAAGAAGGGCGCCTCGGACTTCACCCGCCGAGTCAGCAGCCTCACCTGCGTGCAGGGCGCCGCCGAGGGCCTGACGCTGCCGCCCGGGCTCGCCTCGGTGACCAAGGCGCTGCAAGCCTCCGGCAAGAACGGCTTCAACTGGGTGTACAACTCGTTCTACCGCAAGCTGGAGCGCAATCTGGTCGACGCGGCGTGCGGCGACCTTCTCACCAAGCGCATCAACGCAACCCAGTTCGTCGAGCAGTGCCAGAAGGGGGCCGACGAGATCGCCAAGGACAGCACTATCAAGAAGTACAAGCGGGCCTGAGACTCGCCGTCATGCGACACGGAAGACGCCTGTTCATCCTGACATTCCTGCTGCCACCGCTGGCGCTGTACGGAGTGTTCGTCATCTCGCCGTACCTGCAGGCGTTCCAGATCTCGGCGACCGACTGGCGCGGACTCTCGCCGGACTACCGGTTCGTCGGGCTGGGCAACTTCGGCCGGCTGCTCCACGACCGGTACGTGTGGAACGCGTTGAAAAACAACGCCATCCTGCTTGTGGCGCTACCCGCCGTGACGATCGCGCTCGGGCTGTTTTTCGCGTCGATGCTCAACGTCGGTGGCCGGCGAAACGGCGCCGGCGTTCGTGGCGTACGGGGGTCTGCCGTCTATCGGATCGTGTACTTCTTCCCGCAGGTGCTGTCGGTAGCCATCATCGGCGTGCTGTGGCGGGAGATGTACGCGCCGCACAGCGGGCTGATCAACGGGGCGCTCCGCGCGGTCGGGCTCGGGTCGATCGCCAAACCGTGGCTGGGCGACCCGTCGCTCGCGTTCTGGTGCATCGTGGTCGTGCTCGTCTGGAGCAACGTCGGCTTCTACGTGGTGCTCTTCAGCGCCGGCATGCAGTCGATTCCCCGCGACATCTATGAGGCGGCGCTGCTCGACGGCGCCAGCCGACTCACCACCGTCCTGCGGGTCACCGTGCCGTTGTTGTGGGACACCATCCAGGTGTCATGGGTATATCTGGCAATCCTCGCGCTCGACGGCTTCGCGGTCGTACAGATCATCACCAACGGCGGCCCGGGGTTCAGCTCTGACGTGGTCGGGCTGCGGCTGTACAACACCGCATTTGGCGACTACCAGTTCGGCTACGCCTCGGCGATCGGCGTGGCGATGCTCTTCCTCACCCTGTCCGTTGCCGTTCTGGCGCTGCGCCTGACCCGGCGCGAGCGGGTCGAGTTCTAGAGAGGCGACGCGAGATGGCGACCACCGAGGTTGGCCGGACCAGCACAGCCCCGCCGGCGCGGCCCGAACCCGGCCGCCACGGCGACCGGCCGGTGCGCCGGGACGCGGGCGTCGTCAACGCGTTCTCGCACCTGTTCCTGCTGGGTTGGGCGCTGCTCACCACGTTTCCGTTGGCCTGGGCGCTGTTGAGCTCGTTCAAGACCGACGAGCAGATCCTCACCGACCCCTGGGGGTTGCCGTCGACCCTGCGCTGGCAAAACTGGGTCCGTGCGTGGAACGAGGCGCACATCGGCCAATACTTCGTCAACAGCGTCGTGGTGGTCACCGGCTCGCTCACGGTGACCATGCTCTTCGGCGCCATGGCCGCGTACGTATTGGCCCGCTACGAGTTCCGCGGCAGCCGGGTCGTGTACTACATCTTCGTGGGTGGGATGATGTTTCCGGTCTTTCTCGCCCTCGTGCCGCTGTTCTTCGTGGTGCAGGACCTCGGCCTGCTCGCAACGCTGCCCGGGCTGATGCTGGTGTACGCGGCGTACTCACTACCGTTCACGGTCTTCTTCCTGACCGCGTTCTTCCGTACGCTGCCCACCTCGGTCGCCGAGGCGGCGCTGGTCGACGGGTGCTCGCACTTCGGCTTGTTCTTCCGCGTCATGCTGCCCATGGCACGCCCCGGCCTGATCAGTGTCGGCATCTTCAACTTCCTGGGCCAATGGAACCAGTACGTCCTGCCGATCGTGCTGATGCAGGGTGAAGGAGCCGAGAAGAAATGGGTGCTCGCGCAGGGACTGACCGCGCTCGCCGTCAACGAGGGATACCGCGGCGACTACAGCGGACTGTTCGCCGGCGTGGCGATCGCGATGCTGCCGGTGCTCCTGGCGTACCTCGTCTTCCAGCGCCAGGTCCAATCCGGGCTCACAGCGGGTCACCTCAAATAGGAAAGCTCGGCTACGCGACGTCGCAGCGCCGCGTCCCGCGAGGTCGGCTCAGCTAGCGCAGCGGAAAGAGCAACCGGTCCCGGCACAGCTCCAGCACCTCCACGGGCACGCCAGCGAAGACCACCAGATCGTCCGCGGTAAGAAACCCTCCCCGCAACCCACGGGCGCTGATGACGCGCTCGGCAATTTCGGCGGTAAACCCCGGCAGCTCAGCGATGAACGATGCGGGCACCCGGTTGAGGTCCACCAGGCCGCCGTCGTCGAACGTGCGCGGCAGATCCGGGCGGCCGATACGCAACTCTGCGCCCAGCTCCGGATCGCGCGCGAGGAGGTCGCGGGCCTGGTCGCGCCGCTCACGGCGAAGCAGCGCCTCGAGGTAGACCGGATCGGCCTGAATGGCTCGTTGAGCCGCCGCCTGCCGTGCCCGACGGTGGGCGGTCTCGCTGGAGACGGCCAATGCTCGCGCTAGCCGTGGCCGGACCAGCAGCAGATGCGCGGTGCCGATCATGAAGTTGATGATCACGGCCTGTCCGATCAGCGGGCCGTCCGACGCTCCGCTGAGCACGAACGGCAGCAGGCTACCCAGATAGCCCGCCGCAGCCAGCCCGAGCAGCCGAGAACGCATTCGCACCGCGGCGTAGCCGAACGCGAGGAAGGTGGCCAGGCCAAGCGTTGCCGGCGGGACGGCAGCGACCAGCCAGCTCTGTATCTGCGGCCACCACCGCCGCCAGGACTCGCTCACCATGGTTCGACGGTAGAGACACCACAGTGACAGTTGGCCTACCTAAACGGGCACGAAAACGCATCACCAGGAAGCGTTGTCGATGTCAACCACATCCGCCCATCGACAGATTGGTCATCCGGAGCGACCGCTCGGCGGCAAGAGAGGACGTCTTCTGCGACCGCGACTGAAGGCACTACGGTAGGAGCGTGGCGACCCTCGACGACGCGGCCCAGATGGCCTTGGAGCTGCCGGAGGTGGCTGAAGCTGAACGTCATGGCAACCGAACGTGGTCGGTTGCTGGTAAGGGATTCGCGTGGGAGCGACCCTTCAGTAAGGCGGACCTCAAGCGGTTTGGCGACCTGACCCCGCCAGATGGACCTATCTTGGCCGTTCGGGTCGAGGACCTCGGTGAGAAGGAAGCGGTGCTCGCCGCACAGCCCAGGGCTTTCTTCACGATCCCGCACTTCGATGGGTATTCTGCTGTTCTCATTCAGTTGAGGAAGGTCTCCAAGAAGGCGCTGCGAGATGCGCTTATCGATGGCTGGTTGGCATGCGCACCGCCGAACCTCGTGGAGCAATATCTCAAACGCCGCTAAATGCGGCACAGTCGCGTGCCTTGTGCGGTCGGCGGCACGTACGTGCGCGCCCCCTCCGGCCGTATCGCGGTGCCAGTGGATGACGCGGGCGAGTACAGGCGAGTTCAGCCGCTGCTGGTCCAGTCGACCAGCTGCTCGCCCGGGCGCGGAAAGCCGAACTGTCAGACGTCAGTGAGACGCTCGCCTCATGGATGATGACGCAGAACGCGAACGCGCAACGCAACCGGAGGAACTGAGCCGGCTCATCGTCGAGCGCCTCAATGCCGCTGATGTCGACGGCTTGGTCGCACTCTACGAACCGGACGCGGTGCTGGCTCTACCCGACGGCCAGGTCGCCACCGGCGCTCAGGAGATCCGCAAGACTTACCAGCGACTGGTGGCCGGCAAACCCACATTCGCGCCCGGCACGCAGCGACCGACACTCCGCTGCGGAGAGCTGGCCCTCACATCGTCTCGCTTGGCCAACGGTGTGGTCACCGCCGAAGTGGCGCGCCGCCAGCCGGACGGCATGTGGTTGTGGGTACTCGACAAGCCCGACGTCCTCGGATAGCGGGCCCTACCCCGACTAGGCTTCATCCGCCGCGCTCCCGCAACCGCGGGCCATCACGCAGTCTGCTCGACGATACTGCCACCCGCTCGTCACGTTCGATCAGAACCTGAGCGCACCTCGTCCGACAGCTCAGCGCGCCGCGCCCAGCTCGATGATCGCATCGCCAATGGATGTAGTCCGTCGCACCTGGGGTCGCGGACTGACGCAGTGATGCAAGCACCAGGTCCGCCTCGTCGTACTCCAGAACGCCTTGATCGACCTCATCGAGTTTCTCGACCCGCAACGGCTTCGGCTGCCCGCCAAGTACCGCGACAGACTCGAATCCCAAAGCGGACGAGCGTTCACATTTTGAAGGCTGAACGCGGACCTTGCTCGAAGAGCGCGGCTGGCGGGCAGAACCGTACGCCGCGCGCACCGCGGCAGATGCGGTTGTGCACCACCGCCCTTCGGGGCAGGTTCGCTTCGAGTGTCGTAGCGTCACGACCATGACGACGTGGAAAGAGTTCACCGAGCGGGCGCCTCGGATCGCCGCCATCTTCACCCGCCGCCATGCCGCCACCGGCAACCTTTGCCTGCTGGCCACGCTCCGCTCGGACGGCTACCCGAGGATCAGCCCGATCGAACCGAGGATCTTCGAAGACCAGCTGTGGATCGTCGGGATGCCGCGCACCACCAAATTCAGCGACCTGGGCCGCGACCCGCGCTTCTGCCTGCACACCGCGACCGTCGACGCAGAGGTTACCGACGGCGACGCGAAGCTATGGGGTGTGGTTGACGACGTCCAGGACAAGGCACTACATCAGCGGTTTGCCGCGGCACTTTTCGACGACACCGGGCTCGACCTCCGGGGACAGGACTTCGACCACTTCTATGCGGCCGACTTGACCGGCGCGTCGGCTGTGGAGGTCGGCGGTGGCCATATGGACATTACGATCTGGAAGCCAGGCAAGCCGGAGCGTGTCGTACGCAAGCACTGACCTGGAACGGAAGTCCGAGCCACTCGCGGCTAGAAGAGAGCGCTTCGCTGGGATTGGTTGGTCGCTTGAGCACACGTGCACCGTGCTTCTCACCGAGGTCATGAACGTCGGCACGCCGTCGCGGCGCCTGCTGTGCGTGCGTGTATCCGGACATCTGAGTGCAGCCGGCATTGGCCACGTTGGGTGCCAGCGCGGGTTCCGTCCGAACAGCCCGGCTTCTATCGTGAGGATTAGGTAGCTCTCAGCCTGAATCCACCGGTCAGGTGTTGGCCTTCACGTAGTTGATCTATCTGGTCGACAGGAAGCTACGGTCTGTTCGCAGAGTCTGGTGTGGGCGCGGCCGAGTTGCCGGGCTCGGGTTCCGGCTTGCTCCAGGACGGGGTTCGGGCTCGGGTGAGCGGGTCAGGGCAGTGCTGGCTGCGGCGGCGCGTGAACGGCGGTGAACAGGTTGTGCCAGGCGTGTTCCCAGGGCCAGGCTTCGGGCAGGTGCAGGATCACCCGGCGGGCGGAGCGGGCGATGCGGGTCGGGACCTGGATGAGCTGCTCGCGGATGGTGGCGGTCTCGGCTTTGGCGTGAAACGCCGACGCGGCGACACCGGCGGCGCGGGTCAGGTTGTGCGCGATGGCGGCCAGGGTCAGCCAGGCGTTGTTGGCCTGGAACGACCCGGAGGGCAGATGGGCCAGGGCGGATGCTTTCAGGTCCGCGATGGTCGGTTCGATGATCGCGTGCTGGCGGTGGGTGGTTTCCGCCTCGACCAGGGGTGCCGGGTTGTCGGTGAAGACCGGGTGGTAGCGGTAGACCGCGAACAGCTCGCCCTGCCCCTGGGCGCCGTCGGTGTTGCGGCGGACCCGGCGCACGATCAGCCGGGCGGTGACCCGCTGGCGTTCCGGGCGGGACGTGAACGCGGTGTAGCTGATCTCGGCGACCTGCGCTTGGGAGATCAGCTCCCCGGTGTCCGGGTCCTCGATCGGGTGTGGGTAGACGATGTCGACCCAGTTACCGTCCGGGATGCGCCCGATCGCGGCGGTGATCGACGGGTTGATCCCGGTCGACAGGCTGAACCAGACACCGGCGCGGCGGCAGACGGCCACCACGTCCGCGGTGTAGAACTTGCTGTCCGCCCGTACCAGGATGTTCCCGGTGGCGCCGGCCTGCCGGGCCGCGCCGATCGCCTCGGCCACGAACGAC
>WNFX01003544.1_pt1 | contig 15551 bp, 10 predicted proteins | sample 5400111 | NCBI WGS metagenome assembly WNFX01 (sample SAMN13153363, study PRJNA577476) | soil metagenome | isolation source: 40 cm soil or saprolite under grassland replicate 1 | place: USA:California | collected 2016-06-15 | reverse complement strand
CGAGGCTCGGATCGCTGCCGCTCGGGCTGCTCCTTCACCTCGCCGGCGATTGGATACCGCACGAGGACATCCCTGACCGCGCTTTCGAGATCGGTTCGGGCATCGCAGGGGTCCTGCTCCTCGGCGCTGTGCGCGGACCACTCGATCCCGCCGTCACGGGCGCGCTCGCGGCTTCATGTCCGGACCTCGAACACGTCCTTCGCTTCCCGCGGCCAGGCGGTCGCAAGCTCTTCCCCAGCCACCGGTTGCGCGGCTGGCACCGGAGCGGCGGCCTATCCGCGCCGGTCCAGCTCCTCCTCGCCGGCATCCTCATCGGCGTCCTTCTTCGCCACCGCTAGAACGAACTCCGCATCGTCCGGCCCGGTGCTCGGCTATTTGTCGGCTCCGGAGGTTCAAGGCCAGTAGGTAAGTGGTTGAGCGGATACTCGAGTAGCCCATTCCACTGGTCCGGTTTGACCGGAATGAGCTGTTTGCCTGTCCGGGTTGCCGCGGGCGTCGCAATTCCCGCAAAGAGCGACGTTCAGAACGGTTAGCAGCTCGAGGGGGGTTCAACCGCTGGCGCTGCTCGGCTTGTGGGCGCAGAGCACGGGGAAGGTGCCGTGCGCGGCGAGGATCCGCGGAATCCCCTCGAGGCGAGCGGCGACGCGGTCGACGAGCCCCTGGCCATAGCGACGGGTGACCTCGCCGTCGCGCTGCTCGTAGACGGCTCGGGCATGGTCCCAGGTGGGCAGCGTCTCGGTGATGAGGTCCCGGCACTCGACGACCCGGAAGCCGTGGCGGGCGAAGATGGCGGGCCAGTCGGTCACGAGCTCGGCGCCGGAGTGGTAGAGCACGGCTCGCAGCGTCCGATCGTCCGCGGGCGAGGGGCGGGCCCGCAACGCGAGGTCGGAGAAACCGACGTGCCCGCCGGGCCGCAGCACCCGGAAGAACTCGCCCACGAGGCGGCCCTTGTCAGCCTCGGTGACGCAGATGTCGCCGGCGGCCTCCAGGCAGACGATCGCGTCGAACGAGCCGTCGGGGAACTCGAGCGCGCGCGCATCGCCTCTCTGAACGAAGACACGCTCCGAGAGGCCGCGCGCGGCGATCAGCTCGCGTCCCTGGCGCACCTGCTCGCGGCTGATGTTGACGCCGGTGACCCGGCAGCCGTAAAGGCGGGCGATGCGCAACGCCGGCGCCGCGATCCCGCAGCCCACATCCAGCACCTGACCCGCGGCCTTCACCCGCGCCAGCTCGGCCACCAGGTCGGTATGGGCATCGAGCGCCTCGCCCAGGCTCTCGCCACCCCGGCGGAAGTAGCCGAGATGGAAGCTGTCGCCGTAGAACAGCCGCGCGTCGTCGGTGATCAGATCGAAGTAGGCGCCGACGCTCCTGGCGGTGCGCCTGCCGCATACGAGGACCGGCAGCCTCATCCCAACCGCCGCCCGGAGCTTGCGCGCACAGCCGGCCAGACCGCTCTCCCGCCAGGTGGTCACCAGCACCCTTGCGGCCAGCTCGGTCTCTCCCTTCTGATCCGGCCGAGGCCCGCTGGACTCGGTCCGTCTCGTCGCCCAGAACCGTCGAGCTGTGACATGCCCGGCGCTGCCCTCGACGCCCGTTCCATCGAGGCTAACCGACCGGCCGCTCCACCGCGCGCCGAGCCAACCACTCGATCGCAAGCTGTCCGCTGGGGGAGCCGGTTCTGGTTTGTCGCGGACGAGCCGAAGGGCGACACGCAGGCCTAGGGCACTGCACCAACAGCACCTGCCCGGCCGCAGGCCAGCGGCGCTACCCGGTCGCCGCCGCCCGGATTCCGCTGGCTGTCACGACCAGGTTTGCAACCGTCTGCGGCAGCGAGAGCGGGCGCCCGGCAAGGCTCGCGTCCAGGTTCCAGGGGGCGCCGATCCGGATCCAGAGCCGACCGCAAAGCGACGCGACTCGCCTGGCTCGAGCGTACCCTCGAAGAGGTCTCTTCCTTGCTCGCTCCGCTGTCGCACCGAGAGCCAGCACCGCCCCCGGGTGGCGCGGAGGACAAGGGCTGCGGCAGTCGGTTGCCTCGCTCGGCCAGCCTGGCCCGTCGTCGGCCGGGCCGGAGGCGTGGTGGCGGGGGCAGGCTTTCCGGTCGCTTTCGCCAAGGGTGCGCGCGAGCGGGAGGGCCGCGGTGAGGGGCTGCTCAGCTGCCAGGCAAGCAGCGCGCCGGTGAGCGCGAGGAGCAAGACGGCCGCGAAAACGCCGTAGCGCCGCGGAGGCCACGGTCGCAGCTCGAGCTGGTGAGGTGCCGGCGGAGCCCTGTCGGCGTTGAAGCGAGCGTTGTACTCGTCGACGAAGAGCTGGCCGTCGAGGCCGAGGTAGTCGGCGTAGGCACGGAGGAAACCCTTGGCGTAGGCCGAGCCCGGTAGGAGCCCGAACCGCTCGTCCTCGAGCGCCTGCAAGTAGCGCGTTCGGATTCATGTCTCTGCCGCCACTTGGGCGAACTCGATCCCGCCGCGAACTCGCGCTTCGCGAAGGGTGCTCCCGAGCTCGAACATGATCTTGCTTCGGACAGTTTGCCCGCCGGGATCGCCCGCCGAGACGGCGATGGATCGGTTTTGGGAACTGCGAAGAGTTTCTCTCCGACGCCCTCCCCCCGCTCACCACGTCGGGCATAGCCCTCCTGCCGCAGACGCTCATGCCAAACGACCACGCACTCCGTTGCTGCAGCAAGTGGCCTGGCCGAGCGCGGAACTGGAGGCGTACTAAAGCAAAGACCCCGCCAACCCACCGGACGTGAACCCCGCAGCGCGCTCCTTTAGAGTCGTTGTCGATGGCGGAACTGAACGAGCGCGCGCTGTCGATGATGCAAGTCCTCGCCGGCGCTTACGCTCAGGGGGAAACGCCGTGGGGACCCGACCGCGAGCTCGTGGCACGAGAGACAGCAGCCGATGCCGTGCTCGACGTCTTCGCCACCCTCGATGCGCTTCGCACGGACTCACCTCTGCCCCCGAATCGCATCGAGCACACGATCGCGATGCTCATGCTCATCCGGGAGTACATCGTGCCCCTGTCCTCTCCTGCGGGCGACGAGGATCTACTGCGGCAAGATCTCGAGCAGCTCGTAGCGAGCCTCCGTAAAGCTCGTCGCGACTTCGGCTTGCCGAGCTAGGAACGACGAAGCCCCGCCGTGGCGGGGCTTCGTCGTGTCCGGGGTGAGGAGCTAAGGGATAAGGTCGTCTAGTCGATCGCGATCGTCGCGCCGGTGACTCGGGCCCAAGCGCAGAATCGAAGCGAGTCCCGCAAACTCCGACAAGTCCCGGTCGGCAATAAGGCGCGTCGTCTCCCTCGGCTATACGGTGGATGGACCTTCCTGGATGAGCCTGTCGGAAATTTGTGGAGACCTCTGTTCGCGCTGCCGATGAAGCGGTCCTAGCCCGACTGCGGCATGCGATCGATGCCGAAGCGGAAGGCGAAGAGGAGCAGCTAAATGGGGTGCTGCGAATGCTCGCCGCGATTGGAGGGGGCGTAGAGTCTGCCCATGGCCAGCCTCATGGCGAAGATCCGCAAGTGGCTCGGGCTCGGTAAGAAGTCCTAGCCAACCGGTCGGCGAAACGCGGGGAGGCGGCTCCGAGGAGTAGAGTGGTTGGACTGGCCCTGCGGCCAGAACCCCGGCCGAAAGCCCGAAGGCCGCCGACGCGCTTCGACGCGCGAGGCGATGAGTCTAGGCAAACAGAGTTCGACTTGCAGGGCCAGCACTTTGTAGGCACTGCCTGAGCGAAGTGAATTCGGCCGATCGGCGTGTACCAGAGAGGGGGTCGTGGGCGGCGAGCCCGAAGGCGTGGGCGCTACCGTGGAGCACGTGCTCTACGACGTACTGGTCGTCTCGAACAGCGGCGGCGAGAAACGGTTTACGACCGAGCGGGACGCGCCGCTCTCTGTCGGCGACATTTTCGAGCGGGACTCCGAGTCCTACCGGGTACTGGCCATCCAGCTCGGTCACGGACCCTTCGATGGCGTCATCGAAGCCGAGTGGCTTGCCAGCTCGGGACCAAGCGAATTTGCGCTCTCTTCTTAAGTGTGCCGCACCAACGCACCAACTGAGTGCGTGAGCCCGCACCAGGTGCGGGATTGAGGCTCCCGGCCGTGCACCAACCGGCGCACCAACTCGATTAACCGGCTGTCGCAGTTCCGCCAAATGGCGACAGTCCTGCGACAGGAACTCTGGTGCACTTCAGCAAGCTGCGCGGGTTGCTCCGGTTCAGCTTCCAGCCCTTCCCGGGAGCGCTCCTCGTCGCCTCCGCGTTTAGCACGCCGTAACGCACCAGGGCCTGCTCGGCAGTGGCTGACCACCTTCGCTCTGCAGCCTTCAGGTCGCGTCTCTGAGCCCTTGTTGGCGCTTCTCTTGGCGGATGCCTAGCGGGCCAGATCTGGCTTGATTGAACGGCCTTAGACTCGGCGTTGGCGCTTTGGCGCTTTGGCGCTCGGGCGTCAATGAGAGGGCGTGGCGCCTCTGCAGCCTGCGCACCTCGCCATGGGCGCGCCAGTTCTACGACCAGAAGCGCACCGCCGGTAAGAGCCACAACGCCGCACTCCGCGCACTCGGCAACCGCTGGCTCGAGATCCTCTGGCACTGCCTCCAACACGGCCTCCTCTACGACGAAACCACCCACGCCGCCAACCGCAACCGCGCACTCGAGCCACTCCCGAAAGCCGCCTGAGCAGACGGGGGTTGACAGAGGGTGTCTCACCCTGCTCGCACCTGATGTCCACACTGCTCACCCCTGCTCACGCCCCTGCTCACACCAGCCGCGCGAGGCCGGAGGTGGGATCCGGGCAAAGCTTCGCTCGAGCGCGTTTTGCCGAGCAGGCTAAACGTCAAACTTTGGCTTGAATAAAGGCCCCCAGAGCGATTCGGCGACCTTTCGCCTCGCGCGCGAGACCGCATTCGAGAGGTTCGAGCTGGCCTTCTCAAGCCGCATTAGCGACCCGATGCTCACACTGCTCACTGGGTGAGCTGCAGCGGACAATGCCCGGCGCTTGGGCGCCGCGTTACGGCCACCCAATCATCACCGAGACGCCAAGGTCCACGTGAATCGCGTTACCGTCTCGCTTGGCGCGACGCCGCTCGGCCGAAGGCCGCGCCGCACGAACAGCGTCGGCGCGCCGGCGCCGAGGGCCACGGCGGCTCGCACCCGACCGATGCCTTCGACTCGCCAACGCTCCGAAAGGCCGATGACGAGGAGCCGAGCGTCGCGTGCGCCTTCGAGAACTCCCTGCTCACCGGGGCGAACGAGAACGGGCTCGGTGACGATGCCGACGACCTGCTGCACCAGCAGTGAGGCTCGAGCCAGAAGACGGCTCGCGTCACGCCTCCCCAGGGCGGGATTGGCCTCGGTTCCTAGGAGGCGGAGAGTAGTCCCGAGCGCGCCGGCCAGCCATGCTGCGATCTCGATGGCGGACCAGTCGTGCTCGACCCCGCCGAACGGCGTCACGACCGGTCCCGCAGCCATATCGCTGGTGCCCACAAGCACCGCGACGTCGCACGGCACGCCCTCCAGAATTACCGCGAGCTCCTCGGAGGGGCGCCCGCTCTCGAGGAGTCCCGGCGACGCGCCGACGAGGAGAAGATCGACGTCCTGCTGAGTGGCGAATCGGACGGCTTCGTTGTCGGGCTCGGCAGTGGTATAGGCAGCCACACGAGCCGACACGCCGCGCTCGGCTAGACCGCTCCGCCGTTCCGCGAGCTTGGCGGTCGCGGTCGCCACGTCTTCCTCGACCTTGAGCAGTCGAGTCAGGAGAAGTTCGCGAGGAGGCTTTCGAGCAAGCGGTTCCGCAATTGCGAGCAGATCATCGAGACTGTTCGAGTCGCCGTCAACGACCATAATCGCGCGCTGGGGCATCGGCGCGGAGACGTGCTGGACGTTCAGCGCTGGATCGTGTTGCAGAATCGACCTCTCGAGCCCCTGTAGCGAGGAGCTCGGCTCGACCCCCAGTTCGTTGACAAGCAGGCGCCGCGTCTGCCGATAGACCTCGAGCGCATCCGCTTGTCGGCCGGAGCCGTAGAGCGCGACCATGAGCTGTCCACGGAGGCTTTCGCGGAGCGGGTGCTCTCGGACGAGGCCCTCGAGCTCGACGACTAGCTCGCGGTGGCGGCCGAGCGCCAGGTCGACTTCGACCCGCCGCTCGAGCGCGCCGAGCCGAAGCTCCTCGAGGCGGCGGATCTCTACTTGGGTGAACGACTGATGTGCGAGGTCGGCGAGCGCCGACCCGCGCCAGAGGCCGAGAGCATCGCGAAGAAGTCGGGCCGCGACCTCGGGCGATGCCTGCCGTGCTTCTTCGACGAGCCGCTCGAACCGGAGCAGGTCGAGCTCATCCGGTGCGAGCCGGATCAGATAGCCCGGCTCCTGCGTGACGATCGCTTCGCTCGGGGCGAGCGTCTTCCGAAGCCGGGAGATGTGGTATTGGAGCGTGTTGGCGGCGGTCTTTGGCGCCTCTGCTCCCCAGAGCTCGTCGATCAGGCGATCGGTCGAGACGACTTCGTTGGCACGCGTAAGCAGCAGCGCAAGGAGTGCCCGCTGTCTCGGCCCGCCGAGCGTGCGAACACGGCCTCGGTCGACGACCTCGAGCGGTCCCAGGATCCGGAACTCCACGCTTCTCCTCCTGCGGCGACGCTAGCACCTCGGCGTCCGCTCAGCTGAGGCTCAGCGACGCCTCAGTCCAGCTCGAATTATGTGTCTACGGGTCCGCGCTCGTGCCGATCCTCGGTTGGCACGCTCGTGGCCGCGGCAATATCGTTCACGAGCAGGACGGCAGAAGCCGTGAGCAGCGACACCCAGCACGCGATCGGGACCGACTTCGTCGGGTACCGGATCGAGGCGCTGATTGGCCGGGGCGGCATGGGCGTCGTCTTCCGGGCCTACGACCTGCGGCTAAAGCGGACGGTCGCGTTGAAGCTCATTACGCCGGAGCTCGCGCTCGACGAGCGCTTCCGTGAGCGTTTCTCACGCGAGTCGGAGCTCGCGATGACGCTCGAGCACCCGAACGTCGTGCCGATTCACGACGCCGGAGACGTCGACGGTCAGGTCTACCTGGCCATGCGCTATGTCGAGGGAACGGATCTCAGGACGCTCCTTCGCGCTGAAGGGGCGCTCGATCCTCCGCGCGCCTTAGCGATCTGCGCTCAAGTCGCGGCGGCCTTGGACGCGGCGCATGCCAGAGGGCTCGTGCACCGGGACGTCAAGCCCGCCAACGTGCTCCTCGACGCGAGCGAGCACGTCTATCTGGCCGATTTCGGGCTGACGCGACGGCTCGAGGAGCAGGGCGTCCGCCGAGGCGAGGGCCGCTCACTCGGCACGCCTATGTACCTCGCACCCGAGCAAATCGAAGACCAACCGGTCGACGGCCGCGCCGACGTCTACTCGCTGGGCTGCCTCCTCTATGAGTGCTTGACCGGCGATGCCCCGTTCTCCGGCGACTCCCGACTGGCAGTGGCCTGGGCGCACCTGGAGGAGGAGCCTCCGAGCGCGAGCGAGCACAACTCCGACCTGCCCGAGGCGATCGATGCGGCGATCCGAAGGGCGATGGCCAAGGAGCCGGAGAACCGCTACCCGACCTGCACAGAGCTGATCGCTGCGACCGAGGAGGCGCTCGGGCCTCGCCGGCCGCCAATCGTCCGCCGGCGCAACCTCATCCTGGCCGCCGTCGCCATCCTTGCCACCCTCTCCGCGGGGCTCACCGTCGCTCTCATCGGCCGCGGCGGCGAGCCGGCCGCGTCCGGGCTCGCCGTTGGCGCCGACACACTCGTTCGCATCAACCCCACGACGAATGCATTGAGTGCTGTGGTCGACGTCGGCCAGAGACCTCTTGCGACAGCGGTCGGCGGACACAGGGTCTGGGTCTACAGCCAGGACGAGGGCACCGTCTCCGAGATCGATGCCCGCACCAACACTGTGCGACACACGACGTGGCCGACCGCGCAGCCGGCCGACACCAGCGAGTTCGCCGGGCCGGTGTTGGCCGCCGACGCGCACGGTGCGTGGCTCGCCGGCGTCGACGGGAACGGGAACTCCGTCCTGACGAGGATTCTCCCGGCTCGCCGCGCCATACGCGAGTACGCCCTGGGCCACGAGCCCGCAGGGATCGCGCTCGGACCCGCAGCCGTCGCGGTCGGAGAGGACGCTGTTTGGGTTCTCGACCGGGGCACTGGCGGCAGGGAGGTGCTGCGCGTAGACCCGGTCACCGGTAAGGTCAGCGCAAGGACGCGCTTCTCGAGTTCCTCGCAGATCGACGGTCTCGCCGTCGGTGAGGGCGCAATCTGGGTGGTGGACTCGTCTCGCGCGAAGCTGTATCGGATCGACGCTCGAACAGCCGAGGTCACCGTACGACGCGACCTTGGCGACCGCGCGACCCGCCCGGTCGTCGCCTTCGGATCGGTATGGGTCCACGTAACACACTTCGGAGCCGAACCTCAGCTCGTGCTCGTCGATCCTCAAACGCTCGACATCCGCGACGACTACCCCGCTTCGGAATGGGGCGACTCCACCAGCGGGTACGGCTCGATGTGGTGGTACGACGTGCCAAGCGGGACGGTCGCCCGCTACAGCCGCTACACGAAGGATCTGGTTTCGACGATCCGTGTCACGAAGCCGCCGCTCTCGGGGGGCCCGTGCTTGACCTCGATCGCTGCCGGCGCGGCTGGCGTTTGGGTAACGGTGGGAGGGCGTAGTTATCCGGGAGGGTGTGACTAGGCGGCTCCGATCCTCAGCGCACCCTCAGCCCCTTCTCAGTCGACACCACCACGCTTCCATCGAAGCGATACCCATGAAAGGGGAGCCCATGAACTCGTGTGGAAGGGACAGTCGGCGCGGCATTGCGAGCGTCCCTCAGGATCGTCGGGCGAAGAAGCGTTTGCACGTGGGAGTGGCGCTCGGCCTCCTGGCCCTCGCGCTTCTGCCTGCCGCGGCCGCCGAGGCCAAACCGACCATGGCGAAAAGCTTGCCTCCAACCGCGGCGCTCACCTGGAACGTGATCGCGGTCAACGCAGTCCGCAGCGCCGTCATCACGGCGGACGGGCCTCCGCGCCCCGTGCTCCAGGCTGAGGGCAGGGTCTACACGGCCTACGTCCAAGCGGCGGTCTACGACGCGGTAACGAAGATCGAGGGACGCTACGTCCCCTACCACGACTTCAGCGCCGATCCGGATGGCGCCTCGCCCGAGGCCGCGGTCGCGGCTGCGGCGCGGACAACGCTCGACTACTACCTGCCGGACCAGGCGGCGTCGGTCGACGCGCAGTACGCCGCCTATCTCCTGACGCTGCCGGACGCCGGCAAGACCGCCGGCGTCGCGGTCGGCGAGGCGGCCGCGAAAGACATCATCGCCCTCAGAGCCAACGACGGGCGGAACGCGCCGACCGCGACCTATGGCGATCCGACCCTGCCGGTCGCGGCGGGCAAGTGGCAGGTGGTGCCGCCGGCAACCACGGCGGCGACGCCCTGGCTCGCCTTCATGCGGCCGTTCCTGCTCGAGAGCCCGTCGCAGTTCCGCAGCGCTCCGCCGCCGGATCTCGGGAGCGAGCGGTACGCCGACGACCTGAACGAGACGAAGGCCTACGGGGCCAAGGACAGCGCACTGCGCAGCCCCGAGCAAACCGCGACCGCCTACTTCTGGAACGCGAACAACATCAACCAAGATGTTCAGGCGTTCCGCGACGTGGCGGCCCAGCACGGGATGGATCTGGTCGAGACGGCCCGACTGCTCGCGATGGGCGAGCTCGTCGCAGCCGACGCCGCGATCGCCTGCTGGGACTCCAAGTACCACCACCTCTTCTGGCGCCCGTATACAGCGATCCGCCACGCCGACCTCGACGGCAACCCAGCGACCGAGGCCGACCCGAGCTGGCTGCCGTTGCTGAACACGCCCAACCACCCCGAGTATCCCGCCGCGCACGGCTGCTTCACGGGCGCGCTGGGCGAGGTCGTCGCGAAAGCGCTGCACACCAGGCGGATCGACCTGACCGTCTGGGGCGCAACCAACGGCGGCGCGACCCTGACGACGACCCGCAACTTCGGGACGGTGAAGGAGCTCGACGACGAAGTCGTGAACGCACGCGTCTGGATCGGATTCCATTACCGCCACTCCGGAATCGCGGGCGTCAGGCTGGGCCGCGAGGTGGCGCACTGGACGCTGCAGCGCTATTTCCGTCCCGTCAAGGACCATTTCGAGGAAGAGCCCGGGGACGACTAACGGCGGCGCGCGGGCAAGGGCAGGGTGGGTAAGCGCCCCACCCTGCCTTTTCCCCACTCGTTCGCGTAATCGTCCCGGCTGACGCCAGTTATTACGGATGGCCATCTGGGACGGCCGCGTTCTCCTTGGCGGCGCCCGCCAACCCGCCGACCCGCCAACCTAGCGCTTTGATCCCGCAGCAGATGCGGGTTTGCGCCCTTCAAGCATCCGCCAATGGATCCGCCCCCCGCGAAGCCGATTGGAGCGAGGTTGTCGCAGTTCCCGCATTCCGCGACACCTGGCCAGCCAGCGCGCAAGAGACCGCTACCACCTCGCTAGCAACCCTCCAGGGGTGAGACGCTGCACGGACGAGGCGGCTCCATGTGCCGCTCTTTGTGCCGCCACCCGGTGCCTTCAAACCCGCAGCCTGTGCGGCTCCACGCCGCCGGCGTGCTGGTGTGCCGGTGTGCCGGGCCGGAACGTGAGAGAGCGTGCGGGGGCCGACAAGAATCCCGGCGCCGGTCGAGCCGCCGAGCGCCCACTCGCGCGCGGACGCGCTCCGGCCACTCGACCCCGATCCCGATCTCGGCCGACGCCGCAGGGGGGAGGCTCCACGCGGGGAGCGCCTCGCCGGTGTACCGCTCGGACTGCTGAGGCACGCCGCCGATCCTATGTCGCTACGAGCTCGCTGAGGAACGAGCGAGTGCGCTCGATCGCGGGGATGCTGCCCTTGCGTTCGTACGCTTCGAGCGCGCGCTCGGCCGCCTCGCGCGCCTCGTCTGTTCGACCCACGAGCCCGAGCACCTCCGCGAGCCCGGCGGCGGCGTCGCCGACCCACCACGGGTTGTTGCCCGGCTCCGCGAGCCGGAGCCCTTCGCAGGCTAGCGATTCCGCGACGGTGAGGTCGCCGCGGCGGGCGGCGAGCTTGCCGCCGAGCGTGCTCAGCCAGACCTCGTTCAGCAGATCGTCGGTGGACGTCAGTGCCTCGCTCTGCTCGTGGACGCGCTCGGCCTCCTCGTAGCGAGCCTGCGCGTAGAGCGCCTCGGCGAGCAAGGCCAGGACGGTCGAGCGATAGCCGCGTTCACCGAGTGCTTCGAGCTCAGACTCGGCCTCGCGGGCCACCGTCTCCGCAAGCGCTGCCTCGTCGGCGAGCAGGGCGATCCTCGCGTGTGGGATCGCGCTGCCGCCGTGGAAGCTCCTGAGCCCGAGCTCGGCGTAGACGGCGCGCGCGTCCATGACCTGGCGCAGGCCCTCGTCGAGCCCTCCACCAATCGCCGAGAGAGCGCCTTCCCAAAAGAGCTTGTGCGCGTGCTGCAGCCGTGACTGCGGCGGGTCGAACATCCCCTGAAGTCGGCGTTGCGCTTCCGCCACCGGGATTCTGCCGTAGAAGCTGCTGAGGCCGACGAAGAAACCCGTCTCGGTCACGAGCCACGAATCGCCGACCAAGACTGCGTACTCGTATGCTCGCTGCATCGCCGCGGCCAGCCCTTCGTAGTCCCCCGCGACGTTGTAAGCCTGCCCACGCGCCCGCCATGCTCGGGCGAGCCCTTCGTCGTCGCCGAGCTCGGTCAGGGCTGCGATGGCCGTGTCGGCGAGGTCGGCCGTTTCCTGTGCGTCCGCTTCGTGGTTGAGGAGTTGGATCCACGCCCGTGTCACCCTGGCCCGCCACTCGGTGCGGGCGTCGCCGCTCGCCGCTGCGTCCTCGATCAGCTCGCCGAGCACAGACGCACCCATCGTGAGATCCGTCTGCGCTAGGGCATCGCCGAGCGCGAGCCGAAGCTCGCTCCGTCGGGGATGGTCGGGCGGAAGCACCGCCAGAGCCCGCTTGATCAGGTTCGCAGCGGCTGGCATGTCCGAGCGCGCGGCGGCCCGAATGCCGGCGGCGCCCAGCCTTTCGCCGGCGCGGCGCCCGAGCTCGCGGCCCGATTCGTCGAGCGGGCCGAGCTCGCTGCGGTAGCGAAATCCCTGCTCGAGGTGATAGCCGACGATCTCGTCGAACTCGCTTCGCTCCTCCTCAAGCCAGTCGGCAAAGCGCTCGTGCAGCTCGGCTCGCAGCTCCTTCGCCATGCCGGAGTACGCGCCGTCCCTGATCAACTGATGCCGAAAGCGGAACGCATCAGCCGACGGAAAGACGGTCGAACGGTGCGGACGAATCAGCTCTTTTCGGACCAGGAGCTGAAGGGCGGCGGGGACCTGCGCGGGCTCAGCCACGAGCACGGTGAGCGCGCCGAGCCAAAACTCCTTTCCGATCACCGCTGCGCGCTCGATCACTGTTCGCTCCTGATCGTCCAGACGGTCGAGCCTCGCGGCGAGCAGTGCCTGGATCGTCGGCGGGACCGAGATTTCGGTGTCGGGCGCGCCGTTCTCACTGATCATCGCGAGCATCTGCTCGACGAAGAGCGGATTCCCCTCGGCAGCGTTCGAGACTCGCCTGCGCAGCGTCGGTGCGAGTTCGGCGCCGGCGAGCAGGTTCTCGATCAGCGTTTCGGCCGCCGCCTCACTCAGCGGCTCGAGCAAGATCGAGGTCGCGTTCAGCTTTCCGCCTGCCCAACCCGGCCGGTCGTCGAGCAGCTCGCCGCGGCTGATGCAGAGCAAGAGAATCGGAGCGTCTCGGCTTAAGTCCGCGACGTGCTCGACGAGGTCGAGGAATGTCGGCTCGGCCCACTGGAGATCGTCGAACACGACGACGAGCGGCTGCTCGCGCGCCAGCGCCTCGAGCAGCTTTCGGACCGCCCATGGAGTCTCTTCCGGAGACGCTCCGCCCTCGGCCTGGCCGATCGCGTTGAGCACCGTGTTGACGATCGTCCGGGCCTCGGGCTCGCCCTCGAGAAACTGGACGAGCCTTTCCTCGTTGCCCAACTGCTCGAGAATCTCGACGAGCGGCCAGTAGGTGATTCCCTCGCCGTAGGAGAGGCAGCGCCCGGTGACGACGGTGGCGTCCTGACCGAGGTCGGCGAGGAACTCTTGCGCGATCCGCGACTTCCCGATCCCCGCCGGGCCGAGAACTGTGAAGAGATGGCAGGACGACTCGTCCACAGATCGCCGGTAGGCCTGTCGCAGCAGATCGAGTTCCCGTTCGCGCCCGACGAGCTGCGACTCGAGGCGTCGCGCGAATGGCTCGGCCCCGGCCACGACCCCGAGCAGGAGCATCGGCGCAAGCTCGTCGGTCTTGCCTTTGACGGCGAGCGGCTCGACCGGCTCGGCCTCAACCGCCTCGCGCACGAGCCGGTAGGTCGCCTCGCCGAGAGGGTCTGACCCGGCTCCGCTGTCTGCTCCAGGCGCGCCGCGACGTTCACCGCGTCCCCTGTCACGAGCCTTTGATCAGAGCCCGGGTCGCCGGCCACGACCTCGCCGGTGTTGATGCCGGTTCGGTTCTGGAGACTGACTCCGTAGTCGCGCACGAGCTCCTCGTTCAGTTTGCTGAGCTCGTCGCGCATCTGGGCGGCGGCGCGGACCGCGCGCAACGCGTCGTCCTCGTGCACGAGTGGGAGCCCGAAGACAGCCATGATCGCGTCGCCGATGAACTTCTCGACAGCCGCGCCGTGGCGCTCGAGCGCAGCCGACATTACTTCGAAGTAGCGAGTCATGACGCGCCGGAGCGACTCGGGATCAAGCCGTTCCCCGAGCGCCGTCGAGCCGGTGACGTCCGAGAACAGAACGGTGACGGTCTTGCGAACTTCGGAACGCTCCGGCTCGCGCTCGGCGAGCGCGGTGCCACAGGCCGAGCAGAAGCGCGCATCGTCCGCGTTCTCTCGGCCGCACGCCGAGCAGACCCTCATGCGGAGATCGTACGGGCGTCTCGTAGCGGCTTCTAGGTTCGACCGCCGTCATTTGAGCCGTAGAGCCACTTGAGCCGGGAGCCCATCCCCGGCTCGTTGACACACATGACCCAAATTACCGAGCGGCTGGCACGAGAGACTTGATCGTCGGCGTCGGACTCAGGCAGGACGCTCTTTCGCCTTCCGCTCCGGCACACCGGAACACAGGAGGTCGTGGAACCGCACCGGCTGGGGTTTGAAGGCACCGGGTGGCGGCACAAAGAGCGGCACACATGGAGCCGCCTCGCCCGTGCAGCGTCTCACCCTGGAGGGTTGCTAGCGAGGTGGTAGCGGTCTCTTGCGCGCTGGCTGGCCAGATGTCGCGGAATGCGGGAACTGCGACAAGAAGTGGAGCATAGGCGCGCGCCGAACGCCTCGACTCGGACCGGGGGATCGAGGCCGGGATCGCTTGCGCAATCACGCTTCGAGACGCTTTAGGGGCCGTTGCGGCGGAGCTCCCGCTCGATCCGATCTGCGTGGTGCCGCGTCCATTCGGCGCGCTCGATCCCCGACGAGTGGCCGACGACGTCGCCGCCCCGGCGAAGAGCGTCGATCAGCGCAACGTCAAGCGACTCGCTCCGAGACTCGGGGCCATCGTCGCAGCTGGCGACCCAGGCCTGCTCCTCGCGTCTGACAAGCAATCGACGCCCATCCGGCGTGAAGCTGTTCCACTCGTGCATGGGGGGCTGCCCTCGCTCTCTCTGTAGCACTTACCCAAAGGGGTCTGCTCTTACACGGCGATGTTCAGGCCCGCTTGTCGGCCCGCACTCACCTCTCAGCCGCTCTCGCTGCCGAGGGTCGCTCCGCGCGAGCTCGACTCAAGGCATCTGCTCGCCGTGCCTCATCCACGCGGGTAAACCCCGACCGCAGGGGCCGATCTTATGCCCGCGTTCGGAGTTATCCGGCGGCAGCCGGACGGCCTCGACAGAATCCGCTACCACCCGTCGCATTTCCGCCAAAAGGCGACAGCTCCCCTTAAGCCGGCCGTGGCGGGAATCGAGCGTGCTTGCCAAGGCCCGCGGACAGCGACGCGGTCGGCCCTGGCGCTGCCTGGCCAGGTTTCTAGCCCGCCCTTAACGCACCAGAAGCGCACCAGCTCAAAAGACCCCGTCGCCGACGCGAGATGCCAGATCGGGCCGTGAGGCTCGCAGTTGGGCGGACGCGGCCGCTTCCACGGCCGCGGCTGGTGGGGCTCAATCCCGCAACTGGTGCGGGCTCAAAGCCCTCCATGGCCGCTCGGCCGCCTGCCGCCTAGCGGCAGTGAGAGTGAACGGACCCAGGCCCGCGCGGCCAGCCTCGTGGCCTGCTAGCCCTCCCGCTAGTGCTGTCGTCTGCCTAGCAGGCGCCGGTCGGAGAGCGTCTCGCCGAGCTCTTCAGGGCTCGGCTCTCCCTTGGCTTCGCCGAGCAGGTCTTCGAGGACCGCCATCAGCTCGCGGACCCCGTGGAGCGCCTGGCGGCGCCGCTCCTCCAGGCGCTGAGTCTCGGCCCGCAGTGTTTCCTGGTGCCGGCGGGCGGCTTCCTCGATCCGACGGGCACCTTCCTGGGCCGACTCGAGCACGGACT
>WNFX01008633.1_pt1 | contig 15554 bp, 15 predicted proteins | sample 5400111 | NCBI WGS metagenome assembly WNFX01 (sample SAMN13153363, study PRJNA577476) | soil metagenome | isolation source: 40 cm soil or saprolite under grassland replicate 1 | place: USA:California | collected 2016-06-15 | reverse complement strand
AGGTCGATGGTGATGCCCCGCCGCTTCTCCTCCTCCCAGCGGTCGGTATCGACGCCGGTGAGCGCCTTCACCAGGGCCGTCTTGCCGTGGTCGATGTGACCGGCGGTCCCGATTACGAAGCGGCGGAGGGGATCGGAGTGCGAATGGCCAAGGGGGGCACCCACGCGTGACGCTCCCAGAAGTCCAGGGCGGAAAGTGAGCCGGCCTCGGCGAGGTGGTAGCGCACGAATCGGGCGACGAGGCGGCGGTGAGCCGCGGCATGCGGCGAATCCAGCGCGGGGAGCTCCACCCGCGGGTCGTTCAGGGCGAGCAGATCGCGGTACGCCTGGAGCGGCAGCCGGCTCGGCGCCTGGTGAGGCGAGGGCGCCTGCTGGCAGCGCGGACAAAACACGCCGCCATCGGCCACGCTGAACAGCACCGGGCCGTCGCCCGTCGGCTCGATCGCCGCGCCATCTCGCACGCACGCCGAGAGCGACGGCTCGAAGCCCAGCACCGCGACGAGCCGCCACATCGACCGCACGGCCGTGGCGTCCGCGTGTTCGGGAGTCGCGGCGGCGAGGGCATCGAGCGCGGCAGTGAGCGTGTCGTAGGCCTCCGGGAGCGATGCCGGGGGCGCCATCTTGAGCATCACCTCGGCGAGCGCGGCGGCGCCCGCGAACCGGCCGACGTCTCCGGCCAGATCGCGCCGCAAGTTCACGAGGTCGAAGGCGCCGAGGGTGTGCAGCTCGCGCGCCTCGCGGAAGTAGAGCTGGGCCACGCCCTCGCTCAGGAGCTCGAGCCCCGCGCCGAACCGGCTCTTGGGTCGCAGCGCGCCCTTGGCGATGGCACTCTGCACGCCCAAGTCCCGCGTGGCGAGCCGTACGACCTTGGACGTCTCGCTGTAGCGATAGGTCTGGAGGACGACGGCGGGGGTGGTGACGAGGGACATGGCTACGGCGTGGCCGCCACCGCGGCGGTCGTCGGACAGATCCCGACCGTCACGGTGTGGATCTCGCGGTAATCGGGCGGCGCTGTCAGAACATGCACCATGCCGGGCCCGTTGCATCCACCGGGCCCGACCGCGTACACGCGACCGCGGAGGTCGATCGCGAGACCGTTGATGCCGCTGCCACCTGGCTTGATGCCGTTGCCAGGCGCACGCGTCACGGCGCGGATGGACGTGTTTACCTCGAGGATGCCCTCCCTGTCCGACGCGATCAGCAGACGGCTCCCAGTGGGATGAAACACCACCGCCCCCGGTGACTCACCCAACCCGTTGAGGACGGCGACCTCGGTGCGGCGTTTGGGATCGACAATGGAAAGCTTGCCATCCGCTGCTCCCGACCTGCCGGCGGCAACCACGTACAGCAAGCTGTCGTCCGCCACGGCGGCAAAGCGGGCGGCCAACCCGGTGAGTGGAATCGAATCAGGGGTGCGGACCCCGCAACACTCGAATGACGTAAGCCAGCTCGGCCCGGCCGGGACACCACCCACGAGATTGCTGTTGACGACGAACACGCGGCTGCCGACCAACACGACCCCTAGCGGGAAGACGCCGGCCGCAACGCTCGTCGTCTCGCCGGTGAAGTAGTTGAGCCGGGTAACGGAGTTGAGGGCGCGATTGGCGATCCACGCGATCGAGTCGTCCTGGATGGCGACACCGTCGGGTTCCGACCCGGCACGGAGGGGCAGCACGTAATCTCGCCGGCCGCACAGCGCGACGGGATCGGGGGGACATGTAACCAGGAGGCTCACGCCCACCGCGTCGGCCTGCTCGAGGGTGACGACGAACGCCCGGCCTCGCCCGGCGATGGTAGTAGGGTTCGCGGTAGTGCCTGGCCAAGACCGTGTCGTCACGCTGAAATCCGTGGCGGAGACCAGCGACAGGTCGAACGCATTGATGACGCCGATCACCTGCCCCGCCGAGCTGGTCTTCTCGAGCGCGTCGCTGCAGCCGGTCGCAAGGGTGAGCGCCAGGAAGGCGAGTCGTCTCATCGGGGAGTGGTCTCCACAAGATCACAATATACGAACCGATCGTCCCGCAGCACGACCGGGCCGCGCCTATGCTCGACCGGCTGCCTCAGCCCGGGCCCGGCATACACGAACGTGTGAAACTCACCGTTCTCCCCGCACGGATCGACCTCCGGGGGGAAGTCGTGCAGCAGGTCGGCGTCGAACTCCCGACCCGCGAATCCGCCCGCGAGCTGCGCGGAATCCACGCACACGAGTACGGCGCGGTACCCCAGCCGGACGAATTCGTGCGCGAGCGCGGGGGTATCGCGCAGCCACAGCGGAAACAGGCCCCGCATGCCGATCCGCGCCAGCATCCGCTCCCGATAGGCGCGAATGTCGGCCAGAAACAAGTCTCCGAAGACGACACTGTCGAGCCCCGCGTTCCGGGTCCGCAGCGCCGCGAGGGCGAGGCCCATGCTCGCTTCGTATTCTTCGTTCGAGGCACCGGGCGAGATCACCACCTCTTCGAGCGGCAGCGCGAGGGACTCGGCCTGCCGGCGGAGTAGCGTGCGGCGAACGCCGTGCATGCTGATCCGGTCGTATTGGGCCGTCACGGTGGTGAGGAGCGCCGCCACCCGGTAGCGCGCGTCGCTCCGGATCTCCCGCAACGCGAGCGCGCTGTCCTTGCCGCCGCTCCAGGCCACGAGCACGGGCTTCGTCCCGGTCGCGACGGTCACAGAGCCGGCCTCCCCTTGGTGTGTCCGCGGCTCAAGCCGCGACTCGGCAGTGCCGGTAAACCGGCGCGATGCTCGATCGGGCACGCCCGTTTACGGGCACTGCCGAGCCGCGAGTTTACTCGCGCCAACCGGCCTGCGCAGGGGTTCTCCAGTTCCGCTAGGGCCATGCAGCCGCTCTCCCCTCGAGCGTTGCGCTCGGGAAGACGTCGGGATGGAGGAGCGCGGCGCGGCGTCGATCTCGCCGCTTGAGAGCCCGTCGAGCGGTAAACGCGGCCGGGTAAGGCGCGGCTTGCTCCGGATCGCCGGGGGATAATCGCAGGAATGCGAGACGCCCACCAAGCGGTCCTCCAGGCCGACGGCACAGACAGTCTCGGTCGCACTCGGGAGGAGCGAGACGATCCGCTGCGCGACCGGCATCGCTTAGAGACCCACGCCGATGCGTACACCCGCGAGAATCGTGCGGCCCCGCGGTAGGAAGCCCGCGATCTCCGGAGCATGATCGTCGAACAGGTTCTCGATTTGCGCGGTGAACATCACGAGCCGACCGGCCCCGTCGTGACCGAGCAGTGCATACTGCCCGGCCAGGTTGACACGGGCGTATGAAGGCAGCGAGACCCGTCGTTGGCCGGCCGGGCGCGAGAAATCGAGGTCGTCACGCTTCCCCACCAGGCGTGTGGTGAGGACGAGGTGTCCCCGCCCCCCCAGTGCCGCGCTGACCTGCGGCGTGACGGAGTGCGCCGGGCGCCGCAGGAGCCGTTGACCCGCCACGAAGAGGCCGTCGGGGCTCGAATCGAGCCCGGGGTTGTCTACCCTCGTGTGGAGATAGGTATAGGCCAATGTACCGACGACACCTCGAGCGAGCCGGATTTCGGCGCTTGCCTCGAGCCCACGGGCCGACGCTCCCACGACGTTGAAGTAATTGATGGTGTCGGGCGGCGCAGGAGTGAACGTGAACTCGATCAGGTCACGGAATCGCTGGTCGAAGTAGGTCAGGGCGAGCCGCAGCCGCCCCTCGCCCCAGGCCCGCTCGATGCCTGCTTCCCAGCTCGTGGAGCGCTCCGGATGGAGGTTCGGGTTTCCGTGCACGGAGCCGCTGGCGAAGTTCTCGAAAAACGTGGGCTCCTTGTACCCGGTGCCTACTGTTGCGCGCAGCCGAGTAGTCGCGTCGATCCGGTACGAGACACCCGTACGGAACGTCCCGTGCGTGCCGAACTGCGAGTTGTCATCCAACCGCGCGCCCAGCGTGAGCCCGAGCGGGCCGTCCCCGGTGACCAGCGCCTGTCCGTAGTAGCCCGCGTTCCAACGGCGCACGTCGATCGAGTCGGGGAACGTCCCGTACGACGCGCTGAACACGCTTCGCCCGGTCTGACGCTCGTCTTCGTAGTCGATCCCGGCCGTCACCGCAGTGCCAGCGTGCCGCCAGGTCGCGAACGCGCCGCCGCTCGCCCGCCGAACCAAGTCGCGGCTTTCGAAGCTGCCGTCTTCTCCGGGCGAGTCCGGCCGGTCCTCTGAGCGGAGCCGGATTTCCCGCAGCGCCGCCACGCCACGCACCTCGAGGCCGCCAATGATGCGGCGGCCTACGTCCACGCTCAGACTGGGCCCCCGGTCGGCGCTGAACTGGTTCGAGTCCACGGGCTGCCCTGCCCCATTGGTCGGAAAGTGATAGGTATCGTCGCCCCAGCGGTACGCGAGGCTCCCGTCCGTCCGGTCATCAGGCGCGAAACGGACCCGACTACTCACCACCGTGTTCCGATACTGATTGTTGTAAGGGTACAGGCCGTCGGAGCGAAAGCGCGATACCGCGACGGAATAGCTCGCACGCGAGCCGCCACCCGCGAGCGCGGTCTCGTACTCGGCAGAGCCGTACGTCCCAGCCCGCGCCGCGGCGGTGACCCGCGGAGCGCCACGCCCCGTCCGCGTGAAGACCTGGATCACGCCGGTGACCGCGTCCGATCCGTAGAGCACGCTGCCGGGACCGCGCACGATCTCGATCCGGTCCACGTTGTCGGTCGTGAGATCCGCGAAGTCGAATGCGCCGCCGGGCTGGTTCCACGGCACACCGTCCACGAGAACCTTCACGTAGTCGCTCTCGCCGCCCCGCAGGAACAACGATGTCTGGCCACCGAACGATCCGGTTTCGACCACGGCGGCACCGGGAACTGTACGTAGCGCCTCGGCCACGGTCCGGATTCCGCGTAGCTCGAGCTCTCGGCCTGTGACGACGGTGACGGCCGACGCGACGGCGTCCACAGGCACGGGGACACGAGTCGCGGTCACCACAACTGGGTTCAGCATGACCGTGTCGGGCCCCTGGGCCGCGAGACCTCCCGACGTAGCGAGCGAAGCAAGCAGACTCACACGCAGCAATAGGGTATGGCGCATATCGGCCTCCGGATCAGGACAGGTGCCGACGCAGCGGGATCATCTGCGGGCGACCATCGAACGGCTCGATCGCGACGGGCCAGGAAAACACCCGCTCCACCGTCTCCCGCGTCAGCACGTCCGCGGGCGCCCCGCGGGCGACGGCCCGGCCTTCGGCGAGAATCAAGACCTGGTCGGCGAAGCGTGCCGCCAGGTTGACGTGGTGCGTGATCATGAGCGCCGCGAGCCCGCGCCCGTCCACGAGGGCGCGCACCAGCTCGAACAGCTCCATTTCGTGCCGCAGGTCGAGCGACGCCGTGGGCTCGTCGAGCACAAGGAGCTGGGGTTCCTGAGCGAGGGCGCGCGCGAGCCGGACGCGCTGGTACTCCCCCCCGGAAAGCGTCCAGAGCCAGCGGTCGGCCAAGTCCACCGCGTCACACGCGACCAGCGCCCGCTCGACGGCCGCTCGGTCCGCCGCGCGCACGCCGCCGAAGAGCGAGAGGTGCGGGTAGCGGCCCAGGAGAACCGTCTCGCGCACGCGCTGCGGGAACAGGTTCTCCTCGCGCTGCGGCAACACGCCCACCACGCGCGCGAGGTCCCGACGGGACCAATCGCTCGCCGGACGACCGAGGATCTCGGCTCGTCCCTCGACCGGTGGGACGAGGCCGAGCGCCGCCCGCAACAGCGTGGTCTTCCCACTGCCGTTGGGCCCGAGCAGGGCGTGAAACTCGCCCGAGCGCACCGCGAGCGAGACGCCCAGCAGCGCGTCGCGTGAGGCGCCCGGGTAGCGGCACGTGAGGTCGCGGACGGCGACAATCAGCTCACGGTCCATCGACGCAGCAGGAAGGCGAACAGGGGAACCCCCAGAAGCGCGGTCACGATGCCCACCGGCAGCTCGCGCGGCGCCACGACGGTGCGTGCCACGATATCGGCCGCGGCGAGGAGGATCCCGCCGGCCAGGAACGCGGTCGGAAACAGCGTGTGATGGAGCCGGCCCCAGAGGAGGCGACACACGTGCGGCACGATCAACCCGACAAACCCGATCACGCCCGCCACGGCCACCGCGGCGGCGGTCAAGAGCGACGCCGCCAGGTACACGAGCCGCTTGATGCGTCGCACGTCGAGCACCACGAGCGGCAGCGGCGCGTACACCAGAATCACGAGCACCGTGGTCCACGACGCACCCGAGAACCCACCCCAGAGCCAGAGGAACGCGTTGCGCAGCTCCGTGGCTTCGGCGAGCGAGACGAGCGCGGTCGTGATGGCCGCGGCGAACGCGCCCACGGCCACCCCGCCCAGCAGCAGGATCCGCGGGTCGAGCTCGGCCCCACCCATCAGCCCGAGGCGATACACCAGCGCCATCGCGCCCACCGCCCCGACGAACGCCGCGAGCGGGAGGGCCCAGGGGCCTGGGAGATGGAGGGCGATGGCGACGACTGCGCCGAGCCCGGCGCCCCCCGAGAGGCCGAGCAGGAACGGGTCCGCGAGCGGATTCCGGACCAGCGCCTGGAGTCCGACGCCCGAGACGCCGAGCGCCCCGCCCACGAGAAATGCGAGCACCGCGCGCGGCAACCTGAGCTGCCAGACGATCGGCGAGGCCAGCAGGTCTCCGAGCGGCACGTTCGCGGGCCCGAGGAGGAGCGCCGCCGCGAGCGTCGCGAGCACCGCCGCCGCGAGCAGGACGTACTTCACGGCGTGCCCTCGAGGCGCCGTCGCAGCTCGCGAATTGCCTCCGCGACGCGAGGCCCGGGTCGCCCGAAGAGCTGCCCCGGAAGAAACAGGAATTGCCGGTCCCGCACGGCGCGCACGACGCGCCACTCGGGACGCGAGGCGTACCGGGGTGACACGGGGGGGGCGCTGTCCGACAGGATTGCGACGAAATCGGGGTCACGTGCGGCGATCGTCTCGATCGACACCTGGGCGGAGGGCGAGCCGATGTCGTGGAACACGTTGCGCGCCCCGGCCAGCGCGGCAAGGCGGTCGAGGTAGCTCCCCGCGCCGATGACGATCGGCGGGTTGTCCCAGACGATGAAGACGAGGGACTGGGTGCTGGGGGCCGGGGGGGGGGGCTGGGACACAACGCGGTCCATCACCGTGGCCAGGGACTCGGCCGGGGCCTCGTGCCCGGTGAGCCTGCCGAGGCGCCTGGCGACGGGCCCCAGCTCCTCGAGCCGGTTGAGGTCGAAGAGCATCGTCCGGACGCCGAGGCGCTCGAGCTGCTCGGCCGCGGTGACGTTGGGACCGGACCGGTAGAGCACGACGAGATCCGGCCGGCGGGCGGCTACCGCCTCGACGCTCGGCGGCATGCCGTCGCCGACGCTCGGCACGGCGAGCGCCGCGGGTGGATAGTCACACCAGGTCGTACGACCCACGAGCCGGTCGCCGGCGCCGATCGCGAAGAGGATCTCCGTGAACGAGGGCAGGAGCGACACGATCCGTCGGGCGGGCGCGGCGAGCGTCACCCGACGACCCGCGTCGTCCGTGACGGCGATGCCGCCCCTCACCGGGGCGTGTTCGCCCCGCGCGCAAGCCGCGACGGCCAGCGCGACTACGGGCGCGAGGTGGGTGCGCTGTAGCCAGCCGCGCATAACGAAAACGCCCACCCCCGACGGAGCGGAGATGGGCTAGCGCCTGCGCCTTGTGCGCAGCGCCACCATCCCTCCCGCGAGGGATCTGCAGGTGGCGCGAACGGAGACGTCTCCTGGCTTCGGGCGAACGGCTCGCCTTCCCGGGTGATGACACCCAGTGGCGCTTGAGCCGCGGGCGCAGCCTGCTGCGCCCCTACATGCCCGTCACAGTGGCGGGGCCGCGCCGGATTCGCACCGGCTTCCGTAAATCCCCGTTCGCTTGTAACGACGACGCTAGTTTATCGCGGTTTCCGTCGCAGCGCAACTACGAAGCCGATGGCGAGCACCAGGCCCGCGACGAGGACGATGAACGGGATCAGCGACTCCGGCGCGAACCGGCGCTCGGTGAAGGCGATCGCGAGCCTCGCACCGGGCGCGAGCGACGGCGTGCGGTACCGCGCGAAGCGACGCCCGCCGATGTCCTCCGACCCGAGGGAATCGAGCTTCCCAGCGGTCACGACGGCGGTGGTGTCCTCGAGCAGCAGGTCCACTTCCTCGGTCGGTTGGTCGATCGGCAGGCTCACGCGACGCACCGTGGCGGAGAGCACGTACGTGTAGCTCAACTGTTTGCGCTCGGCGGGCGGGAGCGGGCCGTACACGGCAACCGAGTCGCCGCGCCGGGTCACGACCTGGGGCGAGACGTCTCCTTGCCCGACCCGGAACTGGATCGCGACCGGCGGTATGGCGCCCGCCCAGGTGGGACGCAGCGTGTCCCGGGCCACGCGCGTCGCGACACCGGGGTTCTCGAGCTCCACCAGCTCGAGCACGTCACGCGAGCCATCCCGCTTCTCTTTGGCGACGGTGACCAGCCGGCGCATCACCCGCACGGCCGGCCCGGTCGAGCTCGTGTCGTACACGTAGAGCGTGCGGAGGCCGGAGGTCGAGCGGCCGGGCGCGATCGGCTCCGAGAAGTAGGCGATCCCCGCGTGCCAGGTCGACACGACGTAGATCGCGGCGGAGTCGGGCCGTCGGATGGGTAGGGCGTAGTCGCCGCGGGCGTCGGTGCGGGTCGAGTCGATCGGCTGGCCGCCACCACCCATGGAGACCTGATGGAGCACCACCCAGGTACGGGCGGCGGGCCGTCCGGCGGGCCCATACAGGACCCGACCCGTGATCACGACTTGTTGTGCCCGGAGCCCCCCCGCGGCGGCGAGGCACAGCAGCAAGGCCGTGCTACGGAGTGAACTTCCCGAAATCTTCAGGATCGAGGTTCTGGAGGTAGGTCTTCAGCGCATCGGGATCGAGCGGCGTCGTGCCGGACTCGCCGCCAGCCTCTCCCGTCTCGACTGAGGTGAGCGCCAGCAAGCTCTCGCTTGTGAAAATCGGCGCTTTGAGCCGCAGGGCGACCGCGATCGAATCGGACGGCCGGGCGTCGATCTGGATCACCGCATCGCCGCGGTAGATGTGCAGCTCGGCATAATACGTGTTGTCCTTCACCTGGGTGATGATGACCTTCCGCAGGTCTGCCCCCAGGCCGAGGATCACCTGCTTCAAGAGATCATGGGTCAGCGGCCGCGCGAACTTCACGCCCGCGAGCTCCATGGCGATGGCGCTCGCCTCGGCGGGCCCGATCCAGATCGGGAGCACGCGCTCCCCTTCCTGCTCCTGGAGAATGACGACCGGTGTGTTGGTCGTACGGTCGAGTCCCAAATGCGCGACCCGAACCTGAATCTGGATGGCGCTCAGGTCCCCATCTCCCACGATGCGAGATACTTCTGCTGCTCGGGCGTGAGCGTATCGATGGTGACCCCCATGGCGGCGAGCTTCAGACGGGCAATCTCCGCATCCAGATCCCGCGGGATCCGGTGCACGTCCTTCGTGAGCTCCGGGGCGTGCTTCACGACGTGCTCGGCGGCGAGCGCCTGGTTGGCGAACGACATGTCCATCACGCTCGCGGGGTGGCCTTCCGCCGCCGCCAGGTTGATGAGCCGGCCGTCGGCGAGCACGAAGATGCGCTTGCCGCCCAGCCGCCACTCGTCGACGAACTCCCGGACCCGGGTGGGTCCCTGGGCCGCTTGCTTCAGGCCGTCCAGATCGATCTCGACATTGAAGTGACCCGAGTTCGCGAGCACCGCTCCGTCCTTCATGGCGCGCATGTGCTCCACGCGGAGCACGTGCGTGTTCCCGGTCAGCGTCACGAAGACGTCGCCGACCCGTGCGGCCTCCGCCATCGGCAACACCCGATAACCGTCCATCTGCGCCTCGAGCGCCTTGAGGGGGTCGATCTCGGTGACGATCACGTTGGCGCCCGCTCCCCGGGCCCGCAGCGCGAAGCCGCGCCCGCACCACCCGTACCCCGCCACCACCACGGTGCTCCCGGCGACGAGCAGATTCGTGGCCCGCAGGATCCCGTCCAGCGTCGACTGGCCCGTCCCGTAGCGGTTGTCGAACAGGTGCTTCGTGTCGGAATCGTTCACGGCGATGACCGGGAACTGCAGCACGCCGTCGCGCGCCATCGCCTTGAGCCGGATAACCCCGGTCGTCGTCTCCTCAGTCGAGCCTGCGACGCCGGCGACGAGCGCCTTGCGGTCGGCCCCCGAGAGACCCTCTACCCAGCGGCGGACCGGTGGTGCCAGGTCGTCGAGCCGGTTGAGCGCGATCATGTGGAGCGCGCTGACCAGGTCTGCGCCGTCGTCCATCGTAATGTCGGGGCGGTGCGCCAACGCCGCCCGGATGTGCTCGTAGTAGGTGGCGTGATCTTCACCCTTGATCGCGAACACTTTGATCCCGTGGTCCTTGACGAGATGGGCGGCCACGTCGTCCTGCGTCGACAACGGGTTCGACCCACACAATGCCACGTCCGCGCCGCCGGCCTGGAGAGTGACCGCGAGGTTGGCAGTCTCCGTCGTGACGTGCAAACAGGCGGAAAGACGTCGCCCGGCAAGAGGTCGCTCCCGGGCGAAGCGTTCCCGCAGCAAGCGCAGCACCGGCATGGAGCGCTCGGCCCATTCGGTGCGGCGGCGTCCCTCGGCGGCCAAGCTCAGGTCCTTGACGTCGGAAGCGGCGGTGCGGGCCGTCGTGGTCATGTATTCACCTTCTTAGAGGAGTAGTGCTTGGAGCGTTGCACGGCGACCCGGAGATCCTCCACGCGGTTCGCGTGCTCCCAGGTGAACAGCTCGACCTCCCGGTCCACGTCCTTGTCCACGAAGCGGCGTCGCTCGGGCGAGCGACCGAAGTGGCCATACGCGGCCGTGGCGCGGTAGATCGGGTGGCGGAGGTTCAGGGCCTTGTTAATGCCGAGCGGCGTGAGGTCGAACACGTCACGGACCGCGTCTTCGATGGCCTCGTCGGGCACGACGCCTGTGCGGAACGTGTCGATCATCACCGAGACGGGCTGCGCGATCCCGATCGCGTACGCCACCTGAGCCTCGCACCGGGAGGCGAGCTTGGCCGCTACGACGTTCTTCGCCACCCAGCGCATCGCATAGCAGGCAGAGCGATCGACCTTGGAGGGGTCCTTGCCGCTGAAGGCGCCGCCGCCGTGGCGCGCCATGCCGCCATAGGTGTCCACTATGATTTTACGGCCGGTGAGCCCCGCGTCACCCTGCGGGCCCCCGACCACGAACCGGCCGGTCGGGTTGATGAGGATATCGGGGTCCCGGACCTCGAACCCGGCGTCGGCGAGCACCGGCCGGATCACGAGCGCGATCACGCCCTCGCGCAGCTCCACGTTGTCGATCTTGTCGGAGTGCTGGGTCGACACCACCACCTTGCTGATCCCGACCGGGCGCATCCCTTCGTACACGACGCTGACCTGCGTCTTGCCGTCGGGGCGGAGCCACGGGAGGTCCCCCGCCTTGCGCACGGCGGCGAGCCGCTCGGCCAAGCGATGGGCGAGTACGATCGGGAGCGGCATGAGCGACGGCGTCTCGTCCGACGCGTAGCCGAACATCATCCCCTGGTCGCCCGCGCCGCCCGAGTCCACGCCCATCGCGATGTCGCTCGACTGGCGGTCGATGGTCGTGAGGATGGCGCAGGTCTGCGCGTCGAACCCGAAGCTCGCGTCGGTGTAGCCGATCGCGCTGATCGTACCTCGTACGATGTCGGGGATATGGACGTACGTGGAGGTGGTGATCTCGCCCGCCACGACGGCCATGCCGGTGGTGACGAGCGTCTCGCACGCCACGCGGGCGGCGGGGTCCTTGGCGATGATCGCGTCGAGGACCGCGTCCGAAATCTGGTCGGCGATCTTGTCGGGATGACCTTCCGTCACCGACTCGGAGGTGAAGACGTGGCGCTGCGCTGGCATGTGCCTGTCCGGCCGAGGTTTAGACGTTCAAGCTAGCGGCGCGCCGTCCCATGGGCAACCGGCCGTCGGGGTCGAGCAGCTTCAAGTCGACGGCTTCGGCGAGCGCCAGTCGCAACAGGTCGAGCACGTCGGCCGCGGTGCGCGCGGCGAGCGCCTGCTCGGCCGCCACCCGGGCGCGCGCCGCGCTCACCTGGCGCACGGTCCACTTGATGTAGGGCAGCGCCGGCGGCGCCACCGACAAGGTCTCGTAGCCGAGCCCGATCAACAGGAACGCCGACAGCGGCTCCGACGCCATCTCGCCGCACACGCTCGCGGGCTTGCCCGCCCGGCGCGCCGCGTCCGCCACCATCTTGAGAAGCCGGAGCACGCTGGGATCGTGCGGCGTGAAGCGGTCGGCGAGCCGCGCGTTGCCGCGGTCCACTACCAGCGTGTATTGCGTGAGGTCGTTCGTGCCGACGGAGAGGAAATCCGCCTCGGCCGCTAAGCGGTCGGCCATCACCGCGGCCGCCGGCGTTTCGACCATGACACCCACCGGCAGCGACGTCGCAGCGGCAATGCCTTCGCGCGCGAGCTGCGCCGCCTGCTCCGCCACCAGCGCGCGCGTGCGATCCAACTCGTCGAGGCGCGTGACCAGGGGGATCATGAGCCACACGTCGCCGTGCTTCGCGGCCCGCAGCACCGCCCGCACTTGCGTTCGGAAGATGTCCGGTCGATCCAAGCACACGCGGATCGCTCGCCATCCGAGCTGCGGGTTGACCTCCGACGGCGCCCGGAACGGCGCCGGGAGCTTATCGCCGCCCAGGTCGTATGTGCGTACCACGGTGGGATGACCCGGGAACGCCTGCGCGACGCGCTGAAAGTATTCGGCCTGCTCGTCTTCAGTCGGCAATTCGCTGTGCCCGGTGATGAGGAATTCTGTGCGCAACAACCCCACGCCTTCCGCCCGGTGATCCTGCGCGGGCTTGATCTCGTCGGGAAGATCCACGTTCCCGCGCAGCACGATGGTGACACCGTCGGTCGTGACGGACGGCTGATCCACGACCTCCTCGAGCCGCAGCGCGAGGTCGCGCCGCCCGAGCTCCCGCGCCTGCGCCTCGGCGATCTCGTGGGGCGTCGGCTGGAGCAGCACCGTGCCCAGCTTGCCGTCCATCACGACCATCGTGCCCGGCTCGATGCGCTCGGTGGCGCCGGTGACGCCGAACACCGCCGGGATCCCGATCGAGTGGGCCAGGATCGCGGCGTGCGACGTGCGCGTCCCCTCCTCGCTCACCAGCCCGACCACATGCTCGCGATCCAGCTGCACGGTAAGTCCCGGCGCGAGCTCCTTCGCCACGACAACGGTCGGCTGGCTGATGCCCTCCCACAGCTCGTCCGAGCCGCGGTGCATGAGGTGCTCGATCACCCGGATCGCCACGCCGGAGAGGTCCACCAGGCGATCCTTGAGGCGCGGGCTGCCGGTCGCGGCCCACATGTCGCGCACCTCGAGCGCCTTGAACTCATACGCCTTTTCGGCGGCGAGATGGTTCTCGCGAATCAGGTCCGCGACGCCGGAGAGAAACTCCTTGTCCTCGAGCATGAGGATCTGAGCGTCGAAAATGCGCGCCTCGTCCACGCCGGCGCGATCCTCGGCCTTCGCCCGCAGATCCTGGAGATAGCGCTTCACATCCTTCACCGCCGCACGCAGGCGGCGCACTTCTTTCTCCACCTGCGAGCGCGGCACGACGCGGTGCGGAACCTCGGGCATGGTCCAGCGCACCACGATCGCGGTCCCGACACCGATCCCCGGTGACACGCCGATGCCCTTGAGCTGCCGGTCGCTCATTCGCGGCCCTCGTTTTCCTGCTGCTCCGCGTCCCGCATCTCGGCCTCGCGCACCTCTTGCGTCAGGTGCATCTCGTGGAACCCGTCGGCGACGAGGGCCAGCAGCGCCGCCATGGCCGCTTCCGCGTCCTCGCCGTCGGTTTTAATGGTCAGGAACGATCCACACTCCGCCGCGAGCATCATGACGCCCATGATGCTCTTCCCGTTCACGGCGAGGTCGTCCTTGCGCACCTCGACCGCCGACTTGAAGCGGCTGGCGAGCTTCACGAACTCCGCCGCCGGGCGCGCATGCATACCGAGCGGGTTCACGATCTTGGCGTCGCGCTCGATCACGGCCACAACCACCCCGCCAGCGCCGCCACGGCGAGCAGCGCCAGGCCGAGCCGCAGCCCGGTGAGCCGCGCCCGCTGCCACCACAACAGCGCGAACCCGCCCGCGACCACCCCGGCGAGGGCCACGCGCGCCCAGCCGAAAAACGCGCCGCTCAGGTATTGGGCGACGAGCGGCAGCGCCGCCCCGACGACGAGCGCCATCGCCGGGCCGGACAGCGCCGTCGCACGCTGCAGCAGGGGCTCGCGCAGCGCCTGCGCCACCCGTGCCCCATACGTCCAGCCGGCGCGCAGGGCCCACCAGCGCAGGGCCACGTGTCCGACGTTGTACAACACGACGAAGCCCAGGATGGCCGGGAGTCCGAGCCCGAGCGCCACGCCGATGAGCGCCAGCCCCGACGTGAACGGCAGCCACCCCGCCCACACGAGCCGGTCGCCCAGCGAGCCGAGCGGACCGCACAACGCCGTGCGCAAGCGCTCGACCTGCTGGGGCGGCACGCCGTCGTGCTCCGCGCGCGCCGCCGCGCCGACGGCGAGGCCACACAGGTACGGGTGCGCGTTGAAGAACTGCGCTCCGCGCGCCACGGCGGCGCGATACGCCACGCCGTCGTCCCCGCCCTCGGCCCGCAGGTCGCGCAACAGCGGCTCCTCGGCGACGCCGATGCCCATCCCCTGCATCCGCTCGTAGTTCCAGGACCCCTGCACCGTGAACAGGCGCAGCAGGCTGCGCACGAGCCGGGGCCGGGCGCGGGTCCGGGCGGGGCTCATCGCAGCCATGCGACGACGGTGCCGCCCACCACGCCGGCCGCGAACCAGCGCAGGCTGGGTCCGCGTCCCACGAGGCGCAGCGTTCCCGCCACCCCCGCCGCGAGCGCGGCGCCCACCGCCGCCACGTTGAGCAGTGCGACTCCGCGCGGCGGGAGCGTGCCGGCAAGATAGGCACGCGCCACCAGCGCGAGCACGAGGCCCAGCGCGGTCACGACGGCCGCTCGCACCGCGTCGCGCAGGATCCCCGCCGCGTGCAGCCGCTCGAGCACCTGCGGGTCACCCGCTTCGAGCGCGGCCGCGGCGCGCCGCACGGCTCGGGTGTTCAGCTGTCGCAGCGCATGCAGGCTCAGTCCGCCCGCCATCCCCGTGATCAGGCCGACCAACGCGCCGAGCCCGAGCCCCAGCGTCCCGGCCGCCGCGTGCGCCGCGCTCACGGCCGCGACGGTGGCGGGGCCGTACTCGGGGTAGCGGGTCGCCCCCATGGGCAGGATGTCGTACTGGAACAGCTCGAACAACACCCCAAGCTGCAGGCCCGTCGCGACGTCGCCCAGCATCGCGCCGGCAATCGGCCCGGCGACGAGGGGCCGCGCGATCATCGCCTGGGGCACACTCACGAGGTCGAGGCCCACGAGCGTTCCCCACGCGAGCAGCAGGAGCAGCAGCTCGAGGCTCACGTGAAGTCCTCAAGCGGTACCGGAGCAGCCGTCGGGACGTCCTGGGCCGTCACCTC
>WNFX01004494.1_pt1 | contig 15559 bp, 15 predicted proteins | sample 5400111 | NCBI WGS metagenome assembly WNFX01 (sample SAMN13153363, study PRJNA577476) | soil metagenome | isolation source: 40 cm soil or saprolite under grassland replicate 1 | place: USA:California | collected 2016-06-15 | reverse complement strand
GAGCGCGTCGCCGCTTTCCTCGACTGCGTGGATGATCTTCTCAAACTCGGCAAACATCGTCTGCCGAAAGAGCGTGCCGCGAAGATCGTCGATCTGCCGATTGATGATATAAGCGCGCATCTTCGGATCGCTTGTTTGCTCGAGGAAATGATGGGTGAGCAACTCTTCGTTGAATGTCGATGCAACCTCGGCCAAAAAAATCGGGTACTCATAATCCTGAAAGCTCTGCGAGTTTTGAGAAAACCAGGTGTGCATCGAATGGCCAGCTTCGTGCGCCAGCGTGTAAACGTCGGCGAAGACGTCGTCCTGGTAATTCAAGAGAATATAGGGCGGCGCACCGTAACTTCCGGATGAAAACGCGCCGCTACGTTTGCCTTTTGTTTCATAGCGGTCGCACCAACGGCCGCGCAAACCTTTGGCCAGAACATCGACATATTTTTTTCCAAGCGGAGCAAGCGCGATGAGAACATGTTCGACGGCTTGATCAAAAGTGACGCGCGTTTCGACTTCCGGAACGAGCGGCACGTAAGTGTCGTAATGATGCAACTCGGGCAAACCGAGCACTCGTCGGCGCAATTCGAAGTACCGAAAAAGCGGTTTCAGGTTTGCGCGGACGGAGGTGATCAACCCGTCATAAACGGAAACCGGCACGTCGTCAGGGAAGAGCGCCGCTTCCAGAGCGGATGAGTAACGCCGCGCGCGCGCGCGAAAGATGTCGGCCTTCACCGAATAAGCCAATGCTGCAGCGAGCGTGTACTGATGATCTTGGAATTCGGCGTAGAATTGATGAAAAGCGCGTTTGCGCAATTTGAGATCGCGTTTTACCAAAAACGAACTGAAAGAACTTTGCGTCAGCGGTTTCTCGCGTCCGGTTTCATCGATTAACACGCCGAACTTCATGTCCACGTCCGTGAGCTGCGAGAACGTGTCGTCATACCCGCTAAGGGCGACCCGTCCTAACGCGAGAATGCGTTCCTCCGGTTCGGAAAGCACGTGCGGCTTCATTCTCCGAATTTTCTGGAGTTTGATCCGCCAATCCGCCAGTGCCGGATCGACAATGAACTTTGCGAAAGTTTCGTCGTCGATCGTCTGGATTTCCGGCGTAACGAATGCAGCCGCTTCTGCGATTTTCGTCATCAGATTTTGGATCTGCCCGATCCGCGCGAGGTGTTCATTGTTCGCGCTGTCCTCGGCCAGTCGAAGGGATGCAAAGTGATAAAGACGCTCGAGTTTCACCTCGAGCGACTTTTCAAATTCAAGGCAATCAACAAGGCTTTGGGGCGAGGCGCTGAGCTTGCCCTTCCATTCTTTCAGCCGCGGATAGCTTGTTTGGACCCAACTAAAAGCTTCCTGCCACTTCCCCACGTCAGTAAAAAGACCCGTCAGGTCCCATTTATCCGATTGGGGAATTTCGGAGCGCGTTGGTATTTTTAATTCGTCCATCAAGAAACGGCGTACTAAGGCGAGCGCGTGATTGAGGTCAATTTCGGCGCGCCCGGCGGTCGCCATCTACCAGTTCGGCAATCGCGGGGTGCAGGGCGATTTTGCGCATCGCGCGTTCAGTCAGTTGCTTGCCTGGTGGAATTTTGTGCCACGGTGAGGCGCCGGAAGGATGCGGCAACGGGATCAGGTCGAATTGATGTTGTGCGCATTCAACGCGGAATTTTCGGCCGATGACTTCGTCCAGTGTGGCGCAATTGATGAACCGCGCGATGGCGAGACGGCCGACCGGGATTATGAGACGCGGTCGCAAGATTTCGATCTCTTCATCCATCCAGGACGAGCAATTGCGAATTTCATCGGGTGCCGGAACACGATCGCCGCCGCTCGGAGTTTTCCCGGGGAAACATCGGCACACCGCTGCGAAATAAATTGTCGATCTAACGATTAACTCGCTTATGCCGCAGAATTTCTCGAACCACTGAAAAAGCGTACGCCCCGCGGTATGCGCGAACGGGCGTTGCAGAACCGGCTCTCTTGGTCCCGGCGCCTGGCCAATTAGCATGACATCGCTGACAACTACGCCGCCTGAAACTGGTGTCGATTGCATGCGCGGGCAGCGTCGACATTGCACGAGATGACTGATGTGATCTCCGAGACGAGCCTGAGAGCGCGAGTGGTTGACCATTTCAAAGAACGGTCAGCGCCGGAAAATCGACAATAGCAAACTCAGCAAAATGCTGAGAATGATGCAGGTGACGATGGGAAAATAAAACGCCGAGTTGCCGCGCTCGATCCGGATGTCTCCGGGCAGCCGTCCCAACCATTTCGGCGCAAAACCGCCCCAAAAAATCAACCCGATTAGCGCGATCACGACGCCAATAATCACCAAAAACTTTCCCATTTCCCGCACCGCCAGATTGTCTTCGAGAATTTAATTCAAGGCAACTGGAAGCGGATAGTTGCGTGGCACGAGTCGTGCGAAGAGATTCAAGGCAATGGCGGTGCAGTTTAGAGATTATTACGAAACACTCGGCGTCCAAAAAAAAGCGAGCGAAGATGAGATTCGGACCGCCTTTCGCAAGCTGGCGCGAAAGCATCATCCCGATGTCGCGAAGGACAAAGCGGCCGCCGAGGAAAAATTCAAACAAATCAATGAGGCGTACGAAGTCCTCAGCGATCCGGAAAAGCGACGGAAATATGATCAGCTTGGCGCAGATTGGAATCAGCCAGGTGGATTTCAGCCGCCTCCGGGATGGGGCGCGCAGCAGCCTGGCGGCGGATTTTATCAATACGGAGGCAGCGACGGCGGAGTCGAATTCGAATTTGGCGGAACTGGGTTCAGCGATTTTTTCGAGGCGTTTTTTGGCGGTGGTCGTGGGCGTTCAGCTTTTGGTGGATTCGGCGGACGTCAGGCAACAGCTGCGCGTGGGAGTGATGTCGAAGCAGACATCATGGTTACGCTCGAGGAGGCGCTCCATGGATCGACAAGAACCGTTTCGTTGCGCCGAGCGGGTTCAAACAAAACGGAGAGTTATCAAGTCAAGATCCCGCGCGGAGTTCATGAAGGCCAACGCATCCGGCTCGCCGGTCAGGGGGGAGCGGGAGCTCGCGGGGGCAAGAGCGGAGATCTCTTCTTACGTGTTCGGCTGGCGCGACATCCTGATTTTACGGTTGAAGGAAGCGATCTGATTCACGAGGCGAAGATCGCGCCATGGCAAGCGGTTCTTGGAACAGAACTGACGGTGCCAACGCTCGAGAGAAATGTCCGCTTGAAAGTTCCGCCAGGAACGCAGGGTGGGCAACGCTTCCGTTTGCGTGAACAGGGTCTTCCCGGAATTTCGGGCAAACGCGGGGACCTTTACGTGGTCGTACAAATGAATGTGCCGAAAAAACTAACCGAGCGGGAGCGGGAAATCTGGGGCGAATTGGCCAAGTTGCACGGGGCCTAGTTAGGGCCGTCTTCAACCAAATCGCAGACGATTGAGGTCAATCTCCGCTAGCTGCTCGACATTCGGCGCGAATTCGGCTTAACAAATTCCCCTTATGAAGATTTCACTCGGAACGGATCACGCCGGTTTCCATTACAAGGAGAAAGTGAAAGAGTTGCTCGGCACACTCGGACATGAGGTGAAAGACTTCGGCACGTTCAACGAGGAACCGGTCGATTATCCGCTTTTCATCCGGCCGGCGGCGGAAGCTGTCACGCGCGGCATTTGCGAACGCGGGATTGTATTCGGGGGTTCGGGCAACGGCGAAGCGATGGTAGCCAACAAGGTACATGGCGTGCGTTGCGCTCTATGCTGGAATGAAGAATCGGCACGCCTTTCGCGAGAACACAACGACGCCAACGTTCTTTCCATCGGTGAGCGCCTGATCCCCGAGGATTTGGCGTTGAAGATTGTGCGGATCTGGCTAGAAACACCTTTCGACGGCGGCCGACACGAGAGGCGTGTCGCGCAGTTGAACGCGATGTGATCGGTTAAACCCATCGATCCATACAGACTGCGACCAGGAAAACGGCGCTTACAAATGCGTTGCTCTGGAAAAAGGCGCGATTGATTCCGCCCAGGTCAAGTTTGCTCGCAGTTCTGTGTTCGTAAAAAAGTGCCGCGGCAACGAGAGGCATTCCACCGTAATAAATTAGCCCGAGCTGCGCGGTGATACCGAAAACGATCAGCGCGACAAACATTGCGAGGTGCAGGAATTGCGCCAGGCGGAGACTGCGCGCGATGCCAAGTTTCACTACAAGCGACCGAATACCTTCGCGCCGATCGAAATCGTAATCCTGCGTTGCATAAATCAGATCAAAACCGGCGACCCAGCAGACCACACCGAGTCCGAGCACAAGTGGCGCAAGATCGATACCTCCTGTCTGTGCAATCCAGGCAGCAACCGGAGCGACGCCGAGCGCCAGTCCGAGAAAGAAGTGCGTCGCGCTCGTGAACCGCTTCGTGAGCGAATAGAAAAAAACTACTGCGAGAGCAATCGGGGCGAGCATGAACGTCAACCGATTGATTGCCGTTGCTGCAAAAATAAATCCGGCGGAACTCAACGTGAGCAAGATAATTGCCCCCGATTTGGGAACTAGCAGGTGGCGCGAGGCGGTGCGCGGATTGCGCTGATCGAGCGACCAATCAACCAGGCGATTGAAAAGCATCGCCGCCGTTCGTGCAAAAACCATGCAGGTCACGACCAGTAACAATGTTCGTAACGCGGGCTGGCCATTCGCGGCCACGACAAGTGCGCCAAGAGCAAATGGAAGCGCAAAAACTGTGTGGGAAAACCGAATCAGACGGAAAAACCGCGCCAGCGACCCGTCGGGTCCGATCTTTGGCTCACCTTGTCGATCTTTGGAGTCCACAAGCAGCACGATCAAAGATCACCATCCAGCAGTTGACGCAATCGGTCGCTCGCCTTCGAGAGAATCGGCAGGCCATGAGCGAAAAGCATCCGTTCAGTTTTGTAGGCCAGAAGGCTTCGCAACGACCGCCGCATTTCTTTTTCATTCGAGCAGTACTTCCCAGGAAGAAAAGTAAAACCGTGCGGCTGGAAGTTGATCAGTGCGTCGCCTACGATAAGCGTTCCGTCGCCGGACGCGCAATGAAGGGCAATCTCACCCGGGGCTGCGCCATCGATGCCAACCACATGCAGTTCATCGCAAATCTTCTCACTATCGGCGAATTCGCTGAATTGCCGCGGCATCGTATTCGGAAATGCCGCGCGATGCGCAAAGATCGGAACCGAGAACTGCTCGGCAAACTGAAGAGACGCACGGTGATGATTGCAATTCGTCACAATGATTCCGACAACCGGACCCTCGCTGCGCAGTTGAGCAAACGGCGCGTCCCCCATGGGAATAGGATCGACAAGGAAGATGCCCTTCGCAGTGACGATCGCGCTCGAACAAAGATCGGATTTTACCGCGCGATCGTAGGCCTGCCAGATAAACAGATCAGCCGCGATTTTATCGAGATCAGTGGCAGCAGTCATCACGTCCAACGCGAATAGTTAACGGCCAGATTATGATTCGAGCGCGCTCCGGTTCGCCCCAAAGATCGTGGAGATCCGAGACAATCGCCGCGATTGGGTCTTTATGATTGTCGGCGATGAATCGCTGGGTCGCCGACCATGTTCGCAGATAACCTATCAAGCGCTCGAGCGACCAATACGCTTCCATTCGAAATTGGGGTGGGTGCATTTCAGCAAATGGAAACGGAAGATGTGCATACCCTTTCTCGATAACTCTTCGCTCCGGTGGCCAATACGGACCGACAATCTCCTCGTAAAAACGGTCGATCACGTTGTCGATGTTTGGTGCGATTTGCAGTAGATTATAGCCCAAAACGGCGAGCACGCCTTGCGGCTTCAGCACGCGTTTCGCTTCAGCGTAAAACAAATCAAGAGCGAACCAATGCAAAGCTTGCGCGACAGTAATAATGTCGATCTTATCGGAATTTATCCCGCTCTTTTCCGCCGCCGCCACGCGGTAATCGATACGCTCGTGTCGTGCCGCATTCTTAATCTGCTTCTCGCTCGCATCTGTAGCGATCACATGTCTGAATTTTGAAGCGAGCGCGACCGCAGCCTGTCCATTTCCGGTGGCGCAATCCCACGCAATCTCATTATCGGGCGCGATGTCGCTCAGATAATCAAATAATTCAATCGGATAATGCGGCCGGAATTTTGCATAATCCGCCGCCTGCACTGAAAAATGATCCTTGAAGTTCATATTCTTAGGTCGCGGCGCTGGTCACATCCGCCACCCGTGCGAACATTTCGTGATAAATGCGCTCGATCGCCATGCTCGGGTCTTCGAGCATCATCGATTCCTTGATCACACTCGCATAGATCGGGAATGCAAATGGTGAGACTGCGGTGAGCTCTCGTAGCTTCCACTCAAAATTCGAGACTGCTTCGAGGAAATCGTACGCTGCTTCGGCGTCAAGAAAAGTGTGCGCGGCTTGCCGATAAGCTTCGAGGAGAAGCGGGTGCTCCGGCTCATGTTGTTGCAGAACCCGAAAAAGCACTTCGGCGCTCCAGCTTAACTGTCTGACCTCGCGCTGTCTTCCCCTCGAGTTGCGCGGGACCATCAAGCCGGTTTGCGCGACCCCGCGAAATTGCCATTTCACCAGCTGCGATCCTCGGAGCGCTGAGTTCAAGTCTTCCTCCGCCCGATCACCTAGAAAGCAAAGCCGCCACTCCCCGAGTGGCATCTCTTGAAATCGCCGGAGCGTCAGCAGAAACCCGTAGTCATCTATCGTCACCAGCGCGTTGCCGCCGATCCGTTCCTTCACGCGCCAGGCGACGATGCGCGAGAGGGTATCATTTGCGCTGCGGCCAATCAGCGAATGGAAAAAATAATGCGAATAATCGGGTCCGCGATAAAGCTCGATAAGCATCTTCTGATCAACGGGAATTTCCGAGATGCTCATTTGCGCCCGGAACTGCTCGACGATCGCTTGTGCGTTCGCGATTGAGAGATCGTAATTCTCGACCAGCCAATCAACCGATTTCTCTTGTCGATCTGTTCGCACAAGGTGCGCAGCTAATTCCGTGCGCAATTTCCTCACCGCCCGCGCCACGCCAGAAGTGAGCGGCATTTTGGCGGCGTTCCATCGCGGCACGGTCGGGAGCTGGCCATCGGCACGTTCAACAAACGCTTCGTTCGCGCCGGTGTCGATCAACCGAACAACGCGCCCGGCGAGAACGAAGAGATCGCCGATATTGAGTTGTTTGATGAAATTTTCCTCCACCGAGCCTAAACGGCGTCGTTTGAGCAGAACATCGACATATCCCTCTGAAACAATCGTGCCGATATTGACGAGCAAATCGCGCGCAATGCGCGGATGCGTCAGTGATACCATCCCGTTGTCGATCTTGATTTTGCCGAAGAGACCGGAATAACGCGCCGCCAGCGATTCCCCGCCTCCTTCGAGATACCGCAAAATCCGATCGAATTCTTCGCGCCGGAGCTCACGAAACGGGTAAGCGCCGCGGATCAGGGCGAATGCATCATCAATCTTGATCGGCGCAAGCGCGGCAATTCCGACAATCTGTTGCGCCACGACATCGAACGGTTTTTCCTCAATCCGGATCGGATCGAGCGCTCGTTCTCGCACCAGTTTTGCGGTGACGGTTGCCTCGACCAGATCATTCACATTCGTCGCGACGAGCACACCGTGACTGCTCCGATTCAATGAATGACCAGAACGCCCGATCCGTTGAATGGCGCGCGAAACTCCTTTCGGCGTCGCAACCATCACGACAAGATCGACAGCGCCGATATCGATGCCCAGCTCAAGGCTGGTCGAGCAAGCTACCGCGCGCAGTTCGCCATTTTTCAAGCGATCTTCGACTTCGAGCCGCACGCTGCGGTCAAGGGACGCATGATGGATTTCGATTTGATCGGACAACTCCGGCAAGAGTTCCTTTAGTCTCAGACCGATTTGCTCGGCAGCGGAGCGGACATTCGTAAAGACGAGTACAGACTGTTGGCGTCGGATCAAGTCAGCCAGTTCAGCATAAAGACGCGCGCCAGTGTAGCCTGCCGGCGGATATGGATCGCGGCGGATCGGTGAAAAGACTTCGACGATCGATTTCTTTTCAATCCGCGCTTCTGCGACGAGGCAGGGTCGATCTCCCCCGACAAGGAAATGGGCAAGCAGATCGAGCGGTGCAGCCGTGGCCGAAAGCCCAACGCGGCAAAGCGGTGAAGCAGACTTTTCTTGCAACTGTTCGACACGTTCCAGCGAAATCGTTAAGTCCGCGCCTCGCTTATTTCCCGCGAATGAGTGCAGTTCATCGACAATGACGAACTGGCAATTGCGAAAGTGCGCTGCGTAATCTTCCTGCGCGAGCATGACTGCCAAACTCTCCGGTGTCGTGACAAGGAAATGCGCGCCCTCTTTACGAAACTTGGCCCGGCTCGCTTGCGTCGTGTCGCCCGTACGCAGATGGATCGACAATTTCTTATCGAGGCCCATGCCGGCAATCGGGGTGCGCAAGTTTTTCTCGATGTCGTAAGCAAGTGCTCGTAGCGGCGAGACGTAAATGCATTGGACTCCATCGAACGGATCGTGACTATCGATCTTGTGCAGGAGAAAATCGAAGACACCCAGGAAGCCGGCCAGCGTTTTGCCGCTCCCCGTCGGCGAGGTCAGCAGAATCGATTGTCGATCTAAGACCGCCGGGACGCAGAGCAATTGGGCATGCGTGAATGCCGCGAAAACTCCACGAAACCAACGCGCCAAATGCGGATGGACGCGCGCAAGTAACTCATGAGCCGAAATAGCGGTGGCTGGTCGCGGTTCGAATTTCCGGTCGAATGCGCTTCCTCGTTTGCGGGCGGAATTCTCGTTGTTTTTCATCGGCGCGCACGGTTCGCGACAGCAAATCCATTCGGCGGCGGACGCTCGCGCCCTACCGCTCTGGATTTACCGGAAAATGTTTGTTCTTGAGACGCTGGGGAACGCGCGTCGTCTGCTCCGATTCAATCTCTTCAGTCGCGGCGTTGAGTGCGTCGTAAGCTTCGCGACTCTTTTTTGCGCGGCACATGTAAGCAGTCGCGTGGCCCAACGGAATCCGCGCCTCGGGCAGACCGATAAATTCGACGGCTTGTTGCGTCGCAATCGCTAAAGACAATGCCTCGGGATCGGCGAGGCCCACGTCCTCGCTCGCGAAAATGACAATCCGCCGCGCGATAAAGCGAAAATCCTCACCGGCATGTAACATTTTAGCGAGCCAATACATGGCGCCTTCTTCGTCCGACGCGCGCATGCTTTTGATGAACGCGCTAATCGTGTCGTAATGCGCGTCACCAGCGCGATCGTAAACGATTGCCTTTTGCTGAATGCTTTCCTCGGCAATCGCGAGCGTGAAATGAATCACGTGATCGGCATCAGGCTGAGTCGTGAGCACGCCAATCTCGAGCGCATTCAAACATTTACGCGCGTCGCCGTCGCTTAGCTTTGCCAGATGCTGGCGGGCATTCTCATCGACCTTAACCTGGTAATTTCCGAGGCCGCGTTCCTTGTCGGTGAGCGCGCGATCGATCAACTCACCCAATTGCTCGACGCGGAGCGGTTCGAGTTGAAAAACTTGGGAACGCGAAACGAGCGGACTATTTACATAAAAAAACGGGTTGTAAGTAGTCGCTCCGACCAGCCGGAGATTTCCGCTTTCGACGTCGGGGAGGAGAATATCCTGCTGCGCTTTGTTGAAGTGATGGATCTCGTCAATGAACAGGATCGTCTTTTGACCCGATGTGCGAAGCCGATTCGCCGCAGCAGCGAGGACGCGGCGCATTTCGGCGACATTGCTTTCCACGCCGCTGAGCCGCACGAACTTCGCGTGTGTGATGTCCGCAATTATGTGCGCCAGCGTGGTTTTTCCGGTGCCGGGCGGACCAGAAAAGATTAAGGAAGGTAAACGATCGGCTTCAATCGCTCGGCGCAAAAGTTTTCCTGGCGCGAGAATATGCTCCTGACCGACGAATTCCTCGAGGGAACGTGGACGCATCCGCGTAGCGAGCGGCGCCGCGCTGTTTGCGCTCACAAGATCGACTTCCTCCTGTTCGTCGAAAAGATCGGGCACGAGAAAAAATACGGTGCACAACCGCCCTTCGCATCTCATTTCGGCTTAAGCAGGCGGCGGATTTACTCTCGCCAGCGTATCGGGTGATTGATAACTTCGATTACGAACATGAAATGCATTCTTGTTCCGATTGATTTCTCGGATGCGACACTGCGAGTCATCGATCTGGCGCAACAACTCGCAAAAGCATTCGATGCGGAAATTCATCTCATTCACGTCAACGAACTCACTGCAGGGGCAGCGCCAGGTACGCTTGGCTACGGCTTGGCGGGCATGCCGGAGCTCGCGCCGATGTCGGGCGTGCCACTCCCGGCATTTGAGCCGATGCCAGAGACAGGACCTGTCGATGAGGAGCAGCAAACAAAACTGACTCGCTGGCAAGAAGAAATCGCTCAATCCGGTGTCAAAGTGACCTTGCATGAGCCGACCGGAGCAGTGGTTGAAGAAATTTTGAATAAGGCAGATCTCGTCAATGCCGATTTAATTGTGATGGGCACGCATGGACACGGCGCGATGTATAACTTGCTGGTGGGAAGCGTGACCAAGGGTGTCCTCAAACGCAGCACTCGGCCTGTTTTACTTGTGCCCGGTCCTCGACCTTAGGTTCGCGCTCGCGGGATTGTTCGAAGAGCTTGCGTTGTCACCGCAAAATCGACGAAAAGCGGGACGATGAAATTGTCGAGCGCACCGCGCCAGCCATTCGTCGGGTTGACGATAGCGACCGCGATCGGAGTTATTTTCGCGGATTTCTTTCCTCTCGCTCCTTCGATCCTCCTCGCAATTTCGATGGTCATCGCAATCTGCGCTTTCCTCGTCGTACGTTGGCCGAGCTTGATCGCGACGTATGCAATCGTCGGAGCGGGTTTTTTTCTGCTGCATAATTTACAAAGCAACAATACCGAAGGTCAGCAGCTTGCTGCTCAAATTGGTAACCTGCCACGAGTTCTCACAGCGACGGGATTCGTGATCAGCGAGCCGAAGATCGCGCCGAACGGATTTGCCACATTCTTGCTAAAGCTTGAGTCAATCGAACTGGAAGGCAGGAAGCAGCAAACGCACGCGAGCTGGCTCGTCCGCTGGCGCGGTACTCCGGAATATGGCGATGAGTTGAGGCTTTTCGGAATCGCCGAGGTGACTGCACCGCCGCGAAATCCTGGTGAATTCGACATGGGCTCGTATCTCGCACGCCGCGACGTTCGCCGAACTTTCTTTGTTCGCTACCCGGAAGACGGTGCGCTGATTCAACATGGTGCTGGAAATCCGATCTTACGCGCAGCGCAGAAGTCGCGCGGATGGATGCAACATGCGCTTTGTTGCGGACTGGAGGGCTCACCGGACGTGCAAAATTTCCTAAGTGGAATCGTGCTTGGCCTCAGACACCAAACACCTGAAGATATTGAAGAGCCCTTTCAGCAAACTGGCACACTTCACCTCTTCGCTGTCGCTGGATTGCACGTGGGAATCGTCGCGGCACTTTTATGGATGCTGGCAACGGTCGCACGACTGTCGCGCAAATGGGCGACAGCGCTCATCATTCCTTCGATCCTCTTTTATGCCGCGGTGACGGGACTGCATGTTTCGAGCGTACGCGCTGCGGTAATGACTTCGATCTTGCTCGGCGGTTTCTTTTTCGAGCGAAAAGTCTTCGTTCTCAACAGCCTCGCCGCCGCGGCTTTTTTTCTTCTCTGCTGGAATACGAACGAACTCTTTTCCACCGGTTTTCAACTCTCCTTCTCGGTGGTGGGCGCAATCATTCTGTTTGCCGATCCGTTATTTGGGGGTTTGCGACGCTGGGGCGCTCCCGACCCTTTTTTGCCGCGGAGTTTACTACGTGGCCCGCGTCATCTCATGCAAACTGGTTTTGAATGGCTATGCCGTGGCGGCTCCGTTTCGCTTGCGGCCTGGCTCGGTTCGCTGCCATTCGTGCTCTGGTACTTTCATATCGTCACGCCGATTTCCTTGTTGGCGAACCTGGTAGTTGTTCCTATTGCCTTCTTCATTCTGGCAATCGCGCTGCTCTCGCTTCTGGTAACGCCACTACTGCTGTGGGCGGCTGTCATTTTCAATAATGCCAACTGGTTTTTGGCACAGCTTGTTCTCGGGATCGTCCACTTATTTGCCCAGGTTCCAGGCGGCCATTTTTACGTCGAACGGCCGCATTGGCCCCAAAACGATATTGCGAAAATCACGGTGCTGGACCTCGGCGCAGGGGCGGCTGTTCATTTGCGGACGCGAGGCGCAGATTGGCTGTTCGACTGCGGCAGCGATCGAACCTACAAGCGGGTAGTTCGCGAATACTTACACGCCGCGGGCGTGAACCGGCTCGATGGCGTGTTGCTCACTCATGGTGATTCACTCCATATCGGCGGCGCGGCGGAATTGTTGCACGATTTTCCGGGCATTCGATTAATCGACAATCCGGCGCCCGATCGCTCCGCCATTCATCAGCGATTGCAGCGCTTATTTCAACGGCGCGAAATAAAGTCGGATCATCTGGCCGCCGGAGACAATTTCCGTTTGTCGCGCGACGTCACCGGACATGTTCTTTTTCCGCCGCGGGTAGTTCCCGCATCCATGGCGGACGACCAGACGTATGTCGTCCAACTGTTCATTCCACCGTCGATCTCGATTTTGTTCATGTCCGACAGTGGCCTTGAAACCGAACGCGCACTCTTGGCGTACGGCTTAGATTTGCACAGCGACATTGTCGTTAAGGGGCAACACCATTCCGGGCAGTCCGGCTCCGACGCGTTTCTTGACGCTGTGCGGCCGCGGTTGATTATTGCCAGCTCGCGCGATTTTCCTGATTACGAGCGAATCAGCGACGACTGGGCCGAACGTGTGCGAGCACGCGGCATTAAGCTCTTTCGCCAGGATGAAACCGGCGCAGTGACGTTGCGCTTTGATCGCGACGGCTGGGAAGCACGAAGCTATCTCACCGGCAAAACATTTCGCAGTTCGAGCCAATGAATCGCAACGCCTTGCCGCTGGAAAACGCGCGCGAATCTGCTTTGCGGAAGATCGACACTCGCCGGATCGACAACCGCAAGATCGAGATTTGCCTGCGCGATCTCTTTGATCTTTTCAAGGTAACTAAGGTGATCGGTTGCGATGATAAGGTTCCCGCCATGAACCAGCGCCTGACTGATCGTCTTTAACAAGTCCGGGGTAACAATTCGTCGCCGCCAATGCCGCCGTTTCGGCCAGGGATCGGGGAACAAGAGATAAAATGTTTCCACGGATCGGCGCGGCAATAAATACCGGACCACATAGGAACTCTCCATCCGCAGCACGCGGACTCCAGCTCGAATAGCGAAGAACCCCAAAAGCTTTCGGGGCGGTAAGCTGATTGAATCTCGCCCGCGGGCACGCTGAGTAGAAAACTAAGCAGTGGCCGTCTCAACAAGCCCAAAAAGCGGAACGAACGGCGAGCAGCATTGTCTAAGATCGACAACTATGAAAAGAATCCCAGCTCTTGCTTTGCTCTTGAGCGCCCTCGTTGCGCTTCCGGTCGATTCTAGTCGCGCCCAAACTTCGTCCCCTTCGCCGACGAAGACTGCGATCTTTGCCGGCGGCTGCTTTTGGTGCATCCAACCGGCATTCGACAAAGCAAAAGGCGTGATCAAAACCGTTGTCGGCTATTCTGGCGGAACGGAACCGAATCCCACTTATGAACTGGTTTCCTCCGAAAAGACCGGCTACCGCGAATCAATCGAAATCACATACGATCCGGCTAAAATCTCATTCGGTCAGTTGCTCGATATTTATTGGCGACAAATCGATCCCACACAGGCCGATGGCCAGTTCACCGACATCGGGTCGAGTTATCGCGCCGCGATCTTTTACAGCAATAACGAGGAAAAAGGGATCACGGAAGCTTCAAAAGAGAAGCTTGCGCGATCAGGAAAATTCGACAAACCGATCGTAACCGAAATTCTGCCGGCAATGAAGTTTTATCCAGCCGAGGCGTATCACCAGAAATATTACCGGCAAAACCCGGAGCACTTCGAGGCATTCGAGAAAGGATCGGGTCGCGTTTTCTTCGAAAAGAAAACGTGGGGAGAGGATCGGTAAGCTCATATATTTTGAATCTCTGCGAAGGGCAGGCGTGTCTCGACTGCGATCACTCCTCTTGATGAGGGGAAATGTTCCAGAGTAAAACGGTTCCGGTTAGTTGCGGTGGTTAAAGAAAAACGAGAACAGGCAAGCAGGTCATCAGATGGCGGAGAGGGATTCTCCCTTTGCTGCTGATGTTTTTTGTGGTCCAAGCCGTCTTCGCCGGGAGAGCACGATCGTCAAAGGCAGCAGTCACGATTACTGAGTTCTCTGACTTTGAGTGTCCCTCCTGTGGCGGATAATTAAAGAGAATGCAGATTTGCCTCTGCGTTTCGATTTCCATAATCTTGCACGAGAAATTGTGCCAAAGTTGTCTCGATCCCGGTGCCAGGGGCTGTTGATTCTCACAGCTATAGCAGGCGCAAGCGGCCTGACGTTGATTTCGCTTCATAATTTTCGCCGCGAAGCGCAGCCGCCAGATAATCGTCCCATCAAATCGCAGATCGCCGGTTATGCCAGCTCGAACGCGTGCCGCTCGTGTCACTCCGGAAATTACGAGACCTGGCACGCGTCGTATCACCGGACGATGACCCAGGTGGCAACGCCCGACAGTTTGCCGCAGGACATGGATCAACTCCAAGTCGCGTTGAATGGGATCGAATACAAAGTCGAACGCCGCGGCGACGCGTTCTTCGTCCATAAGCGGCGAGGAAGCGGCGGCTATGGCGACGGGCAACAGATCGTGCTCGTGACCGGCTCGCATACTTTACAAGTCCCGTGGCTCGAGACGGGCCAGGGCCGCACGCTCGAGCAATTTCCTTTCGCTTACATCATCGCCGAAAAAATGTGGGCGCCAGTCAGTCAGACATTCCTGATGCCGCCGGACCTGAAGGAATATTATTCGATCGGGGCATGGAACGGTGCGTGCATGGACTGCCATGTGACGCAAGGCCAATCGCGTTTTGTTGAAGGCAACCGGTGGGACTCGCGGGTCTCGGAGTTCGGGATTGCTTGCGAAGCGTGCCACAGTGAAGGCGCCGAACACATCGCGCTCAATCGCAATCCCCTCCGGCGTTTCAAGATTCATCTCACGACTAGATCCGACCCGAGCATGACGAACCCTTCGCGCCTGAAGGCGCCGGACTCAGCGCTCGATTGCGGCCAATGCCACAGCGTTTGGGCTTTCAACAACATGACGGACAAAATCGATTTCAATCGGCAAGGCTCCGGCTTCCGTCCCGGCCAACACGATCTGGCCCAGCGTTTCGTTGTTCAACCGAATGCGCAAGATCACGGCAAGCAGAAGGATTTCATCCGCCGGACCGAGCCCAATTTTTTCAGCAATCGGTTTTGGGGCGATGGAATGGTTCGGGTCACGGGCCGGGAATTCAACGGCGTGCAAGCTTCCCCTTGTTTTCGCGGTGGCCAATTTTCCTGCATTAGTTGTCATGAAATGCATCTCTATCCA
>WNFX01012299.1_pt1 | contig 15560 bp, 12 predicted proteins | sample 5400111 | NCBI WGS metagenome assembly WNFX01 (sample SAMN13153363, study PRJNA577476) | soil metagenome | isolation source: 40 cm soil or saprolite under grassland replicate 1 | place: USA:California | collected 2016-06-15 | reverse complement strand
TTGTGCGTCTGGTTCGTCAGGCATAAATCGCAGAGCTCCTTCTGTTTTGTTCGGTTGCCATCAAAAAGTGATTCGCACGCCGAGTCTATCACAGCCGTGCGTGAACCCTTTTCCTGGAAATTAGCGCCTGATCTTTGACCAACCGCTCGCCGAAAATGACGGCTTAGTGGCCGCGCCTTTGCCCGCCGTCGCGGCGCCCGCCGCCGTAGCCCCCTCCACCACCATAACCACCGCGTCCACCGCCGCCGCCCCCGCCCGGCGGGCGAGGCTCACGGGGCCGGGCTTCATTCACGGTCAAAGCTCGGCCGTCTACCGTTTTGCCGTTAACTTGGGTGATGGCGTTTTGAGCTTCTTGGTCGGAGCCCATTGTCACAAATGCAAATCCGCGGGATTTGCCTGTGAATTTGTCTTGCATGAGCGTGACTTCCTGCACTGTGCCGGCCTGGGCGAAAAGCTCCTGCAGCTCGTTTTCGGTCGTGTTGAAGGAAAGATTTCCTACGTATAATTTAGTTCCCATTGAGTTTATTGTGGAAAACGCCGCTAGGTCACTGTTCCCGCTTATCGGATTTCAAATCGCCACTGAATAAACTCCAACTGACAATCCACCAACTTCCGAGCTCCGTTTCCGTTTCGGCCTCATTAGTAAAGTGCCTTTTTTCAGAAAGCAACATCAAATCGAGGGTCAATTGGCGATATTAAAATGACGAGATCCACCGCGTTAAACGGAAAAAGTGGTGCGGCCCGCGTTGCGGTTGTAGCCGCAGGGATAATCAGCCCGCTTGGTTGCGGATTGGCTGAGACGCTCGCGTCGCTGCAGGCAGCGCGCGACTGCATCACGCCGGTCACAAGATTCTCCGTGGATCGATGCCGATGCAAAACTGCCGGCCAAGTCCCGGATGAACGCGTGGTCGTCGAGCGGAATGGACGGCGCGGACAACGTCTGCATCGCGCCTCGCACATGATGATTACGGCTTTGGAGGAAGCGCTCACGCAAGATCGACAATTCGAGCCGGATTTAACCGTCGTGGGCACGACAAGCGGCGGCATGAGCTACGGGGAGGATTATTACAGAGCGTTACATCGACATGATGATTTACGCCGCTCTCCTACATGGATTGCAAATTATCCAGCGCAAAAGGCGGTGATTGATGCGCAGGAAGCATTTGGCATATCCGCGCCTTGCGAAGTGATTGCCAACGCATGTGCTTCCGGCACAAACGCCATCGGCCACGCCTTCGACTGCGTCCGCTCGGGGCGTTATGAGCGCGTCCTGGCTGGTGGTTATGACGCGCTCTCCGAATTGGTTTTTGTCGGCTTTGATTCGCTGCAAGCTTCAACGCCAGAGAAATGTCGCCCGTTCGATCGGCATCGTACCGGGATGGTCCTCGGAGAAGGTGCCGCGATTCTCGCTTTGGAGAATTTCGAGGCCGCGCGGGCGCGCGATGCGGCAATCCTTGCAGAAATAATCGGCTACGGTATTTCGACCGATAATTTCCACCTCACGCAACCGAATCCTTCCGGAAGTGGAGCGCGGCAAGCGATGGAGCGGGCTCTCAAGAGCGCGCGGCTTGCGGCCGACGCGGTCGATTACATCAATGCACATGGAACGGCTACTCCGTTGAACGACGCAACCGAGGGCAAAGCAATTGGCCAGTTGTTCGGTCGGGTCCCGGTAAGTTCGACTAAAAGCATGATGGGCCATTCGTTAGGCGCAGCGGGGGCGGTGGAGGCCATTGTCTGCCTGCTCGCGCTCCAGCATCAATTTCTCCCTCCAAACATCAATTTCCGCGCTCCAGATGAAGATGCCGATCTAAACATTGTCGCGAATGAATCGCAGCCCGCGTCTGTGCGCACAGTTCTTTCGAACTCGTTCGGTTTCGGCGGCACGAACGCTTCCATTGTAATACAGCAATTCAAGACATGAGTCTGGGTATTGCCGGCATGGGGTGGATTACACCATTGGGAGCCGGTATTGATCTCGTCTGGGACCGTTTGCTACGCGGCGAAGAAGCGCACGCTGAAAAAATTGCCGGGCAATGTGATGGTCAATCTTACACGGTTTTTCGAGTGCCGGAGTCCGTGTTAGCTAGTCTGGCGCCGCACCCGCGCCTGCGCCGTGTCAGTTTGATTTCGCGCTTTGCCGCCGCGGCCGGTTTGGAAGCATTGGCTAACGCACGCGTGAAACTCGATTTAAAGATTGCCGAGCGAACGGCGCTCATCTTCGCAATCTCGAATGGCGGCGTGATCTACACGAAGCGTTTCTACCGCGACATCGTTGAATCGGGCCCGCAGGCAGCCAGTCCACTCTTGTTTCCCGAAACGGTTTTTAACGCGCCCGCAAGCCACCTTGCGGCCATTCTTGGGATTACGGGCGCCACTTACACGCTGGTGGGTGATGGGGCCGTCGGGTTTGTGGCAATGAGAATGGCCGAGGAGGTAATGGCAAATGATGCGATCGACTATTGCCTTGTCGTCGGCGCGGAAGAAGTCGACTGGCTCCTTTGCGACGCGTATCGCCGGTGGCGTCTTCTCCGTTCGGAAGCTCCGGTCGAACCCTTCAGTGAAATCGCGAAAGGGATGATTTTGAGCGAAGGAGCCGGAGCAATCCTGCTGGCACGCGGAGGGCCACTGAAGATCGAGAGTACTCATGCCGGCCGCTACTACCGTAAACGCACTGACGCGGAAACAGTTTTGAAACAAATCCTTTCCGAGCTCATTGAAGCTGAAAACGACTTTGTCATTGCGAGCGCGAACGGCACATTTGTCGATCAAGCGGAATGCCGCGCGCTGTCGAGATTAGTCCCGGAGGCGCTCGTCTACACGGTGAAACCAGCGCTCGGTGAAAGTGTCGGGGCCAGCGGCTTGTGGCAGATCATCGTGGCAAGCCAGGCTCTACGGCACGAAGAACTGCCCCCATTGCTTCACGCGCCTGCCGAAATTCGGTTACGAATTCCAACTATTCGTATGAGCGTGAGGAGGGCGCGTGCCGCGATTGTCTTGAGCTGTGGGCTAAATCAGCAAATCGCAGGGCTACGTCTCGCCTTGGACGGCTGAAATCGATCAGGTGCTTTGTTGACAAAATAGGCTCTTGTGCAAATGAGCGGCTTCACTCGCATCCGGTTTTTGGCTTTGCAAGAGCCCCTTGCTCCGCTACCTTCGTCGTCCGCCATGCGAATGCCGGCTCGTTTGTTCCTTGCACTCTTTTTTTTGGCAGCTGGCTTGGCCAAGGGAGCAATCAAGACTCCGGAAAATTCACCAATCGAAATCACGTCCACTGGCGAAACCAGCTATGAGGATGGGCTGGCCACAGCGCGAGACAATGTCGCCATTCACGTCGGCGACACAGACATCTATGCCGATTACGCGCAATACAATTCGCACACACACGAAGTGCTGGCGGAAGGCCATGTGCGAATCTATCGCGATGTCGATCTTTACCTGGCCGAGAGCGGCATTTACAACATCGACACAAAACGGATTCGCGCGACCAACATGCGGACCGAATCGGATCCATACTTTGTAAGCGGTCAAAATGTCAGCGAAATTTCCGAAAACGGCTACCTGGTAGAGAACGGAATCTTCACCACGCATGATTCCCCAAATGCCAATTTCCATCTGCGGGCGCGGAAGATTCGAGTTTACGAGAAAGACCGTGTCGTTTTTCAAAATGTGACCTTCTACGTTGGCAACGTGCCGATCCTTTGGTGGCCTTATTTGTACCAGTCGCTCAGTGACGCGTTCAGCTTTACGGTCTCACCGGCGTTTTTGAGCTCATGGGGGCCATCGCTCCTCACTCAAGTGACGTTCCCGATCCGGGAGAACATCAAAGGCCGCGTTCGGCTAGACTATCGGGTCCGGCGCGGCGTGGCCATCGGGTTCGAATCGGACATCGATTATGGCAAAGACAACAGCAGCTGGGCCAAGCTCAAGACCTATTATCTACAGGATCAAAATCCACTGTTGAATCGCACGACCCTGCCGCGCGGAGCAGTTCCGACCGGGCGATACCGACTCGGCCTAGAGGACCGGACGGAGTTCACTGATAACATCTACGGCATCGTTGACGTGACCAAGTTGAGTGACGCCTTTGTGATGCAGGATTTCTACCAGAATGAGTTCCGCATCAATCCTGTTCCCGATAATGTGGTCGCGTTAGCCAAGACCGACCCATTTTACACGCTAACCGCGATCACGCGTTTTCAGGCAAACAACTTCTTTGAACAAACAGAACGTTTGCCGGAAGTAGTCCTGGATATCAAGCGGCACGCGCTTTTTGGCGGGCCGATTTTCTACGAAGGCGAAAGCGGATTTGCTGATCTGCGACGAGAATTCCCCGTCGGCTCGGCCTTTGAAAGTTATGGCGCGACTCGTCTCGATAGTTTCCACCAGCTTCTCTATCCGAACACTTACTTCGGCTGGCTTTCCATCGTGCCGCGCGTTGGTTTCCGAGGCACCTACTATAGCGAAACTCGCGACCTCGGAAAAACAGTCTTCGGGCCAAGCTCAAATCCGCTGGTCCCAGACTTCCTTCTGCCAGATCCGACCCTCGCGGAACCGATCGTTTTTGGGGGCGACACATTCCGGACAGTCTTTAACGCCGGTGCAGAAGCATCTTTTAAAATCTCGCGCGATTGGGAGAATGTCCAAAACCGGGCGCTTGGTCTCGATGGACTTCTCCACGTGATCCAGCCATTCACGAACTTCTCTTACGTAGCCAATGGCGGCGCCGACCCAGCCTCCATTCTCCAATTCGATCGATTTGAACCTTCCACCCAACTTCGCCCAATCGATTTCCCACAATTCACTTCGATCGATTCAATCGATAATTGGACGGTCTGGCGCCTCGGCGTCCGCAATCGTCTCGAGACGCGGCGCGACGATGAGACCTTCACCTGGCTCGAAGTCGATACTTTTTTTGACGTGAACTTCGACAATCCCTATGATCGGACGCCATATTCTAACTTTTTTAACAATATTCACTTCGCGCCGCTGCCGTGGGTCGCGTTCACGGTCAACTCTCAAATTCCGGCTTTCGACAAGGGTTTTACGGAAGTCAATACGAGCGTAACTGTGCAACCGATGGCGAATTTGCAATTGAGCGCTGGGCATCGCTATTTAAATGATAATCCTTCCTTCCTGGACAGCAGCTTGTTCGTCGTCGGAGGATATTATCGCCTCGATGAAAACTGGAGCCTGGGCGTCCAGGAGGTCTACGAAGAGGCAACCGGAGTTCTTGAGCAACAGCGCTACTCTGTGTATCGCGATCTAACAAACTGGGTAGCCTCATTCGGCGCCGTGATTCGAGACAACGCAGGCGTGAAAGAATATGGCGTGCTATTTACCGTCACGCTTAAAGCATTTCCGAAATTCGGCCTCGATTTGAATTTCGATCCCGCGGGGGCAGGCCAGAGCCCATGAGCGAGACAGCACGAAGAATGTTACGCTGTCCAGACTCGGCCGGGCCACTCCTTCATCGCGCCTGAGCCGCGGTGCTACTTCATTCGCTATGGACATTTCAATCATTGGTTCCGGTTACGTCGGCCTTGTTACCGGAGCTTGCTTTGCCGACGTTGGTCACAACGTTTTGTGCATCGACAACGATCCCCGAAAAATCGATGCACTGCAGGCGGGCAAAGTACCGATCTACGAACCTGGCCTCGAGGAAGTGATCCATCGCAACGTTTCGGCCCATCGCTTGCGTTTTACCGGCAGCATTCGCGAAGGCGTCGAAAATTCACAGATCGTTTTCATTGCCGTGCCCACTCCGCAACAGCTGAATGGCGATGTCGATCTTAGCTTCATCGAAAAGGTCGCGCGTGAGATTGCAGGCGTCTTGACCAGCTATCGCGTCATTGTCGATAAAAGCACTGTGCCTGTGAAAACAGGTGAAAAAGTCGCCACATCCATCAAACGTTACAATCGCCATCGCGCGAAGTTTGATGTGGTCAGCAATCCTGAGTTTTTGCGCGAAGGCTGCGCCGTGGCCGATTTGATGCATCCGGACCGGATTGTCATTGGGGCTCAAAGCGAACACGCCATCGACCTGATGAAGAAGGTCTACGAGCCATTCATGGCGCCGATTCTCGTTACCGACATTAACAGTGCCGAGCTGAAAAAGTCGCTGACGGAATTGGAATGGACCGGCGCATCGGTCGCGATTTTCTCAATGCTGGAATCGGCTACGGTGGCTCATGTTTCCCAAAGGACATTGCGGCATTTATCACGATCACCGAACAACTTGGTGTGCCGTTTAATTTGCTCAAGGAAGTGCAGCGGATAAACACGGCGCAGAAAGAGCGTTTTCTCAAAGTCATACGCGAAACGCTTTGGGTTCTGCGCGAAAAGAAAATCGCTGTCTGGGGGCTCACGTTCAAACCGGACACCGACGATATTCGTTCCTCTGTCGCGATTGAGCTGGTGGCCAATCTTTTGCGCGAAGGCGCGCGTGTCACCGCCTACGATCCAAAAGGTATGGAAAGGGCACGCGAGGTGAAGACCATCGAGGGCGTCGCGTTCGCAGCTTCTGCTCTCGAAGCGATCGACGGCGCCGAAGCACTGATTATTGCCACGGAATGGAGCGAATTCGCCAATGTCGATCTTGCTCTGGTAAAAGAAAGAATGATTACGCCGATCGTCTTTGATGGACGAAATCTGTTTGATTCCGAGACGATGGGCCAGCTCGGCTTCCGCTATCATTCCATCGGTCGCGCCAGCATCACGCCACACTGAGCGCATCATCCGTGGCGAAGCGCATGGCACAACCGTCCGCTCGCCTGACTGCGCTGGCAGCGCTGCGGGCGTGGCGAACCGAAAAGCGCTTCGCCGATTCGATCATCAACAAACTGCTGGCTCAGACGGAGTTCGATCCGCGGGACCGCGCTTTTATTCTGGAGTTATTTTACGGCGTCCTGCGCAATGCAACGCTGCTTGATTTTTGGATCGGCTCCCTGCGCCAGTCTCCCCTCGATGTCGATCTTCGCGATCTTCTTCGCCTCGGTCTTTACCAGCTCTTTTTTCTCAAAACACCCGAGCACGCGGCGGTCCACGAAACGGTCGAGCTCGCGCCAAAAAGCCGTCGGGCATTGATCAACGCAATTCTTCGGACCGCGGCGCGTCGGCAAGATGAATTGCGTTTGCAGGCAAGCAAGCAGTGCTTGGCGATCCGCACCTCTCATCAACGATTTCTGGTCGCACGTTGGGAACAGAACTTTGGACCCGACGCCGCCGAAGCGTTGTGCACTTGGAATAACCGCCCGCCGCCTCTGTATGCCCGCATCAATCGATTGAAAATCGGTCGCCAAGACTTTCGTCGGGCTTATCCCGAAGCGCGGTCGATATCAGGTAATAGAGGTTTTGTGGAATTTCGTGCGTTTCCAACCGAGGCTCTCGCCAAGGGTCATTGCTACATTCAAGACCCAAGTACAGCCATTGCTTGCCGGCTTCTCGACCCGCAACCTGGAGAAAAAATTCTCGACGTGTGTGCGGCGCCGGGTGGAAAAACAAGTTACGTCGCGGAACTGATGCAAAATCGGGGCGCGATCGTGGCCTGCGACCGGGCAGTCGGGCGCCTCCGCGTTCTCGAAGAAAATCTTGCGCGACTCGGCGCCGGAATTGCTCGCGTTTTTCATTTCGATTGGACGCACCGGCGCATCCCAAAAGAACTTGTTGCGATCGCTCCTTTTGACCGCGTCTTGATTGACGCCCCTTGCAGCAACACCGGAGTGATGCGACGCCGCGTGGACGTTCGATGGCGAATAAGAGCAGCGGACTTTGTTCGCATGCAAGAGCAGCAACTCAAAATTGTTCGCACAGCCCTCGGTTTATTGAAGACTGGCGGAGTGTTTGTCTATAGCACGTGCAGCCTTGAGCCTGAAGAAAATGAAAAGGTGGTGCAGCAACTCTTGCGTGAATTTGCAAACTCGCGACAAATGGAAGCTCGATCGTCGCTTCCGTTCCGAGACGGCTTTGATGGTGCGTTTGCAGCAAAACTTATCCGGGCCGGCTAGGTGGAGTACCGGTCTCGGCCCTGGGTTGCATCCGTCGCGTCCAGTGGAATCATAACCTCCTATGCATGATGCCCGCTTCGACACGCTCGCCAAACTTCTTGTTGGCTATTCCATTCGACTTAAGCGCGACGAAAACGTTTTGATCGAAGCGTTCGACGTTCCTGAAGAAATGACTATCGCGCTTATCCGGACGGCGCGAAACATTGGCGCAATTCCCTTCGTCCAAATTCACCGCGCACGAGTCAGCCGCGCTCTTGCACTCGGGGCGTCGGAGCGACAACTAAAGCTGATGGCGAGCCACGAACTGGCACGGATGAAAAAGATGAACGCGTATATTGCGCTGCGTGGCAGCAACAACATCACCGAATTATCGGACGTGCCGGCGGAGCGGATGAAATTGATCGCCAAAACAATGCGGCCGGTGCAGGACCAAAGAGTTAAAAAAACGAAGTGGGTAGTCTTGCGCTGGCCGACCCCAGCGATGGCACAACTTGCTGGAATGAGCACGGAGGCTTTCGAAGACTTTTATTTCGCAGTCTGCACGCTGGATTATCGCAAACTGCAACCTGGAATGAAAGCGCTTAAGGCGCTGATGGAAAAAACGGATTGCGTCGAGATCAAAGAGCCCGAGACCGAGCTCCGCTTCAGCCTCAAAGGAATTCCGGCTGTGATCTGTGGGGGTGACCGCAACATCCCCGACGGTGAGGTTTTCAGTTGCCCCGTGAAAAATTCTGTCCAGGGGCATGTTACTTTTAACGCGCCGAGCATTTATCAAGGCATTAGTTTCGATGGAATCCGCCTGGAGTTTCGAGATGGAAAAATCGTCAATGCCACAAGCAATCGAACGAAGGAACTGAATAAGATCCTCGATTCAGATGCCGGCGCCCGTTATATCGGTGAGTTTTCACTCGGGTTTAATCCGCACGTTCTGGAACCGATGCGGGATATCTTGTTCGATGAGAAAATTGCCGGCTCATTCCACTTCACACCTGGTCAAGCTTACGAAGAGGCCGACAATGGAAATCGAAGCCAGGTCCATTGGGACATGGTCAGCATTCAGCGGCCAGAATATGGTGGTGGAAAAATTTATTTCGACGGTAAATTGATCAGGCGCGACGGAGAATTTCTACCTAAACAGCTACGATCTTTAAATCGCGGTCGCTTTGCCAGGCGCTCGACGCCGCCGAGGTAGGCAGCAGGATTTACGGTTCGGAATGCCGTAGCGTCCGCTAAATCACGCCCGCTTCGGGCCATGACCGAGCAGATTGAGCTGCAGCATGCCTATTTCGCCACCGCCAGTGAGCTGCAGATTTGCAATCTCGAACATTGGAGCGCCTTCTGAGCCGGGACCGGCGCCGGGCAGTTGCACGGAAACCTGCTTGGAACTCGAATTCAGAACAAGGGATGCGATCTCAAACGATGGCGAAAACTCGATGGTCGCGATCTGAAACGGGGCTGTCACCAGAACGGAAGCCTGGCCTTGCTGCGATGGAGTAAGCTGAACAGGCGCGGCCTCAAAATTCGAGACAAGTTGTAACCCTGCCACCGTGAACGAAGGCGAACCCGTGGCCGTTGGCCTTTGCTGCTGAGACGGGGTCAACCGAAGAGTGCCGAGCGCCCCTCCTGTGGGCTGAATCTTTGCAATCTCGAAAGTGACCTGCAGATTCACCGCCGGCTGCTGCTGCTGGGAAGGAGCCAGGCGCATCGTAACAATCTTGGATGTCGGCCGTACTTGCAAAGCACCCATCTTGAAGGTTGGCGTCAGTTGCATCGAGGCGATCTCAAATGAGAAAGTGATCTGCACAGCGGCGTGCATGGCGTCAGCGGGTTGCATCGTGCCTGGGGCGGCTGGGGTTCTGATTACTGGAGCAGCGGTTGGGATTTGGGTCGGTTCAGGCATGGTTAGAGATGAGGTTGATTGCGGGACTGAGGGCTCGGTGGAAATAGCTATTGGACTAAAAGACGGCGCCTCGACATGCTCGACTACGAGCGGTTCCGCCGCAAGGACCGGTATTTGGTGCGGAATGGGCTGTCCTTGCCCGATCGGTTCCAGCGGTTCTATTTCAGGTTCCACTTTAGAATCGATCAAAGGCTCCGCGACAGGAGCGACGGCCGTCTCAAAAACGGTGGGAGCTTCGTTCGTCGATTCGATGGGCTCGTGCATTTCAGGCATTGGCGAAACGAACGGAGAGATAACGCCGGCATCCGGCATAAATTCGAAGCTTGCAGGTTCAACCGCTTGCTTGGTGACAGGGCCAACCGCGGACTCAGGAAGGGGTTCGGCGATCGCTAGCGGTCCTACTGCAACTTCTGCAGCAGGCGGGACGACAGGTTGCGGGACACCGGTGGTCAGAGTCGAATTCCCAGTCAAGCCGCGGGAAGATTTTCCTAGCGCCAGAACGCCGCGGCGCAACGAAGGTTCGGAAGCCTGCAATTGTAACGACACTCGAGGGGGTCGACCAATCAGACGATTGCTCGCCGCTGTCACCTCGGTTTTGGAAGACGAGATCTCGGCTTCATCCACGCGAGGCCCGGTCACCGGCGCGGCATGGCGAAAAACCGGGACATTGATTGTGCGGCGGCGAATCTCAGGAACAATCACCCAAGCCAACAGGAAGATGCCGGCCAAAAGCAAGCCGCCGACAAGTAATCTCTGCCGCGTCTCACCCATGGCGGGCCGCGACCACTCGTGAATCCGGGCTGGCGCAGGAACGGTCGCCGGCGTAGCGACAACGATAGGTGCCGCAGATGCTGGCTTGGCCAGAGCTCCCGCAGCCATGGACTGGTTTGAGGCAACGACAGGCGCCTGCATGACTGTTATAGGAGAGTTGGCCGCTCGCGAAGTCATCGCCTCAATGCCAGCGATCGCCGGACTCGCGGCCGGTGTAGAAGGACGTACAGACTCGGTTCTTGGTTGCTTCGGTGCTTTGTTTGCTGCGACAACCGCGCCTGGAATAGGACTGGGCTCGATTGCCGGGAAAGACTCGGTTTGCGCCGACATTACAACGGCGGCTTCAGTCGCCGGAGCCACAGAAGCGACGATCGCCGGACCTTGCACCCAGCCGAGATCATAAAAGGCGTCCCCGAAAAGGTTGTTCAAAGCGGGCGAATAAATCCTCTTCGCCGACGCGATCCAGTCGGTCGCTTTGTTTGGATTGTTGTGCTTAAACTCCCAGGCCGCCTGGGCGTAGTAAAGCGCCGGCGTATCTCCTGTGAACTGAAATTGCTCCATCATCTTTTGCGCGCGGCTCTCTTTGTCTTCGAGCAAGAGGGTCATGTAGATCTTGAACTGGATAATCTGCGCGGCCTGATTCTTGTCCCCTCCTGGCGTCTGCTGAAAAAGCGTTTCGAAACGCTCGCGCGCCTTGGCATAATCTTTTTCCTTAAATGGAATTTGCGCGAGATTATATTGTGCTTCGCGAAATTTCGGGTCGACCTTGGACGCCTTTTTAAACGCGGCTTCTGCTTCGCCGAATTGCTTCTGCTCCATCAAAATCTCACCGCGCAAATTGAGGATCGGCGCTTGATTCGGATCGGATGCATCGGCCTCGTCGATAAATTTTTGGGCCGTCGCGAAGTCACGCTGTTGCAGAGCTTGTCGGGCCTGTTCGAATCTTGATCGCGCGAAGGCTTTGGTCTTTGCCGCACGCTCGGCTACAGTCGTCAACGGTAGCGACGCGCGGGCCTGGCCAGCCGGCTTTTCCAGCCAGCCCACTTCATACAACGATTCGGCAAAAAGCTTGTTCAATTGCGGAGAAAATTTCGTCCCCGCAGCATCCATCCAATCTTTCGCTTCCTTTGTATTTTTGTGCTGGAGCGCAATGGCGGCGTTCGCGTACTGCACCGCCGGCGTATCGGGCGCAAGCTCGAATTTGGCCAGAATCGCGTCGACCATGTTCTCTTTTCCCTCCAGCAAATATGTCAGTAGAATCTTATATTGAATAAGTTGCGCTGCGTCCCCCTCCATATCGGACTCGTTGCCCGAGAGGAGCTGCTGAAAACGACCGCGCGCTTCCGCCCAATCTTTTTTCAGAAACGGAACCTCGGCGAGGTTAAAGCGCGCATTCCAAAACTTAGGATCGATCCGCGCTGCTTCGTGCAATGCTGCTTCCGCTTTGTCATAGATGCCTTGTCGCATCAAGATAACCCCGCGCAAATTTTGCGATTCGGCCAAATCCGGCTGCCGAACGTCTATTTCGTCGAGCTCTTTCAACGCCTCGGGAAAATTATTCGCTTCGAAATCTCGGAACGCTTTGCTGTACATTGCCTCCAGTTCCGATTTTGACGGCGCGACATTCGTGGCCGCAAAAGAGCTGAGCACCAAAACGGCGATCGCCGCAATTTTGCGAATCTTCATGCCGGTAGCATTACAACTTTGGGCGCAACCGATGACAAGCCTAAAAATCCGCCCGTCCAGCTGCAGCAACACCAGAACTCATAATTAGCATAAATTGCCCCCGGAAGCCAGCGCATTCCCGGGCCGGGTTACGAATTGAGATTCGCGACAAGGCGCAGCCCTTCCAGCGTTAGATTAAGATCGACCGTGACGGTTTCGCCCAGGTTCGCCGCGATCAGCCGGGCGTAGCCGCCCGTGGATACGATGTGAACTTTCCGGCGCGGAAACCGTTCGGTCTTAATTCGAATGATAATTTCGCGCACTAAACCGCGATAACCGAAAATCGCCCCTGCCCTCATCGCTTCAATTGTCGATCTTCCGATCGCGCTGCGAGGTTCTTTTAAAGAGAGTTTCGGCAGCAGCGCGGTGCGCTGGTAAAGAAAATTTGTCATCGCTTCGAGTCCCGGTGCGATCACGCCGCCGATGTAATTTCTCTTTTCCGAAACAATATCAAACGTCACCGCCGTTCCAAAATCAACCACGATTGCAGGATAACCGTAAAGCGCTGCGACCGCTGCCGCATTGGCCAGTCGATCAGCGCCAATCGTTTTCGGCGCCGGGTAATCGATTCCAACGCCGAGCTTCAGCCGTGAATTCAACCACAGCACTTTGGTGCACCCGATCGCCTTTCGGACTTCGCGATTTTTCGGCGGCACAACTGAAGCAACCACCAACATGTCGATCTTGCACCGCTTCAAGAATCGACGAACAAATGCGCTGGTAAGCTTATCCGTCTCGATCCGAGTTGACCGCCCGAGGCGCGTTCGTGAAGCGAATGCGAGCTTGGTAAATGAATTGCTAATGTCGATCAGCAAATAATTTGTCGCGCGACTCATTGCACCGCGGGCGGGCCAAGCAGCCGCTACCGCGAACCTGACACGCCGTCAAGTCCGCCAGTCGGACGGACTGGTCCTATGGCGAGCTTGCGACGCTATGGCCAAACGCGTAGCCTCGCTCCGTGAGAAAACTGGTCCATCGACCACGCCGGTTACGAAGGTCGCGAGGCCTGCGGAATCTTATTCGTGAGACGAACCTAAGCGCGCGCGATTTTATTCTGCCGCTTTTCGTCAGCGAAAAAATAGAAAAACGCCAGGCGATCGAAAGCATGCCAGGCGTGTTTCAATTTTCACCGGATGGAATCGTCGAGGAAGCGCGGCGCGCGCAGGATCTCGGTCGCACGGATCGATGGCGATCATTTCCACGTGCTCAACGATGAGACGGTCGATCTTTTGGTCAAGACAGCCCTCTCCCACGCCCAGGCCGGAGCAGACATGGTAGCGCCCAGCGATATGATGGATGGTCGCATCGGTGCAATCCGCGAAGCATTGGACGCAAACGGGTTCGATCAAACCGGCATTATGAGTTATGCGGCCAAGTTTGCCTCGGTCTTTTACGGTCCGTTTCGCGAAGCTGCGGAAAGTCCACCCCGGTTTGGCGATCGCCGTTCTTATCAAATGGACTGCGCTAATGCGGAGGAAGCGTTGCGCGAGGTCGCGCTCGATGTCGAAGAAGGAGCGGACATTTTGATGATCAAACCGGCGCTTCCCTACATCGACATCTTGTGGCGGGTGCACGAGCGCTTCGCCAAACCGACCGCGGTTTATCACGTGAGCGGCGAATATGCCATGGTCAAAGCCGCTGCCGAAAAAGGCTTTCTCGATGAACGCGCGGCCGTTCTCGAAATCATGACCTCACTCAAGCGCGCCGGTGCGGACATCATCATCACCTACTGGGCGCGTGAACTCGCCGAATGGGTGCGGGAGTAAACAACCGCCGCGGCGAAACCGTCGCGCACGCGCGCTTAAAACGTCTCGCACTTCTTTGGGCGCAGGCACACGATTATTCCGCGTGCGCTTTCGAAATCACTTTGCCGCGATGCCGCTACCGCGCCGATCTGGCTGCTTATCGGCCCAGGTCGACAGGACTCGGATCGACTGCCATATTTGAGTGCAAACAGGCGCTTGTCGATCTTCGGCGAGACAATTGCCGCACAACCGCAACCCGCCAACGCCTCGAGAAAGTGCAACGGCGCCGGCGAATTCTCGAAAAACATTTGCGCATACATTATCCGAACCTTCGAATCGCCGATTCGTTGTTCAGCGAATTTGAATCGCATGATTTCGCGGCAATCAAGCATCGCGGCTACGGCCGGGTTTTGCGCGAACTAGCCGCGTTACAAAATCGCCTGTTCGATTGCACGAAATTCGAGACTCTGATGCGCTATCGTTGCGCAAATTTGTTTTTTCTTGTTTTGCCGAACGAGTTGTTTCAGGCCTCGGAGGTGCCGGTTGGCTGGGGCGTGCTGGCACAAGCAGATGGCGAGCTCGCGCTCATGCGCAAGCCCGTCTGGCAGGAAAGCGCGCCCGAGGATCGCCTCTGGTTCTTGCAGCGAATCGCCACTGCTGGTACGCGAGCATTGAACCGGCAGTTGGAAATCACATTCGAGGACGTGATCTCCTCTCGTTGCCGATCTTGTTAGCCGTTCCTGGCTTTCTTCGAAACTGGGACAAGCAGATTTCGCCCCTTCATTTCCGCCGGCTGTTTCATGCCGAGAAGAAACAAAAGTGTTGGCGCGACATCGGCGAGAATTCCATCTTCGCACCGAAATTGCGCAGCGTCTTTGGCGACATAAATGAAATGCACCAGATTGGTGGTGTGCGCGGTGTTGGGCGAGCCGTCCGGATTGCGCATTTGTTCGCAGTTACCGTGATCGGCGGTGATAATGCATTTGCCGCCAAGCTCGAGAAGCTTCGGGATGATTTTGCCAACGCATTCATCGACCGTCTCCACCGCCTTGATTCCTGCTTCGAGGATACCGGTATGCCCGACCATGTCGGGATTCGCGAAATTGAGGACGATTAAATCATAATTGGCCAGGCGTGCCAGCACCTCGTCGGTAACAGGCCGCGCGCTCATCTCCGGTTGCAAATCGTAGGTCGCGACTTTTGGCGAAGGCACAATCTTCCGGTCTTCTCCGGCAAAGGCGCGCTCGATTCCGCCGTTAAAGAAATAAGTCACGTGCGGATACTTTTCCGTTTCGGCGATGCGTAGTTGCGATTTGCCCGCCGCGCTCACGATCTCGCCCAAAATGTGCGCGAGTTCTTCCGGCGGGAAAATAAAGGGCGAGTGATAGCGGACATCGTATTGCGTGAGGCTGA
>WNFX01003926.1_pt1 | contig 15564 bp, 9 predicted proteins | sample 5400111 | NCBI WGS metagenome assembly WNFX01 (sample SAMN13153363, study PRJNA577476) | soil metagenome | isolation source: 40 cm soil or saprolite under grassland replicate 1 | place: USA:California | collected 2016-06-15 | reverse complement strand
TCGCCGTCATCGCGGTTGGCCATGTCTGGGAGGTGATCGACCGGTCTCGCGTGTTCGTCAGTGACGGTATCATCGTCGCACTGAGTACCGGGCTGGTCGTGTGGGCGTGGCGGCTCGGGCGCACACGCACCTGAGCGCCATCGCAGAAGGAGCAGGTCATTCTACTAGGCGACGCAGGCTCATGGGACTCCCGTGTAGGGCCCTGCCGTCACGCCAGATTCATCTTCCGCAGCAGCGCCACGAACCTGGGGTGCGAGTGCAGCGGCGTGAAGAGAAACGAGCTCTTGATCCCGTACACCGCCCCCGCACGCTCCACAAACGCCCGCTCCAGCGCATCGAGCGCCGCATCCTGCTCGCCCAGGCCCACGTAGACGTAGGCCAGGTGATAGGGAGAGACGTCTCGCTGCGTCGCCATCTGCTCCAGCTGCCGCAGCACCGCGCGGGCGTCGGCCATGCGTCCGACCTCGGCGAACGCCTGCCCGAGCTGCGCCAGGAACAGCGTGTTCCCGGGGTCGAGCGCCACCGCTCGTTCCAGCTCAGCCAGGCCTTCGGCATGCCGTCCCATCTTCAAGTTGGCCCACCCCAGCGTGGAGTGACCCCGCGGAGCGCGGGGGTCGAACTCGATGATGCGCGCGGCCGCATGCGCCGCTTCCTCGTACCGCCCCGCCCGCAACAACGTAGAGGCGACATCGGACCCGTGCGCCAACGGGTCGAGCTCCTGCGCCCGTTTCACCATCGCGATCGCCTCATCGTAACGCCCCAACGCCGCGCACATCCAGCCGTAGTGGTCGTACGTGTCGGCACTGCCGGGACTCAGCTCGAGGGCCAGTCGAAACTCCTGTTCGGCACCCGCCCAATCGAAGTCGCACACGAACTTGAGCAGGCCGAGCACGGCGTGCACCTCGCCCAGTCCGCCGTCGAGTGCGAGCGCTTTGGTCACGGCCGCCTTGGCCCGCTGGTAGGCCACCGCCGGTTGGACCGCACCGCCCCCGGGATCGATGCCCAGATGGGCCCAGGCCAGCGCGAGGCCGGCGTGCGCCAGCGCGTACTGTGGATCGCGTGTGATTGCCTGCTCGAGGTACTCGATGCCCTTGCGGATGCCTTCCACGGTGTAGCGGCTGAACCAGTGCCGTCCCTGAAGGTAGAGCTGGTAGGCCTCGAGATCGCGCGTCGGCTCTCGCTCGATCCGGGTGCGCTCGTCGGGAGACAGCTCGGCCCGGAGCGCGGCGGCGATCTGGACTGCCACGTCCGCCTGGATCGCGAAGATGTCGGTCAGCTGGCGATCGTAGGTCTCCGCCCAGAGGTGCTGATCCGTCTCGGCGTCGATGAGCTGCGCCACGATGCGCACGCGATCGCCGGCCCGCCGCACGCTCCCCTCGAGCAGCGTCGCCACCTGCAGCGTCGCCGCGATCTCCCGCAAACCGTGCTCCCGCTTCTTGAACGGCATCACTGAGGTGCGAGAAATCACCTGGAGCGCGCCCACCTTCGACAGTTGCGCGATGACATCCTCGGTGACGCCGTCGGCGAAATACTCGTTCTCGGGATCCGCACTGAGGCTCAGGAACGGCAGCACTGCCACGGAAGGAGTGCGGGGTCGTACCGCGGCCGGTGTGGCGAGCGCCTCCGCGAACGCGGCGGCCGACGCAAACCGGTCGGCGGGGGCTCGGGCGAGCGCTTTCATCAGCGCCTGTTCGACCCCGGTCGGAATCGCGCTCCGCAGGCGCCGCACGGCGGGGACCGGATCGGCGAACCGCTTGGCCAGGATGGCTTGCGCCGTGCGCCCCGTGTAGGGCGGCTCGCCGGCGAGCAACTCATACAACACGCAGCCGAGACTGTAGACGTCGCTACGCGCATCGAGCTCCCGCTCGCCCAACGCCTGCTCGGGACTCATGTACTCGGGCGTGCCCACCGCGAGCCCAATCTCCGTGAGCCGCTCCCCCGCCGCGGCGCTCACGGCCAGGGCGATCCCGAAATCGGCGACCATCGCCTCGCCTTCATAGAGCAGGATGTTTTCCGGCTTGACGTCCCGATGGATGACGTTCTGCGCGTGCGCGTGCCCCAGGGCGGAGGCGATATCTCGGGTGATACCGAGCGCCTCCTCAACGGGGAGCTGTTTCTCCCGCGCCAGCCGGTGGCGCAGCGATTCGCCTGCCACGTACGGCATGACGTAGAACAGAAACCCGTTCGCTTTACCGGAGTCGTACAGCGCCAGGATGTGGGGATGATTCAGCCTGGCGGCGATCTCCACCTCACGCAGAAACCGATCGGGCCCGAGGGCCGCCGCCACCTCAGGGCGGAGCACCTTGACCGCCACCCGACGGTGATGCTTGACGTCGTGCGCGAGATAGACGGTCGCCATGCCGCCGCTCCCCAGCTCTCGCTCGATGACATAGCGGCCGGCGAGGGCGGCGTTGAGGCGGTCGCGCTGATCAGTCTGCATGGCTCGAGTTCGAAGATAATCGACTGGCCGCGTAACCCGCCCGCCGGTCCAGCTATCCGACCGCGCTACGCCGTCCAGAAAGGGCCGACGCTAAGAGTCCGCGCCACGTGGACGTCAACGACACGCGTCCCGTGGGGCGCACCGAGGTTCAGAGCCTGAACAAATAGCTCAGCTTGAGGAAGAACGCGTCGTCCGTCCGCGTGAGCCGCCGGAACTGGAAGGCGTCCTCGTCCAACATGTTGCTGCCGTACCCGGCGAACACAACCGTCCCCGGTACCGGTTGATAGCTGAGCAGCACATCGGCGTGAAGGAGATTGGTGCGCGCAGCAGCGGAGCGAGTCACGCCGCCTGGTCCCACAATCAGAATCGGAGCGCCGGTCCGTGAGTCGTCTCGCAGCGAGTCCGTCTTGTCCTGGATGTACTGGCCGACCACCCGGACGAACAGCGGACGCGAGAGCTGGTATTCGAGCTTGGCCCGGAGAATGCGACCGACATTCACCAGGCTGCCGTCGGTGCGGCGATTCACCTGCTGCCAGAAATAGCTGACGGTGTTGCGGAGCCGCTCCGTGGGGCGGTAGGACAGCTCCATGCTAAGCAGCAGCAAGTCAGCCGAGGCCCACTCGAAGAAGTTCTCATCGTGGCCCTGCAGGAAGTATCCGCCGCCACTGAAGTGCTTCCACTGCGGCGTCCCGACCTGGACGATGTACTCGCCGTTCACGATCGTGGGCTGTCCCGTGAACGGCACCGTGTCGAGGCCGCCGCCGGCGCGTGGCACTTCGAGACGGTAGCCGCCATACAGGGCGGAATCGTAGCCGAACGATTCCACGAAATACCCCGCGCCGATGTTCCACCCACCGCGCAACGCCGCGTTGCCGTTGAAGTGCAGCTTCTTATCCTGCAGGCGGCGCCCGTGGATGAAGTTCTGATACTGCCAGATGCCGTCCACCACGATGTCGCCTGTGAACCGCTGCAGCACCGCCCCGGGCCGCCCATAGGTCGTGTAGCTCGGATCGACATACGCATGCACGATCCCCGCTCGGCCGATGAATCCACTCGCGTCGCGAAACTGGTCCGCGATGCCGGCAAACAGGCTGCGCAGGCCCCAGATGCGATGCTGCACCGTCAACTGGCCCAGCCACAGCGGCGCGGTCGTGGTCACGCCGGCGACGCGCGTGCGGCTGCCCGCGAGCTGCAGGTTGAGCCCGTAGATCTCCTTGAAGACGAGCCGGCTGTCGACCTCCGCGACGCGGTTGTAGTCGCCGCCCTCGATCCGATCGGTGTACGCGAGACCGACCCGCGAGCCCTGGCCCAGGCTGTGCTGGGCCCGCAGGATCGTGAAAAGGGGATTCTCCGTGCCCGTCGCCGACGCGAACTTCTGGTCGACCGCCGAGAGCAGCCCGATGTCGGTGCCGAAGGTCGTGCCGGTGAGTTTGACCGCCGCGACCGGCTGGACGATGCGCCGCGTATAGATGAGGTTCTGCGGCACCTGAAACAGCTCGCTCCCCTCCAGAAAGAACGGCCGCTTCTCCGGAAAGAACAGCGCCTGCCGCGGATCGAACGCGAGTTGGCCTGCGTCCGATTCGACCTGCGAAAAGTCCGGCTTGATCGTGCCGTTGAGGGTGAGGTTGTTCGAGACCCCCCAGCGGATGTTGCCGCCCAGCTGCGGGTCTCCCAGGTCGTACTGATAGCCGCCGGGGGTGGGCGCACCGCTCGCCTTCCCGGTCGCCTCCGGATTCAAGTCCATGACGAGACCGCGATGCATACCGCTCAGGCCGACCAGGTTACCCGCTTGCCCGATGAACGTCGCGCTGGCGCGGCGCGCCGGGAACCAGGAGTCCTCGACGCCCGAGTGCTTGACCTCGCGCACGATATTCAGCCGCCAGTCCTGCGGCTGGCGCGGTTGATACCGGATGCTCTTGAACGGAATGCGCACCTCGACTTCGTATCCCCAATCGGTAACGCGCCCGCGTGATTGAAACACGAAGTCAGGGCTCAGGTCGGGTTGCTCCCGTCCCACGACCGCGCCTCCGATGAAGCCGCTGGCGGTCACGTTGGCGCCCTCGATCAGGGAGCCATCGCCTTGGACGCCGACGGGATTCACGGCGAACATCAAGGCCTGCTTCCCGTCGTGAAACGTGCCGAGCAGGATCTGCACGTTGTCGTCGTCGAAGATCTGGTCGCGATTCGCCAACGTCATCGTGGGACGGCCGTGCTGCTCGAAGGCGCGAATGCCGAAATAGATCGCCGTGGCCGAGTACCAGACCAGCACTTGGGTGGAGTCCGCGGCCGGCACGTCGTCGTTGGGGGCATACTGTGAAAAGCCGGTCAACCGCGCGGCACCGGCCCAGACGGAGTCCCGGAGGTCGCCGTCAATGACGGCCTCGGCTTCAAAGCGTGGAGTCCGCACGTCGAGCTGATGGTCCCGGCCCGAGTAGGTCGGCGTGGAGTCGGAGCAATGGAGGAGGACGCACACCGCGATGACCATGTCCGGATAATTATGGCTGCGAAGTCATCAGACGGGCACTCGGGGGGGTTAGGAACGTGTCAGAACAATCCAAGGCCCTGCTCGGCACCGACGACGGATTCCTCCTCGGCGCGGCGATCGTGGGGACCGCGCCGTTGTGCGGCCGGCGCCGCGGCGCTATCAGTTAGGAGAAGCCGCCAACCCGGGATCCACCATGGCTCGTCTGTTCTGGCTGACGGTCGTGGCTGCCTTCGGCGCCGCCCTCCTGGCGGGCGCCTCGTGGGCCGCCGCTGTCTCGGCCGTGGGCACGCTGCTCGGCGCGCCCCCGCCGCAGATGGGAACCCAATCCACCACCTTTCTCTGGCACGGCATGCCCCAGCTGCCGGGACACCCGCGGGTGTGGCGCTTTGCGTTCGGGCCAACCCGGATCCCAGGCGCGCCCACGGTGCGAATCTATGTGACGCCGCTCGGGCGGGTGGTGGAGACTGAGCCGGCCGATTTGGAGGCGCTCGTGCAAGCGCTTCATCCGTACTGACAGACCGCCCCAGCACAACGCTAAGTGGCTCTTCCGACGGGCGGACGGAACCATCCTCGAGCGATGGACCGGCTCGGTGCTGGTCCACGTCGCCGGAAAACGGGCGGGAGACGAGGTGGTGTTCGGGCAACCTGGCGATCTGATGCTGTTGGGCTCGCGTACCCTGGAAGGCCTCAACTTCCGGGTGGAACCCGTCACCAAACAACTAGTCGACGCGGGCCCCGCACCAGCCGCCGCGGCGGCCTAGCTCGGCAGCGGAACTAGAACCCGGCGCCCGCCGGCTCAAGCCCGGTAGTAGTCTCGAGCCGTTCACCCGCCATAGCGCGTGTCGAGCACCTGGAAGTGGTGGCGCACGTGTCCCGCAATGACGTAGGCGAGCGCGCGGACGCTGAAGGGGTGGTTGTTGGCATTGTTGTACAAAGTACTTTGCGCTATGGTGCATCTCGCTATGGCGCCTAACGTCCGTCGGGTACTCAAGAGCTTCGCAGCATTGGCGCTGTTGGGCGTTCTCGGCATGGGGGCGCTGGTGGCGTCGCTCTGGCTGGAGCGCAGGACCTCCGTCACACTCCCGCCACCCACGGGGTCATTCGCGGTTGGTCGCGCGACGTATGATTGGGCCGACGAGGCGACACTGGACTCGCTGGCGCCCGTGCCGGGAGCCAAACGCGAGCTGCTTGTCTGGATCTGGTACCCGTCGGCAACCGGGCAACCAGCCGCGCTGCCGGACGACTACCTGCCCGCTGCGCCACGAGCCGAGGTCGAACGCGCTCGCGACGGGGTGATGGGCTTTCTGACGCGCGATCTGTCGCGGGTCCATGCGCACGCGATGCGAAACTCCGACGTGTCGCCGCAGCAGCGGTCTTACCCTGTGGTGATCCTGCGGGCGGGGGCTTCCGCTGAAGTGTGGAATTACTCGAGCCTCGCCGAGGATCTGGCCAGTCATGGGTACGTCGTCGTGGGCTTCGATGCTCCCTATCGCACCAATGTCGTCGTTTTCCCTGATGGCCGGGTGATGAGACGGAGACCGGAGAATAACCCCGAACTCGTGTTCGGCCGCCCGGATTCAGCCCGTCGTATCAACAAGCTGTTGGCGGCGTGGACCGGCGACATCGCGTTCGTGCTTGATCGCTTGCAGCAATTGAACCGCGGGGACGCGTCCGGCAAGTTCACGGGACGACTCGACATGAGCCGCGTAGGAGTAGTTGGTCACTCCCTTGGTGGGGCCACCGCCGCGCAATTCTGCCACGACGATTCCCGGTGCAAGGCAGGGATCGACGTGGACGGTGCCCCGTTAGGGAGCGTCATTCGAGACGGCATCCCGCGGCCATTCATGTTTCTCCTGAGCGAGCACGGCGGCTCGTCCGACGCGGAGAGCCGTCCGATCGAGGCCAACATCCAATCGATCTATGATCGCCTGCCTCCGGACGGTAGGCTGCGCATCACGATCCGCGGCGCGAACCACTTCCTCTTCAGTGACGACGGCGCCTTGTTGAAGAGCCATATCGTGCTGGGGGCGCTCCGTATGATGGGCATTCTCAGTATCGACGGACGTCGCCAGCTGGCCATCACGGCGTACTGCCTGCAGCGCTTTTTCGACGCGTACTTGACAGGGCCAAGGGGTTCGCGACTCAACATTGCGTCTCCGCTCTACCCCGAGATCCGAGTGCTCGAATGATGCCTATACCGAGCCCCCGCGACCAGGGCTATTGTAAGGCGTGCACTCGACGCCCAGACGGACGGCGACCCCGCGATCGCTGACCCACGGCGGAGCAGTCTCATGACCGCAGCCGGATCGGCGCCAGTCCGGCAGCATCCGCGCGCTCTGACGACAATCCTTTGGGCAGGCTTGGTGAGCGGCGCTCTCGATATTAGCGCGGCCCTCATCGTCTATGCGCGCTTCGGCGCGTCATCCATCCGCCTCCTGCAGGGCATCGCGAGCGGGTTACTTGGAAAGGACGCCTTCCAGGGCGGGCTCGCGACCGCTTTCCTTGGTCTGCTGTGTCATTTCTTCATAGCGACATCCGCCGCCGCGGTCTACTACGTGGCGAGTCGGCGCACGCCCATCCTGGTGCAGCACGCGGTGGTATCGGGAGCGTCGTACGGCGTGGTCGTCTACTTCTTCATGCAGCTCGTGGTGATTCCGCTCTCGGCGATCGGCCCGCGTCCCTTCTCCCTGAGCGCTACGATCGTCGGCGTCGTCATCCACGTGTTCTGCGTGGGACTGCCGATCGCCCTGATCGTGCGCCGCTACTCGTAACGACGACTCGCCCTGGGCCGGCGTCGAATCACCAATCGGGAATTCATGCTCAACGTTGGACTCGTCGGTTTCGGCTTCGCGGGCAAGGTATTCCACGCTCCCGTCATTCGTGCGGTCGCAGGCCTCCGCCTCACCACCATCGTCCAGCGCCAGGGCGCACCAGACCCGCACTATGCAGATGTCGAATTCGTCCGCAGCGTCGACGACCTGCTCACGAGGGCGATCGACCTGGTCGTCATCGCCACGCCGAATACGTCACATCATCCGATCGCCAAGCAATCCCTCCTGGCTGGACGCCACGTCGTCATCGACAAGCCATTCGCCCCCACGCTCCAGGAGGCCCAAGACCTCGTCGCACTGGCCAAGCAGCAGCGGCGGGTCCTGTCGGTCTATCAGAATCGCCGTTACATCGGGGACTTCGTCACGCTGGAAAAACTGGTGTCGGACGGCACCCTCGGTCGCATCGTGGTCTACGAGTCGCATTTCGATCGATTCCGACCCGAGCTGAAGCCGGGCGCGTGGCGCGAGCGGCCCGAGCCTGGCGCGGGTGTGTGGTTCGACCTGGGGCCCCACCTGCTGGATCAGGCGTTCGTCCTGTTCGGAATTCCGCGTGCCGTCGCGGCCGACATCCGCATCGAGCGCGACGGCGCTGCGGTGGACGATGCGTTCGACGTGACGCTGCACTACCCAAACCGGCGGGCGGTGCTGCGCGCGTCCATGCTGGCGGCCGCGCCGGGCCCGAGCTTTGCCGTGCACGGCACCCGAGGCTCCTTCATCAAGTACGGGGTCGATGCCCAGGAAGCGGCACTGAAGGCGGGTCGCACGCCAGGTGAGCCAGGGTGGGACGCGGACCCCCCGGAGTTGTACGGCACGCTCACCACGCCGGAGGGCGCGCGACCGGTGCCGACGATTCCCTCGAGCTACGCGCGCTATTACGAGAACGTGCGCGACGCCATACTCGGAACGGCGCCGCTCGCGGTCACGCCTGAGCAAGCGCTCGACGTGATGCGCGGGCTAGAGTTGGCGGTGGCCAGCCACCAGCAGCGCTGCGTCCTGCCGTGGTTGTCGTCCCGGTAAAGAGTTCCCCCTCTCCCGCAGGGAGAGCGGGACAGGGGGTAAGGACTCGGGGGCAGGGGGTGAGGACTCACCGCGCCGGGTCGTCGAGAAACGGAATGACCGTGGCCGCGAGGGCGGGAGCGCTGAAGATCGTGTAGTGCGTCAACCCCGGCAGAATGGCGAGCCGCGACTTGGGTCGACCGGATCCATCCCATCCGCCGTCGCGCTGCCCGCCGCCGAGCAGCCCGAACAGCTCGACCGCGTGCGCCGGTGGGAAGATGTCGGCGTCCCCCGCGACAACGAGCGTCGTCGCCTTGATGGCGCCGATCTCCTTGGAGAAGTCGAAGTCATGCTTCATGGCCTCGCCGATCTTGTCGAGCAGCCGAGGCCAGTCCTCAGGCCGGGGCGCGATGCTGGCGTACAGCCGATACATCGGCGTCTGCTTCATCGCCTCGGCCGCGGCGGCACTCACCTGTCCCTGCTGCGCCAGGATTTCGGGATAGAAGCCATTGCGCCGGAACGGCGTCGACACCACCACGAGCTTGCGCACCACCTCGGCGTGTCGGATGGCCGTCTGCAGGGCGACGCCGCCGCCCAGCGAATAGCCCATGACGTCGGCGCTCTCGAGTCCCAGATGCTTGATCAGGGCGGCGATGTCATCCGCCATCAGCGCGACGCTCAAGGGTCGATCGATGTCGGCCGTCCGCCCGTGGCCCTGCAAGTCGACGGCGATGAGCTGGCGGCCTTGGGCGAGTGCCGGGAGGTTGGGGCCGAACATCTCGATCGCCCCGAGACCACCGTGTAGCAAAATGAGCGGTCGGCCCGTGCCATGGATCTCGTAGTAGAGCTTTATGCCGTTCACGTCGGCGTAATGGCCTGCCCCATTCGTCTTGCCCCCCCAGGCGCCCTGCGCGGTGCGCTTGACCGGTGCCTGAGCGCGGCTCGGGGCTGCGATGATCGCGGCGCCGGCGAGTACTCGAGCGATGGTCCGGGGAAGGGCGACTGCTCTGGAAGGCGCACGCATTGGCGTGTCTCCTGTCTCGGTGTCGGGTTCGGGAGCCGGAAGTCTCGTTCTAACGATACGACGAACGGAGTCGGGCCAAATCGACGATGTTGACAGAATCCTCCCCGCGAATTACCTCCTCCTCCCTCGCTCCGGACCCCCCCCGTCGGCCCGGGTGCGTGCGGCCCCACGGTTCGAGGAGATGTTATGAGACGACTTCGCTGCATCATCGCTGCCCTCCTGGCGGTACTCTGGACGGCGCCGCTCTCCGCGCAACAGCCCACCGGTACGATCCGGGGACGCGTCACGGACGCTGCGACCCAGCAGCCGCTCACGACAGTCTCGGTTACGGTCGGGAGTCACACCGCCCTGACCCAGGCGGACGGTCGCTTCGTCCTTGCAGGTGTCCCCGCGGGCGCGGACACCGTGCGGGCGAGGATGCTCGGGTACGGACCGGCGCGGCAGGCCGTCACCGTCGTGGCAGGCGACGCCGTCGTGGTCGATCTCGCCCTGACGGCCCAGGCTGTGGGTCTGTCGGAAGTCGTGGTGACAGGGTACGGGGTGCAGCGGGCCGGGGACATCACCGGCGCCGTGACGGCAGTGACCGACTCGCAGTTCAACACCGGCCGCATCCTCAGCCCCCAGATGCTGATCCAGAGTAAGGTGGCGGGGGTGCAAGTCGTGGATAACAACGACCCGGGCGGCGGCCTGTCGCTCCGGATCCGTGGCCCCACCTCGGTGAATGCCAGCAGCGAGCCGCTGTACGTCATTGACGGCGTGCCGCTCGGCACCGGCGCCGGTGGCGGCCTCTCCGCCGGTCGCGACCCCCTCAATTTCCTCAGCCCCAACGACATCGAGACCATCACGGTGCTGCGAGACGCTTCGGCCGCCGCCATCTACGGGTCGAACGCGGCGAACGGCGTCGTGCTCATCACCACGAAGGGGGGGAAGGGGCGGCAGGGAACCGGGGTCGAGTACAGCACGAGCGCGTCCGCCTCATCGGTCACCAGACTACCGGACATGCTGAACGCCGCCCAGTTCGCCGCTGCCGTGACTCAGTACGCCCCATCAAGAATCGATTCGCTGCGCGGCGCCAACACCGACTGGCTCGGCCTCATCGACCGCACCGGCTACGGTCAGCAACACGATGTGGCATTCTCGAGCGCGGGCAACGACATGAGCTACCGCCTGTCGCTCGGCTACTTGAACCAGGACGGCGTCATCCGGGCGAGCTCGACAGAGCGGGTGTCGCTCGGGCTCAACTATCAGCAGCGCTTCTTCAGCGACCGTCTCAACGTGCGTACGAGCGTGCGGGGGTCGCGCGCCGTCGACAAGTTCACCCCGAGCGACGTGCTCGGCAACGCTGCCGCGATGGCGCCTACGCAGCCGGTCATGGATCCGACCAGCGCCACCGGTTACTGGGACTGGAACACGACCAATGCGTCCCCGAGCAATCCCGTGGCCAGCCTGAACCTGGCGTCCGACCATGGCACGACCTGGCGCAGCGTCGGCAATGCCCAGGCCGAGTACCGGATGCCCTTCGTGGAAGGATTGACTGCCCACGTCAACTTGGGCTACGACCTTGCGAAGGCCGATCGCACGACTTTCTATCCGAGCAACCTGGCCGCCCAGGTGAGACAGGGCCAGGGCCTGCTTTTCCTTGCGAACAACACGCAAGTGAACTCGGTACTCGACGCGTACGGGGGCTACGCGCCGTCGCGCAGCTACGGACCCGGCAGGATCGATCTGGTCGGCGGCTACTCCTTCACGCAGTCGCACGCCGAGTATCCTTCGCTGCGCGAAACGGGTCTCAGCAGCAACCTGCTCGGCGACAACGGCATCCCGACGGCCGCGAACGTGCGGAATACCAGGGACATCGTCGACTACAAACTCATCTCCTTCTTCGGGCGGCTCAACTACAACATCGGCGACCGCTACCTTGCGGCGCTGAGCGCCAGACGCGATGGGTCTTCGCGCTTCGGCCCGGGGAACCAGTGGGGCACGTTCCCATCGGTGGCGCTGGCGTGGCGGATTTCGCAGGAGCCGTTCATGCGGGGGGTCGGCTCGCTCTCGGACCTGAAGCTGCGCGCGTCCTGGGCCAGGACCGGCAACCAGGCGATCGGAGACTACCTGCAGTACCCGACGTATACCTACAGCGACGGGCAGACGAAGGTGCAGTTCGGTAACACGTTCGTCACCACGATCCGCCCGAGCGCCGTCGACCAGTTCATCCACTGGGAAAAGACCAGCGCGTACAACGCCGGCGTCGATGTCGGCCTCAGCAACCAGCGCTACAGCGGCTCGATCGACTGGTACACCAAGAACACCACCGATTTGATCTTCAACGTCCCCGTCGCCGCCGGCACGAACCTCGGCAACTTCGTCACGACCAACATCGGCAGCATGAGAAACCGGGGCTTCGAGGTCATCCTGAATGCACGCCTGTTGGAGGGACGTGCGAGCGGGCTGGTCTGGACCGCTGCGTTCACCGCCAGCCACAATACGAACGAGCTGCTCACGATCAACCCGAACAAGAGTGTATCGAAGATCCTGACCGGTAACATCTCGGGTGGTGTAGGCAACTTTGTCGAGGTGCTTCAGCCAGGAGTGCCGGTCAACTCGTTCTTCGTGTATCAGCAAAAGTACGGCGCGAATGGGAAGCCGATCTACAGTTGTTGCACCAATGACAGCCTGCTCAAGATGTACGTGGACCAGCCGACCGTCCGCGACACCGTCGCCTGCCCGGCCGCCCCGGGATGCGTCGGCCTGTACCGGCCGGACGGGGTCATCAACGACGCCGACCGCCGGCCGTTTCACGACCCGGCCCCGAAGTGGATACTGGGACACTCGTCGTACTTGAGCTACGGGCGCTTCGACGCCAGCTTCACGCTGCGGGCCTACCTGGGGAACTGGGTCTACAACAACGTGGCGTCGGCCAACGGGGCCTACCAGAACCTCACGGGGTCGGGAATGCCGAGCAACCTGCATGCGTCGGTCCTAACGACCGGGTTCGTGGTTCCGCAATACTACTCGGATTATTTCGTGGAGGATGCCTCGTTCCTGCGGATGGATAACATCACGCTCGGCTACGCGTTCACCTACCGCGGGCAGCCGTTGCACGTGTTCGCCACCGTACAGAACGCGTTCACCATCACCGGCTACAGCGGCGTAGATCCGACGGCGGGGCTGAACGGCCTCGACAACAACATCTATCCGCGTGCGCGCACCATCACCACCGGCCTGAGCGTCCGGTTCTAGGGGGACGAAAGACATGAACCGCACAACCAAGGCAGTGAGCGTCGCCGTCGCCCTGCTCTGCGTGACCGGGACCGGCTGCACGGATCCGACGGTGGCACCGAAGAGCACTGTCACCAGCGCCAACGTGTTCAACGATCCGAACTCGTATCGAGCGTTCCTCGCGAAGATCTACGGCGGGTTGATCGTCACCGGACAACGGGGGCCGGACGGCAATGCCGACATTGGGGGCATCGACGAGGGTTTCGGCGAATACCTGCGCTTGTACTGGTACCTCCAGGAAATGCCGACGGACGAGGCGGTGATCGGCTGGAACGATCCCGGTCTCCGCGACCTGAACACGGGGCTCTGGGGAGCGAGCAACGAGATGGTGAACGCGATGTATTATCGCGTCTTCTACCAGGTCATGCTGGCGAACGAGTTCCTGCGCCAGAGCACCGATGCGAAGCTCGCGGAACGGAACCAGAACGATCCGACGCTCCGGACCAACGTCCAGTTCTACCGCGCCGAGGCTCGGTTCCTCCGAGCCTTGAGCTACTGGCACGGGATCGATCTGTTCGGGAACATCCCGCTGGTGACCGAAGCGGACCCGCTCGGGGCCACGCCCCCGCAGCAGGCCACCCGCGACAGTCTCTACCGGTACGTGGTGAGCGAGCTGAACGCCATCAAGGACGCGCTGCCGCCGAAGAGCGCAGCGACGTACGGCCGTGCCACGCCCGCCGCCGCGCATATGCTGCTGGCCAAGCTGTACCTGAATGCGGGTATTTACACCGGCACGCCGAACTACGCCGGAGCGCTCACCGAAGCGCAGGCCGTCATCGGCGCGGGCTACACCCTGGATCCGAGCTTTGTGCACAACTTCCAGGCGGACAACAACATGTCGCCCGAGCTCATCTTCGTCGCCCCGCAGGATGGCAACAACACGCAGACCTGGGGCGGGATGACGTTTCTGATCCATGCCGGCTGCGGCGGCCAGATGTCCGCGGCCAATTATGGCATCGACTACTGCTGGGGCGGGTACCGTTTGAAACAGCAGGCCTACAATCGGTTCGGGGCCGGCGACGGGCGCGCCGCGTTCTTTTTCAAGACCGGACAGCAGGTCAACGTGGATACCATCGGTCAGTTCAGCAACGGCATCGCCGCGCCGAAGTTCACCAACAAGACGTCAGGCGGAGCCAATGGGGCGCAGTCCGGCATGGTCGATACGGATTTCCCGATCCTCCGGCTTGCTGACGCGTATCTGATCTATGCCGAGGCCAGTCTACGCGGCGGCGGCGGTACGCTGGCACAGGCGGAGGCCTATGTGGACAGCCTCCGGGTCCGCGCCTTCGGCAACACGAGCGCCAACATCCCGGCTGGCACGCTCACGCTGGATACCCTGCTCGCCGAGCGGGGCCGCGAGCTGCTGTTCGAGGGCCAGCGCCGCTCGCCAACCCGAACCTGCAACAGAATCCGGGTTACTGAGCGCGCAGCGGCCACCACGTTCTCGTGCCGCGGGTGAACCCGCGACTCGGCGTCTGCCAGTAAACTGGCACATGCGGCCGCTTCAGCGGCAGGTGCCGAGCCGCGGCTTCAGCCGCGCAGGCAGCGCGCGGTCATTCGTTGCCACAGCGCTGCTCGCCCTCGCCGCGCCCGCCTGCAGCCACCCGCTCCTTTCTCCACCCAGCGGGAATCCTCCCCAGGACCGGCCGACGCTGCCCCCGACCTATCGCCCCAGCGGCCACATGGCGGCGGGCGACGTGTTCGTCCACCTGTTCGAGTGGAAGTGGACGGACATCGCGACCGAGTGCGAGAACATGCTCGGTCCCGCCGGGTTCAAGGCCGTCCAGGTCTCGCCGCCTCAGGAGCACAGCGTCCAGCCCCCCACCTACCCCTGGAGCGAGCGCTACCAGCCCGTGAGCTACAGCATCGCGGGCAGCCGCTCGGGCACTCAGCTGGAGTTCGTGGATATGGTGCAGCGATGCAAGGCAGTGGGTGTCGACATCTATGTGGATGCCGTCATCAACCACATGACCAACTATCCCAGTCCCGGCGTTGGCAGTAACGGCACCGCGTACAGCAAGTACGACTACCCGGGGCTGTACAGCCCGAGCGATTTCCACCCGCCGTGCACCGTGAATGATTACTCCGATGCCGCCAACGTGCAGGACTGCGAGCTGTTCTCGCTGCCCGACCTGAACACGGGGCTGGGGTCGGTGCGGCAGAAGATCGCCGGATACCTGATCATGCTGACGCGGCTGGGCGTCGCCGGGTTCCGCATCGACGCCGCGAAACACATCCAGCAGGTGGAGCTCGACCAGATCCTGGCGATTGTCGATTCCACCATGACGGCCGAAGGCCGCGCCATCCCGTATTATTTCCTCGAGGTAATCGGCGGAGCGGGCGAGGCGCTGTCGCCGCACGACTACTTCGGCGAAGCCTACGGCTCCCGGGGCGCCGCCGACATCACGGAATTCACCTTCGTCGGCGTGGGCGACAAGTTCCGCGGGATCGGGGGCCAGCACATCTCACAGCTCAATCCCAACGGGCCGCCTGGAAGCCAGTTTTCGCCCGC
>WNFX01011381.1_pt1 | contig 15570 bp, 11 predicted proteins | sample 5400111 | NCBI WGS metagenome assembly WNFX01 (sample SAMN13153363, study PRJNA577476) | soil metagenome | isolation source: 40 cm soil or saprolite under grassland replicate 1 | place: USA:California | collected 2016-06-15 | reverse complement strand
GGCCGCGGCGGGGGCGGATGCCGCCTCCGCCTGAGCGGCGGGGCCGGCCGGGGCGGACGCCGCGGCGGCCCGCAGCATCCCCATCGCCTGGCGCACCTCGGCCCGCTCGAAGAACCGTTCCGTCCCCCGGACCTGGAAGGGCACCCCCGCCTCCGCGAGCGCCTGCTCGAAGCGCTCGGTCTGGACGTTGACGCGCACCAGCACCGCCATCTCGCGGGGCGGGACGCCCGACGTAATGAGCTCGGCCGCCCGGGTGGCGACCGCCGCGGCCTCCGCCGCCTCGTCCGCGTGGCCGGTGAATTCCGGCTCCGGGCCGGCGGCCCGCTGCCCCACCAGGGGGGCGCCGCCAGACAGCGGCTCGTCGCGTGGCGGGAGCAGGCGCCGGCCGCCGGCCGAGCCGGTCAGCCGGTTCGCGAGGGCGGCCACCTGCGGGGTCGAGCGGTAGTTGCGCATCAGCCGCACCACCGTGGCATGCGGGAACGCGGCGGTGAAGCCGGTCAGGTAGGCGGGGGTGGCGCCGGTGAACGAGTAGATGGTCTGGCGCGGGTCGCCGACCACGCACACGTCGTCCCGGCCGTCGGTCCAGGCGTCGAGCAGCAGCTTCTGCAGCGGGTTGACGTCCTGGAACTCGTCCACCACGAAATAGCGGTACCGGTCGGCCAGTTCGGCCGCCGCGGCCCGGTGCTCGGTCAGGATGGCGGCGGTGAGTTCCAGCACGGACTCGAAGTCCACCAGGTGCCGCTCCCGGCGCGTGCTCTCGTACCCGGCGTACAGGCGGGCCATAGTCTCCGCGCCCAGCGGCGGGGTCCGCCCCGCGGCGGCGGCGGCCGCGGGATAGTCGCCCGGCAACACCTGGGTGACCTTGGCCCACTCGATCTCGCCGGCGGCGTCGCGCAGTTCCGGCAGGCCTGTGTGCACCCGCAGCTCGCGTGCTATCTCGGTGAGCAGGCTCAGCTTGGAATCGAGCACGGCCGGCGGCCTGCCTCCCACGGTGCGCGGCCAGAAGTAGCTGAGCTGGCGCAGCGCCGCCGCGTGGAACGTCCGGGCCTGCACCTGCTCCATGCCGCCACCGGCGGCCCCGGCGAGCTGGCGCAGCCGCCCCCGCAGCTCACCCGCCGCCCGGGTGGTGAAGGTGACGGCGAGCACGTGACGCGGGTTCACCACCCCGATCCGCACCCCGTAGGCGATCCGGTGCGCGATCGCCCGGGTCTTGCCGGTCCCGGCACCAGCCAGCACGCAGACGGGCCCCCGGGTGGCCAGCGCGACCTCCCGCTGCTCGGGGTCGAGCGCGGCGAGCGCGGCCTCCGGGCCGTCAGCATCCGGGCCGTACGTCTCCACCGCACCTCCTGACCATCCGGTTTGCCATCCTGCCGCAAACCACCGACGGCCGCGGGAAGGCCGAAGGCAGTCCCGGTGTTGCTAGTGAACTAGTGTGGGAAGGCAGGGAGACGCGCGTGTCAGAGCCGCTCGTGATGTACACCACCCCGTGGTGCGGTTATTGTCGGCGGCTGAAGAGCCAGCTTGCGCGGGAAGGGATCGAGGTCACCGAGGTCGACATCGAGCGGGATCCGGCTGCCGCGGATTATGTGATGTCAGTGAACGGCGGGAGCCAGACGGTTCCGACCGTTGTCCTTCCGGACGGGAAGGCGCTGACAAACCCGTCAGTCGCCCAGATCCGGGGACACCTCCGCGAGCTCACCACAGGATGATGGAAACCGAGAGCGACCAAACGATTGATGCCGGGAACCCCCGGCGTGGCGGCCGCGAGCAGTCCGGGAATGACGACCCCGCCGGGTGGCCCGGCGGCCACGGCGAGCCACGCGCCCCGGGCGGCGCCTATGCCAGCCCGCGCCGTGGTGGCCGCGGAGCGGCGGGCATGCTGGACACGGGCCCGGGCGGCCAGGAGCGGAGCGATGGCTACCGCGGCCGGCATTCGCAGCCGGCGGTACCCGCCGACGGGCAGCGGCCGGCCGGCGAGCCGTGGCCGCACCGGGCTGACGGCAGGCAGGGTGACGGCGCGCGAGGCGCCGGCGCCTGGGATGGCCGCGCGCGGGATGACGGCGCCCGCCGTGACGGCTGGGGTGCTGGCGCCGGGTCGTACCGCCGCGGGGACGCGCCGGTCGCCAGGCGGACGCCGACCGGCTGGCGGGTGGGCGATGAGGAGGTCTCCGACCTCACCAGCGCCATGGTGCTGGCCGATCTGCTCGCCGCCGAGCTCCCCGCCGAAGGCCCCCCGACCCCCGGCCGCCCGGCCGCGGCCGGGCGGCGGGACGAGGCCGAGCCGCCCGATGCCCGGCAGCTTCAGGAGACCGTGGCCCAGCTCGAGCACGCGCTGACCGTCCGGGTGCGGGTCGAGCAGGCGATCGGCGTGCTGGCCGAGCGGCACCGGCTGCGCCCCCGGCAGGCCTTCGAGCTGCTGAGATCCGCCGCGCGGTCACGCGGGCGGCGGGTGCTGGAGGTCGCGGGCGAGGTGGTGGACAGCGCCAGCAATCCGCTGCTGCGCCTGCCCGAGGAACTGGCCAAGCCGCCCGTCGTCCGGCGGGGTCGGCGCATGCCCCGGCGCCCGCACACAGACGAATGACCGGTCCCGGCCGCACGGCCGGTTGAGCGGGCGCGATCGGGCCCGCCGCCTGAGCATGGTGGCGGTGGCCGTGCGGCGGTCGCCGCGTCGCCCAACACCGCGGGACCGGGATGGCACGGTAAAGGCGCGTGGGCGATGGTTGGTGATCACTGGCCGACCGTCTGCCCCGTGGAGTCGGAGACGTTGCCGCTCCAGGTGACCGAGCCGCCCACCGACAGCAGGCCGTAGACATCGGCGCGGCCGAAGTGGTTATCGGTGACCCTCACCCCGGTGGGGTCCCCGTTGCCCCCGCTGCGGCTGTAGACCGTGTAATTCCCGCCGTTGAGCAGGTTGCCGGTGATCGTGATGTCCGAGATCCCGCCGAAGTCGGTGGTGAAGTTCACGCACGATGTCTGATTGTGCGGGTTGAAGATCGTGTTGTGCCGGACGATGTCGTTGCTCCCGCCGTTCTGCTGGATGCCGTCATTGTGGGAGCCGCCCGTGAAGGCCAGGTCGTGGATGTAGGAGTCGGTGATGGTGTCGCCGCTGTACATCTCGATGCCGTCTTCGCACCCGTGGATGTTCATCCGTGTCATCGTGGCGCCGTCCCCGGCCGGCTCGACGGCCCGCATGCAGCCTGCAGAGCCCGCCACCTCCACATCCTCGATGGTCAGGTCCTTGCCGCGAACGAAATGGATCGGGTAGGAGTCCGAGGACGTGACCCGTGTCCGCTTGATCGTCACGTTGCTGGCCTCGACGGTGATCGTGCCGTGCACGTCCTTGGCATCGACCACGGCGCCGTCGGTGCTCACCGTTATGGACCCGCTGCTGGTGAGCTGGGTGCCAGGCGGCACGCCGGTATTGGTGGCGTCCGGGAAGCCGCACGAATGAGGGCTGGCTACACAGTCGGTGTGCCGGGTGACCGGGCCACCGCCCCCGCCCAAAGGCGATGGCATGCCCTGGGGAGCGGGCGGCGAGCCAGACGCCGGCCCAGCGCGGCCGGCTGGGCCGCCGGTCCGGGGACTCCCCCCGCCGGCGAGGACCACGCCGGGATGCGCCCAGGGGCGGGTGAAGCCGACCGGATTCTGGTCACCGGCCGGGCTGGAGGGAGTCCCGTACGAGGCGATGCGGATCGGGGAGCCGGTGGCGTACGCCTCGACCATCATGCCGTGCCCGATCACCATTGCGACGTGCCCCGGGGAGGTGGCGGTGCCGTCCGATCCGGCGAAGAAGACGAGATCGCCGGGCCGCTCATGGCCGGGCGCGACCTTCGGCCCCCACGTCCACTGCTCCTCCGAGGTACGCGGGATGCTGATCCCCACCGCCCGGTAGGCCATCATCATCAGGCCGGAGCAGTCGAACGCGTCCGGCCCGGTGCCGCCCCACAGGTACGGCTTGGCGATCTGCGACCGGGCGAAGGCGATCGCCGAGGCAACCGCCTGGTTCGGGACCTGCGCGCTGCCCCGGCCGCCACCGACGGCGGCGCTGGCCAGGCACTGGGCGGCGGTTACCGCCCCGCCGGTGGTGGCGGCGCTGACCGAGAAACCGCCGTTGGCGTAGGCGCCTGCCCAGTGGAGCACCGTCTGCACGTAGCTGGTCAGGTGGTTGTAGGCGAAGATGGCGCCACTGACGTTGTTTTGCACCCCGTGGGCGACCAGGTACCTCGCGGCGCCGTTGATCGCGTCGGCCGGCTCGTACACGCTGGCGATGCCGTCGCCGTTGCCGTCAGTGGCCACCCCGGCGACCTGCTCGCTGGCCGGGTGGACCGGGCTGCCGCCCCAGGTGTCGCCCGCCGCGCCGCCGATGCCGATCTGCATCGGGCCCGCCGCGCCGAACGCGTTCGCCCCGCTGCGGACGCCCGGCAGCGACGTGCGGCCCTGGTTGGTCTCCACCTGGCCGATCCCAGCCAGCACGACCCATGGGACGCCGTACTTCTTGCCCGCCTGCTGGTAGAGGTGGAGGTAATCGGCGGGGATCGTCGCCCGCCCGGCGGCGCTCGCCGTCGGCTGAGCCGCGGCGGCGGCCCCGTTCGCCGAGGTGGACGTCCCGCCGGAGCAGCTCTGGCCCGCCCCGAACAGCACGCTGCCGCCACCGATCAGCGCCCCGACGATCGCCAGGCTCAGCACCATCACCAGCACCACGCCCACCGCCACCGCGGCGGCGACCCGGCCGACGTGCGGGAACTCCGGCCGCCAGTTCATGAGTTGCCCGCGGACGCGAGCTGGATGTCATTCACCAGCCAGCCGCTGCCCGACCGCGCGATCGTGATCGCGTAGTCGCCGCTGGCCGTGTGGGCCGTAGCCTTTCCGCTCTGCGGGGTGCTGTAGGTCTTCTGGCTCAGCGTCACCAGGAAGGTCAGGCTCGACGCGCCGAACGCGCGCAGCGCGGTGATCACGCAACGGCCCGTGGCGGTCTGCTTCTGCTGGGTCCTCGTCTGGGCCACGCCCGGGGTGGCGTAGTCCTGGGCCAGGGTGGCCGCCAGTTCCGACGTGACCAGGCTGCGCATCCGGCCGACGTAGCTGCCCGCGCTCTCGGTGTAGGAGTAGGTGGCGTAGTCGGAGCAGAACCGCCGCACCACCGCGGCCGCCTCCGTCAGGTCAGCCTGGCTGAACGGGAGCAACTGGTAGATGTTCACCCCCGGTCCCGACGGCACCGGGCTGGCCGGCGCCGTCGGGGACGACGGCACCGGTGCTGGCGCCGACGTGGCCGGGTGAGCCGTGGGCGCGGACGCCGCCGGCGATGGGCGCGGCCACAGCAGGAAGGCGCCAAGACCGGCCAGGGCAAGCGCGATGACGATGAAAGCCAGCCTGCGCTGCGCCGACGTCAGGTCCATGGTCGGGAACTACTTCCGGCGGCGGATCGGCCGGAGCCAGAACGGGCCGGCCGGGCCCTGCTCGCCGGGCTGTTCCGGCGGGGACGCCGGGGCCGACCGGCCCGGCGAGGTGGGCCATGACTGGCTGCCGGCGGGCCTGTCCCGGGCGGGCACCCGGTCGCCGCCGGATCCGGCGCCCGGCCCGGCAGCCTGCCCGGGTGAGCGGGTGAAGGGCCCGCCGTTGCCCCAGGAGGATGGCGCCGCCTGGCCCGGGGCCTGGGCCCTGGGCGCGGCCGAGCCAGCGCTGGCGGCCGTCCGCGGCGGCGCGCCGGAAGGCGCGGGCCGGGGTGCGGTACCCGGCCAGCGGGGCTTGGCCGGGTCGGTCCCGCCGCGCGCCCAGCTGGACACCGGCGGCGGCCCGGACTCGCCGTCCCTGGGCGGGAGCTTCAGCGGCGGGGGGGTCCGGCCCGCGCCGTTGCTGCCGGTGTCCGCGCCCCGGACCCGGCCCCGGCCCGCCGCCTTGCCCCGGGAGCCCGAGCCCGCCTGCTGCGTGTCCTCCGGGTCGGCGCCTTCGCTCCGCGGGCCGGAGCCGTTGGCGGCCTGCCCGTTTGACCCACTGGACGCGTCGGCGCCGGCTCCCCCGGCCGCCGCGGCCCCGGCCAGCGCCCCGGCCGTGCCGGCGGTGGCCACCCCGGCGGCCAGGCTGGCCGCCTGCCCCGGGTTGCGCCGCGCCCACCGGGCCGCCCGGTAACCGGCGAACCCGGGAACTCCCACCGTCGCGGCGTCGACCGTGTTCTGCCGCGCCGCGGCGCCGGCCGCCGCCAGGCTCGCGTCCGCCCGCTCCCGCGAGCCGATCACCCCGTACCCCACGGCCGAGAACAGATGTCCGAACGGCTTGCGGTAGATGAACACCGCCACCGTGACCAGCGCGATCATCAGGATCTTCAGCGCCCACGGCAGCGCGGCATCACTGGCGCCCATGATCAGCGAATAGGCATACAGCAGCACGCTGAGCACCAGCGCGATCGCCGCCGTCTTGAGCAGCACGCCGATCAGCATCTCGGCCCAGCGCAGGGCGATGACCCGCCCGAACCCGGGATGGATGCCGATGATGAGGAAGAACGGGCCCGCCACCAGCAGCAGCAGGAAGCCGAGTTTCAAGATGATCAGGGTGATCGCGATGAGCAGCACCAGCAACCCCGCGGCGAGCGCGGCGAACAGCGCCGCGAAGCCGATCTCCAATCGGGTGGTCCACTGCTTGCCCTGGAACAGCGGGTACACGCCAGGTTCGTTCTGCTTGAGCGAGGCCGCGATGCCGGCGTAGGCGTTCTGCTTCGCCGTGATCACCGCCGCCGTCGGCTTCTCGTTCGCCGCGATCGCCTGCGCCCACAGCAGCTGCCGGCCGTACTTGTCGACCACGGTCGGCTGGTCGCCCGCACCCGAGTAGGTCGTGGTGCCGAACTCGCCGTCCAGCCACGGCTTGCAGACCAGGACCGTCCACAGCTCGTTGGCGTTGGCGTCGACGACCCCGTTGCCCGCGGTGTAGGCGAAATTGGCCCCGGCCGGCGTCTGCGGGTCACCCTTCTGCAGCGGGACGCAGCTGGCCTGCCGGGGGGCGGGGAGCTTCGCGAACGCGATGTTGAGCGTCTGGGTGACGCCGTCGGAAAACGTCCTGCCGATCCCGGTGAAGTCGGCCGGGCGGCCGATGAGCCAGATCGCCGCCGCGCAGGCGAGGACCATCCAGACCGTGCCCTCGATGGTGCGGGAGGCCCGCTTGCGGATCAGGCCCTGCCAGGCCAGCCAGATCGCCCCGATGATGACCACCGGGGCCAGGTACGGGAAGTAGATGGCGTGGCCGAGGCTGGTGATCAGGTTGTCCACGGCGCCGCTCAGCCAGGACAGGATGCCTTCGCCCGCCGCCGACTGGTACACGGTGATGGTGACCCGGTCGAGCGCCTTCGCCGCGTCGAACACCACCCCGGCGACGTTGTTGCCGATCAGCGAGGTCATATCGGAGCACTGCAGGTCGAAGGCGGCCCACGACTGCCCGGCCACCCCGTAGCTGTCATACAGCGTGGCCGGCTGCTTGATCGTTGAGTCGGGCGGCCGGATCAGCGCGTCGATGCCGCCGGTGGCCGACTCGGGTGCCGGCACGGACGGCTGGCAGACGTTGTTGAGGTCGCCGATCAGGCCGCTGGACCCGGGCCGTGACCGGGGCGGCCGGGCCGGCCGGGTGGACCGCTGCCTGCGCGGTGCCGGGCAGGCCGACCACCGCAGCGATGACACCGAGCAGCAGCGCGGCGCGGCGCACGGGCAGCGGCACCCGGGAGACCAGTGGCCCCCGGGAAAACGGTCTGGGCATCGGGACGACTCCGGAAGTCGGGACGGGAGGCTTCGCGCTGGCTAAGCGGATCGGCCTGGGCGTCGCGGGCTTGTGTCGGATCAGGGCGCTGGCTCTCCTGCGTAGGGGCGGTCCTGGGATTGGTCCTTCGCGGAGCCGTTGCCCGCTGCCGGTGGTTCGGCGGGGCCGGGCTCGCCCGGTGCGGGTTCCGCGACCGCGCGCGGGACATCCGCATCAGGCCTGCTGCGGGTGGGGTTGGTGTCCAGCCACTGCCGCATTTCGTCGGAGATCAGGTCGATGCCGATCCGGCCTACCCTGCCCTCCAGGTCGCGGAAGATGCATTCCCCGTTGCCGAGCCCCCGCAGCGCTATCTGGTGCTCATCAGAGTTCTCCACCCCCAGCAGTGCCATCACGTTCCCCACCTCGACCCGCTCGGAGGAGCGGAACGCGAACACGCCGGAGATGCAGTTCGTGACCTGCTCCGACAGCAGGTCGCCGGCGTTCTGGGAGACCAGGATCAGCGCGGTATTGCGGGACCGGCCCATCCGCGACACCTCGGGCACCAGCTTGGCGCCCTCGGGCGTGGAGGTGATCGCCCACGCCTCGTCCAGGAAGATGGCCTTGGGCAGCCGGCGGTCCATTCCGTTCAGCAGCCTGCGCGCGAACTGGGAAACCAGGTACAGCAGGGCGACCGACAGCCGCTGCTCGTAGGAGAAGTCGTCCCGGCTCACCGCGGTGTCCGGCAGCGTGAGGCCGGCCAGGGTGAAGACCGTGGTCCACCCGGCCGCATCGATGCGCTGCCCGCCCGAGGGCGCGAAACACAGCCTCGCCAGCCGCATTTCCGACATCGACCGCAGCACCGCTCCCAGGTTCCTCGACGCGGGATCCTCGGCCTGCTCCAGGTGCCGGACGACCTTGCCCAGGCTGGGCCGGTCCCGGCCCGCGACCGCGGCCACCGCCTGGATCATCGCGCTTTCGCGCTCCTCGCTCATCCGCGGCAGCAGCAGCCGGAGCGTCTCGGTGGCCATGGTCCGCTTCTCGGCCAGGTCGTCGCCGAACGAGAACGGGTCGAGCAGCCCCGGCGCGGCCGAACCGAGCGGGAGCACCCTGGCCTTGCGCTCGCGGGCGGCCAGCACGTCCACCAGCGACTCGGCGTCCCCCTTGGGGTCGATGACCGCGACCGTCACGCCCCGCAGCGCGAGCTGCATGATCATCAGCAGCGCCAGGGTGGTCTTGCCGCCGCCCGGCTCGCCGGTGATCGCCACCGCCGTGGGCCGGTTGCGGGTCGCCGCCAGCAGCGGGTCGAAATGGACGATGGACCGTGCCCGGCCCAGCGTCTCCCCGATGTAGGGACCCATCCAGCCGTCGCCGCTGTCCAGCCCGCCCATCGGCCGGTCCCCCAGGTCCACGGTCGCCGTCGGCACCCCGCCGGCGATGGTGTACAGCGGCTGGCGCTGCACGTAGGAGGAAAGCCGCACCCGGTCGCCGGGCAGCGATTCGCACAGCAGCGAGAACTGGTCGCCGGTGGAGTTGACCACGTCGATGCCGATGTCGCGGTAGTGCTCCACCAGCGCCTCGACCCGGCGCTGGCACAGCTCCCGGGTCGGGGCGGTCACCGACAGCCGGTGCCACCCGTACACAAACGGCAGCCGTTCCTTGGTGATCCCGTGCTCCAGCATCCGGGCCGCCTCGAGCTGCTCGGCCAGCGCCAGCGGCAGGTCGACCCCCGCCTCCCTGATATGCGCGTCCATGTCCCGGGCGTGGGCGAGCTTGCGCCCGACGTCCTTGCTGGCCTTGGCCGGCGGGATAAGCCTCATCCGGGAACTGATCTCGACCGGGAACGGCAGCGAATCAGCGAAATGCAGCCACGGCTCCCCATCCGGGAACGACATGACGTCGGGGAACCGGGAGAAGGACACGAACGCCACGAACGACTCACCGGCCGGGTGCTCCAGCCGCAGCATGGTGCGCCCGTTCTCCACCTGGCCTTCCAGCAGCGCCTCGATCTCACCCGTCCCCCACCGGCGGCGGTGAACGGCCGACGGCGGCGGGTCACCCACCGTCCCGGCCAGCGTGTGCCGGAACAGCCAGGCGATCTCCTCGCTCGTCGCATGCTGGGCGCGCATGGCGCTGGCCGACAGCGCGCGGCCCAGCCGCTCGGACTGCTCGGTCCAGCGCGCCAGCTCGCCGTCGCTGACCGCCTCGTCGGTCAGGCCCAGCGCCTGCTCGCCGCCCCGGTAGGCGTTGATGAACTGGGAGAACATCCCGCCCGACAACTGCGCCCGCATGCCGCGCTGGCCCAGCCGTACCCCCAGGTAGACCTCTTTGGTCCAGAAGTCCTTCGCCCACACATGGCGGTACATCTCATCCAGGTAGTCCCGCCAGCCCGGGCCGCCATCGGAGGTGGCGTCCAGCCTGGCCGCCCACTCCCCCGCCGGGTAGGCCCGGTGGGCGATCCGCAGGTGCGCCTCGGTGTCGGGCAGCCGGATCGCCGCCAGCGCCACCGTATTGTTGATCGCCAGCGCCTCCCGCTCGAGCGGGGTGGTGAACTCGTAGGCGTGGGTCGGCAACCGGTAGTACGCCCAGGCGTGGGTCTCGGTCAGCAGGATCCGGTCATCGAAGTAACGGACGCTCAGCCGACTGCGGCCCCGGGTGCGTCCGCTCATCTGGCCACCCGCCGCCGCTGCGGGCTGGCGGCCAGCGCGGCGACCAGCACCCCGGCCAGCGCCGTATAGGCCTGCAGGACCGGTGGGCGCAGCTGCCCGAGCCGGGACGCGGCGGCGCCCGGGTCGAGGCCCTCCCTGATCCCCCGCTCGGCCTGCGGCTCGGCCAGGTGATCGTCCCAGGGCACCCGCACGATAGCCCGGCATCTGCCCCGCACCACCAGTTCTGCCTGTTCGGCGTGCGGCATGCTGCGCTTGGACAGGCCGTTGACCACGGTGATCGAGTTCGCGGCGAGCGCCTCGTAGCCATGGGCGCCGAGCCACTCCTGGGTCATGGCCAGCGCCCGCGCGGCGTCCGGGCTGGCCGGGGCGACCAGGACCAGTTGGTCGGCGACGGCCAGCACCCGGGCCACCGCGGCGGCGCCGGGGTCGGCGAGGGTGAGCCCGTAGCCGGCGGCGACGGCGTCGAAGACCCGGCGGTACTCCAGGTCGCCCATGTCCAGCGCGCCGTCACCCCGGACCTCCGGCACGAATACATCGAGCTGGCCGCGCCCGCGCGGCCAGTGGCCATTGCGCGCCTGGCGCCGAGCCGGAGCCGGGCCACCCGGACCACCCGGACCGGCCAGCAGCGACCCGATTGGCAGCACGGGCCGGGGCGCGGCCAGCTCGGCGAGCGAGTCCGGGGCGGGATTGAGGTCAAGCGCGGCCACCGCTTCCCCGCGCAGGCTGGCGAGCAGGTCGGCGACCATCAGCGTGGTCACCGTCTGGCCGGCGCCGACCGTGCAGCCCAGCACGGCCACCAGCCGGGAGCCATCGACCGGCAGGACGGCCCGCGCCCGGTCGCGCTTGTCGTGATCCGGCCGGCCCGGCCCGACGCCGCCGGGGACGAGCACGACGTGGTCGCGCCAGTTCGTGCTGCGCTGGCCGGCCGGGCCGCTCAGCGCCCGCTCGACCGTCCTGGGCCGCACCGTGGGCGGGACGGCGGGGCCCTGCGGCACGGGCACGACTACCACCGGCGGCCCGGGCGCCCGCACGGATCCGGTCGCCGGGGTGTCCCGGACGGGCGGCGGCGAGGCCACGGGAGCCTGTGCCGCGGCGGAGGGAGGGACGGAGGGAGGACCGGCGGGAGCGAGAGCCTTGGCTGGCGCCTGAGGACCAGCGGTCGCCGGAGGGCTGGCCGGAGCATCGGCGGCAGGAGCACCGGCAGAGGCCGGGGCACTGGCCGGAACCGCGGGACTGGCGGAAGCAGGAACGGGCGGCGCCGAAGCACCGGCGGTCTCCGGAGGGACGGCGGGGGCAGGGGCCCTGGCCGGCGCCGGGGCGGGGGCCGTGCTGCGCCCGGAGGCGCCGAAGGCGGCAGGCACGGACCCGTTGCCGTTGGCACCGCCGGGGCCGTCAGCACCGCCGCGCGCGGCCTCAGCTGCCCGGGCCCCCCTCGGCTTCCCGGCGCCCCGCGCCGCACCGGCGGCCTGGCCGGGCCCCGCGGCGGCCGGGACCCGCACCCGGCCGGATGCCTGGCCGGGCACGTTCGCGGGAACCGGCCGCCGGTCGGCCCTTTCGCCTGGCCGGGCGACAACAGGGACGGCGGCCGGCTCGACGGCAGGCACGGCCGGCCCGGAGGGCACGGCGGGCGGTTCCACGGCCGGCTGGGGCTGGCCGCGCCGCCACACCCGCCCGGTCACGATCATCTCGTCCTTCTCGACGTGGGGCGTCATCCGGCACCAGGCGGACGGCTCGCCGATATAGCGCACCTGGGAAATGATCAGTTCCGGCAGGCGCTTGCTTTCCAGGACCGGCCGGGTGGCCAGCCAGGTGAGGACACCGGGTGGCAGCACATACAGCCAGAACAGGGTGTGACTGAAGGGGAGCCCGAACAGCGTGAGGAGGATCACGTACGGCACCGTGATGGCCGTGAAAACGGCAATCTGGCCCACCGGGAGGGGCATCGGGAGCCGGAAATCGTAGAGCTTGTACAGCCGCTTCTCGATCCGCCAGATGCTGGTATAGGTGGGCAGCTCCACCAGTCGTTTCTCCCTTCCGTTGGAGCCGGGTCAGCCGCCGACGCCCAAGGCCTTCGCTATGCCTTGAGCCAGGGTTTGCACGATGCTCGGGGTGTAGAAGACCACGGCGATCGCGACAGCAAGCACCATGAACTGCACGAACCGGATGATCTCCCGGGTGAACAGGAAGAAGAGCGCCACAATCCCGACGATCCCCAGGAACAGCGGCCCGAAGAGGCCCTGTAGGTAGGACACGAGACCGGAGGTGCTCAGCGCCGCTGGAGCCACCGCGGTCAGTGAAATGAACGACATCGCCTTCTACTCCGGGGTATGGGGGCTTGCGGAGGTGCGGGTGGCCCCAGCAGCCGCCAGGTCATGCTCACGGCGACCCCGCGGTCTGGAACGACGGGCCGATTGCGCTGATGTACCAGGTCCCGCCCTTGTTCACGATCGTCAGTGCGTAACTCATCTCCAGCTGGGCGGGCGGTGATGCCGTGCCCGAGCTGGCCTGCCCGGGGACATTCCACACCACCGTGGCGATGACGTGACGGGTGTCCCCGCCGGCCGGGACGGTCACCCCGCCCAGTGAACCGAAGGTCAGTTGCCCGTTCAGGCCGGTCACGGTCGTGCCGGGGGCCAGGAAGCGGCCAAGCGTGGCCTGGTCACCGCTGGCATAAGCCTGGAAGAAGGCCGGCAGCTGTTTCGTCAGCTCCGCCTGCGAGGCCGCGTCGGAAGTGGGCGGCGCGGGCGTGGGCACCGCGGCCTTCGGCGGCGCCGGCAGCCAGGCCGGCTCGCCGGAAACCGCCAGTGCCCCACCGGCGTAATAGACCGGCACGCCCAGCTCCATCAGATTCCCGTTGACCCGTGCCAGCAGCGTCACCTCTGCGTGATTGGCGTCCTGCACGGTGACGTCCGCGACCTGCTCCGATTGCAGCACCAGCGATCCGTTCCCGTTCCAGCCGAGCTGGGAATCGGCGCCCGCCGGCAGGAACGTGGCCAGTTCGCTGGCGCGCTGGTTGGCGGTGGCAGGATCCGCGTTCAGGTACACCTGTCCGAACTGCAGCGCGTAGGCGCCCGCCAGCGCCGAGGGAAAGTTACTGCTCGGGGTGGCCGCGGGCGCGGGAGCGCCGCTGGTTGTCTCCCCCCCCATGATCGCGGTCACACCGCGGTAGCCGATGAGGAGCAGCACCAGCCAGACCACAACCCGGAAGACCCAGACCAGCCAGCGCCCGCCAGCGCCGCGCCAGCCCGAAGCGGTGCGGTCCTTTCGCCCGCCGCCCTGCGCCAGGTCCCCGGTCCCCGCAACGTAGTCCGCGTTGTATATATCTGATTGCGGACTGCGATCGACGGTTGACCTACGACCCATCGCACCTCCGCCCCCGGGCTCCCGCGCACGCGCAGAGATGCGCGCTCTCCATGTCCGTCCGTGGACCATTCTGCGTCATAAAAGGCTGATCGGGGAGTCCTTTGGCCCCTGCAACATGCGACAATTCGGCCACCGACCTGCGATGACGCGCTGTGGCTACTCCGAACACGCTTCGAACACCCGTGCTGACCTGGGACGATTCGGCAGGGACGAGCCGCCGGGGCCGACTGGGCCGGCTCGGCGCCGACCCAGGCCGGAAGGTCACTTTCCGTAGCGGCATTGCATTCCCGTCAACCTAATGATCATCGTGCACTCTGCCCACGCCAGACGTGTAGCGCACCACCTGGCCGCACTCTCCGCTGGCCAGATCACAGAAGCGAACAACTGTTCGAACTCTACACCACGACAGGCTCCGACGCAGCGTGGGCCGGCACAGCACCCACGGCAAGGCCGCCCCGCCCCGGCCGCCTTGCCTAGTCCCGACCGGCCCGTCCCCGGCCGCCTCGCCCGCGCCGACCGCCTTGCCCGGCTCCAGCCCGCTCTGCTTGTCCCGGCCGCCTCGCTCCGTCTCGGCCGACCCTGCCTGTCCCACACGGCCCTGCCCCACCCCGCAGGGAAGAACGGGCACGCCCGCCGGCCTTCACGTTCCCGCGCCGCTGATGCTCTCGCGCCTCCAGGCGGAGGCTCGGACAGGCCCCGCGCCCCGCCGTGCCCAAGCCCGGGCTGGTTGCCCAGCGCCCCCGCCGGCCCGGCGGCTGCCCCCAAGCGCGCGCCTGCCGCTAGCTGCGGCTGGAGCCGACCGCGCACCGCCGGTGACAGCGGCGGCGCCCCCACACGAGCTTTTGGAGGTCCAGGACCGGCTCTATCCCTGGGCTTCACACTCCCCGCCGCTGCCCCGGGCGGATCAACCCACCCGAGCCCGCCCGAGTAAAGGCCGGTTGGAGAAGTCGTGGAGTTCATGTGGAGAATGCGCCGGAAGCGCTCCGGGGCGCTTCCGGCGGGCCGCCCTCGTCGCCACCGCAGTTATCGTGGACATAGGTGCCGCCGCCCTGATGCGCCCCGCCCGGCGGGGCACCGATCGCAGGCAGACGCGGCCCGTACCAGGCCCCCGAGTTCCCCCAAGCTGGTGCGGGCCGCCCAGCCGCTTCCGTGAACCCGGCCTGCCGCGACCCCCAGATGCCACGGCTTTTCGTCGTGATCACGTCCGTTCCGTCCCGGCTTCAGCGACTGAAAGTGATGTGTGCGGCCGCCGATGAACTAGCCAGGGCGGGTGTGGCGCGGTGGCCGGCCCGGCTTGCGCATCTCACCCACTCGCCCCGGCAGCCGCCCGGCGTCGGCCAGGGCCCGGCGCAGGAGGAACTCGATCTGGGCGTTGGTGCTGCGCAGCTCGTCGGCGGCCCACCGGGCCAGGGCGTCGTGGACCGCCGGGTCCAGGCGCAGCAGGATGCTTTTGCGCTCGCTCACGTCGTTGCCGTGCCTGCCTCACTGGTAGAGGGAGCCGGTGTTGACGACCTGCTGGGTGGCCTGCTCGCTGCACAGCACCACCAGCAGGTTCGACACCATGGCGGCCTTGCGCTCCTCGTCCAGCTCGACCACGCCCTCGTCCTCGAGCCGCTGCAGGGCCAGCTGCACCATGCCGACCGCTCCCTCCACGATCCGCTGCCGCGCGCCCACCACGGCATTGGCCTGCTGCTGGCGCAGCATGGCCTGGGCGATCTCGGCGGCGTACGACAGCCGGGTCAGCCGCGACTCGACCACCACGACTCCGGCCGGCCTGACCCGGTCCGCGATCTCGCCCGACAGCCGCTGCGTGATCTCATCGGCGTTG
>WNFX01003532.1_pt1 | contig 15576 bp, 13 predicted proteins | sample 5400111 | NCBI WGS metagenome assembly WNFX01 (sample SAMN13153363, study PRJNA577476) | soil metagenome | isolation source: 40 cm soil or saprolite under grassland replicate 1 | place: USA:California | collected 2016-06-15 | reverse complement strand
CGGACCTCACCCTTCGCTTCGAGTGCGCGCCTCGCGACGTCGGCCCCGAGCTCGCGCCTGAGCGCTTCTGCCGACGGCTTTCGGGCCCAGACGGCGAGCTCGTCGACGCGACCTGCGGCTTCGAGCAAGCGCTCCCGTGTGAGCCGTCCTGACGTGACCGCCTCCAGGATCGCGCAGTGAGTGGATTCGACGAGCCGGTCGTCGACCTCCGCGCCGAGGCAGAGGGCGTCGGCGCCGGCCGCGAGCGCGCGGACGGCTCCTTCCTCGATGCCGACGGTCGCGCTGACCGCGCGCATCTCGAGGGCGTCCGTGATCGCTACGCCGGCGAAGCCGAGCTCCTCGCGCAGGAGCTCCTGCAGGATGCGCGGACTCAGCGTCGCCTGCTCGTCGTCGAGCGACGGAACGCGGACATGCGCGGTCATAACGGACCGGACGCCGGCGGCGATCGCCGCGCGAAACGGCTCGAGTGCCTCATCCAGGTCCCCGCCAACGACAGGCAGCTCGAGGTGCGAGTCCTGCGAGGTGTCGCCGTGGCCGGGAAAATGCTTCGCGCAACCGGCGACTCCCTGACCCTGAAGGCCCCCCACGAAGGCCGCGACCTGACGAGCAACGAGCGCGGGCTCCGAGCCGAAAGAGCGAATCCCGATCACGGGGTTGGCGGCATTCGAGTTGACGTCTGCGACCGGCGCGAGGTCGAAGTTGATCCCGACCGCAGCCAGCTCGCCGGCGATCGAGGCGGCGACCTGCTTTGTCAGCGCGGTGTCGTCAACGACGCCGAGGGCCCAGTTTCCCGGGTAAGAGCTTCCCGTTCGAGACTCGAGGCGAGTGACATCGCCTCCCTCCTCATCCGTCGCGATGAGCAGATCGCTGTGCTCGGCGCGCAGCGACCGCGCCAGTGACGAGACCTGATCGGGACTTTCGATGTTCCGAGCGAAGAGGACGATGCCGCCGAGGCCACGCTCCAGCCAGCGGAGCACCCAGTCGGGAGCGGTCAGGCCGTCGAAGCTGGGAAAGAGGCATGCCGCAGCGGCGCGCTCGAGCTCGCTGCTCATCCCCTGACTGCGCCGGCGGTCAGGCCAAAGGCGATCCTGCGCTGGATCGCGACGAAGAAGAGCACGACCGGAAGCGCCGTCAGCGTCGCACCCGCCATCAACGGGCCCCAGGCCGTCCCGCGATCGGTGATGAAGCCGGCGAGCCACAGGGTCAAGGTCTGGTTGCCGGCGCTGTGCACCAGGACGGACGCCATGAGGTACTCGTTCCAGGCCTGGATAAAGGCGAAGATCGAGGTCGCCACCAGCCCCGGGCCAATCAGCGGGAGCAGGATGCGGACGAAGGCTCCGAACCGTGTCGAGCCGTCGACCTGCGCCGCCTCCTCGAGCTCCCGCGGGACTCCGAGGAGGAATCCACGCAGCGTCCAGACCGTGAACGGCAGCACGAATGTCAGGTAGGTGACGATGAGGCCACTGAGCTTGTCGACCTGGTTCGCCTTCGAGAGCACCAGGTAGATGGGGATGATCAGCGCGTTGAGCGGAACCATCTGTACGCCGATGATCAGGACGATGAAAGCCTTCCGGCCGTAGAAGCGGAACTTTGCTAGCGCAAGCGCGGCGAGGAAGGCGAGGACGAGCGAGATGGTGACGACGGCGACGACGACGATCAGGCTGTTCTTGACGGAGGTCCAGAAATGCGGCCGGTCGATCGCAGCAGAGAAGTTCGAGAGCGTCGGGTGCGTCGGGAACCAGACGGGAGTGTTCGCAAAGATGTCCGACCCCGGCTTGAACGCGGTCGCGACCATCCAGTAGACCGGGAAGATCATCACGAGGAAGACGAGCAGCCCGAGTGCGTCCACCCCCCAGCGGCGGGCGCGCGTCCGGCGGCTCCGCCGCCTCATCGGCCTGAGACCTGCGAGCGGCGCTCCTGCGAGCGGCGAGCTCATTCGACGTCTCCGAGCTTCACCATCTGCCGGACGTAGAAGACGCTGATCAGCCCCATGATCGCGACCATCACGACGGCGATCGCCGAGCCGAGGCCGTACTCGCTGATCTTGAACGACGTGACGTAGGAGTAGACCGCCATCATGTAGTAGTCAGGCGAGGGCGTCCCGTTGGTGATGAGCCAGATCTGGTTGAAGACCTGGAAGTCCCAGATGATCGAGAGGCTGATCACGATCACGTAGATGGGCTTCAGCAGCGGCAGCGTGATGTCGCGGAAGGCGCGCCAGCGGCTCGCGCCGTCGATCGCCGCAGCCTCGAGTAACTCGCTCGAGACCTGCGTCAGGCCCGCGAACAGCGTGATCGCGACGAAGGGGATGGCGCCCCAAACGATCAACGAGATGATCACGCCCCAGCCGCTCCAGGGATTCGCGAACCAATCGTGGTGGTTGAAGTTCCCGACGCCGAGCTTCGTCAGCGTCCAGTTGGCGACGCCGAACTCGAAGTCGACCATCCAGGACCAGATGGAGATGGCCACGACCACGGGGGTCGCCCAGACGAAGATCAGGCCGGCCGTCAACAGCAGACGCACCCAGGAGCTGAGCTCCACGAGCAGCAGCGCGATCAGCGTCGCGAGCACGACGGTCAGCACGACGCAGGCGGCCGTGACGGCGACCGTCCGCAGAAGCGTGTGCCAGAAAAGGCTGTCGTGGAAGATCTGGGCGTAGTTGGCGGTGCCGATCGCCTCGCCCTTGTGCCGTACGAGCTGGAACAGCCCGTAGTGCTGGAACGAGAGCCGGACGAGGTAGTAGAGAGGGTAGGCCAGGACGGCGGCGATGACCACCGATGCCGGCAGCAGTAGTCCGTAGGGAGCCAACGCGCGCCTGAGGCGCCGCCCGACCGGGCGGCGCCCCTGCGCGTAGGGAGGGGCGACGGAGGCCGCGGCAGCCGGGGAGCGGGAGCTCATCCGGCGAGCATCCCGCTTCCCGGTGCGTCTGTCACGACTTGGCGTTCAGGATCTTGGTGATCGAGGCGCTGGCATCGGCGGTCGCCTTGGCCACGCTCTTGCGGCTCGTGAGGATGTTCGTGCACATGGTCTTGAGAATGTTCGCGTTCTCGACGTTGACCCAGTTCGCCGCGATCGGGACGAACCAGTTGTAGTTCGCCGCTCTCGCGAACGGCGCCAAGGCCGGAATCTTCGCGTTGACGCCCAGGAGCTTCGTCGTGTTGGGGACGTTGCCGGCCTTCGCGATCAGCGTCTCCGAGGCCGTGCCCGTGTAGGCCTTGATCCAGTCGGCAGCGAGCGACTTGTTGTGGCTCTGCGACGGGATGCCGACGTCGGACCCGCCGAGGAAGGTTGGCAGGTAGCGGCCCTTGATGTGGCTCGGCATCGGGTAGGCGCCCATCTTCTTTGCGAAGGACGCTGGCGCCCCGCCACCCTTCGGGTTGTAGACGTACGGCCATTCCCAGCCGTTGCCGATGAACGAGGCGGCGCGGCCCTTGGCGAACGGAATGCTCGGGTACGGATGCGCCTCGTCGTTCGTCTTGCTCGCCCGCGAGAACTTCAGCACCATGCCCTTGAAGGCGGTGAGGGCCTTGATCCCCTGCGGCGAGTTGAGCGTGCCCTTCCATTTACCGCCCTTGTTCGTCGCGATTTGGCCGCCGTAGTCGGCGACGAAGGACATGGCGACGTACCAGTTCTGGCCGGGCTCGTAGAAGGCAGAGAAGTTCGAGTTCTTGCCGTACTTCTTCATCAGCTTCGAGTTGACGGCCAGGAACTTCGCGTACGTCTTCGGAGGCGAGCGGAAGCCGACGCTGCGGTAGAGGTCCTTGCGATAGATCACCGCGCGGGCGCCGGCGTAGTACGGGACGCAGTAGGTCTTGCCGCCGTACGTGCACGACTGCTTGAGGCCCGCTAGCCAGGTGCTCGAGTTCGGGTAGTTCTTCGGCTTGATCGCCTGGAACGCCCCGGCGGCCATGTACTTGGCGGTCTGGCTGTTGCCGAGCTCGATCACGTCAGGCGTGTCACCCGCTGCGATCGAGGCATCGAACTTCTGGAGCACGCTGTCCCAGCTTTGGTACTGGACGTTGACGTCTACTCCGGAATGCTGCGCCTGGAACTGGCTGGTCGCGTTCGCGACCGCCGCCGGCCAGCCGTTCTGTGCGTCGCTCATCAGCCAGACGGTGATGCTCGAGGCAGAGGCCTTGCCTGCGGACTTGTTGCCGCCCGACGCGGTCGAGACCACGACAGAGAGCGCGGCCGCGAGTGCGACAGCGGCGAAGATGCGAGCTTTCATTGACGATCCCCCAGCTTCGTGGTGAACCGCCCGCGCATGTTCATCCGCCGGTGGCGGTGCGGATGACGCGTGAGGCGGCAAGGAACTGGTACATACCACTTCGCCACAATTGCGCACCCTTTCACACTAGAGCCAAGGATGTCAAGACCACTTTACGGAGTGCCTAAGAGGCCGCCATGCGCGGGATCCGACTCGACCGCGCGTCTCGTGCTTCCGGCTGCGTGCTGAGGTCGGTCACGATCCTGTAGCGGTCGCCGCGGTAGACCGAACGCACGAACTCAACCACCTCGCCGCTCGAATCACGGCTCACCCGCTCGAACAGGAATGCCGGCGAGTGCAGTGGGACGCCTAAGGCCTCCGACTCCTCCTCGTCGGTCACCGTCGGCTCGATCGTCTGCACGCCGCCGGCGATGGTCGTGACGTAACGCTTGCGGAGGAGCTCGTAGAACGAGTGCTCCTGAAGGTCGGCGGCGGTTAGGTCCGGCACGAGCGACTCTCGGACGTGCAGCGTTTCGATCGCCATCGTCTCGTGGTCGGCCAGGCGGAGCCGTTTCGCCACCATCACCGGCTCGGAAGGTGAGACGTGCAGCAGCCGGCCGAGCTGTGCGCCCGCGGGGACGATCTTCAACTCGAGGGTGCGGCTGGCCGGGCTCATTCCCCGGCGTTGCATGTCCTCCGTGAAGGAGGTCATGGTCAGCTCCTGAGCGATCTTCGGTTCACTGACGAATGTGCCCGAGCCGCGGCGGCGGACCAGGTAGCCGTCGCGGACGAGCTCGTCGAGCGCGGCGCGGACGGTGAGACGCGAGACGCCGAGGTCGGCGGTGAGCTGCCGCTCGGAGGGAATCGCCTCGCCGATGCCGAGCGCTTCGATCAACTCGAGCACACGTTCGCGGGTCTCACGTTGTTTGGTCATGGCGTCGCGGGTGTGAGCTCGTGAGGCAGCGGCTCGTCGGCGCGCATGTCACTCGGGGCAAGCAGGCTGAATCCCGTGTCGAGGTCGAAGAAATGGAACCGGGTGGGGTCGACGGCCAACGTCAGTGACCGGCCGACTTCGGCGTTCACTCGTGGGTCGATTCGGGCGCCGAAGAGCGCCTGCTCCTGTGCGAGGAGCGTCCCTTCGTCGTCCTCGGCTTGCCCCGCTTCGAGGCCGATTCGCGGCGCGTCGACGGGAAAGAAGACGTGGGCGTCCGACCCGAGCTCCTCGACGACGGCGGGCTCGACCTCGATCGTGGGTGAGCCCGGTGGCGCGGAAGCTGCCGCCTCGAATGCCTCCGGGCGAATTCCTAGCGTCACCTTGTGATATCCGGGAGCCGGTCGCCGACCCGGATCAAGCCGGATGCGTAGACGGCCGAAGACGGCGTCGTCGCCGGCGATGACAGCCTCGACGAGGTTCATTGCCGGTGTGCCGATGAACGCGGCCACGAACACGTCGCGCGGCTCGTGGTAGAGGCGCTGCGGCGTGTCGACCTGAAGGATGCGGCCGTCGCGGATCACCGCGACCCGCTGCCCGAGCGTCATCGCCTCGGTCTGGTCGTGGGTGACGTAGACGGTCGTCGTGCCGAGCCGCCGGTGCAGCTGGGAGAGCGAGGCTCGCATGCCGACGCGGAGCTTGGCGTCGAGGTTCGAAAGCGGCTCGTCCATCAAGAACGCTTTCGGCTCGCGCACGATGGCACGGCCCATCGCGACCCGCTGCCGTTGCCCACCCGAGAGGTGGGCGGGCCGGCGGTCGAGCAGCTCCTCGAGCCCGAGCAGCTCCGCCACCTCCTCCACCCGCTGCTTGGCCTCCTCCTTCGGCGCCCGTCGTACCTTCAGGCCGTAGCCGATGTTCTGCCGGACTGTCATGTGGGGGTAGAGGGCGTAGCTCTGGAAGACCATTGCGATGTCGCGGCTTCGGGGGGCGAGGTCGGTGACGTCCCGGCCGCTGATCGAGATCCGCCCCGCACTCACCTCTTCGAGGCCTGCGATCATCCGGAGCAGGGTCGACTTGCCGCAGCCCGAAGGGCCGACGAGGACGACAAACTCGCCGTCCCCGATCTCCAGCGTTACGTCGTCGACGGCGACAATGCCGCCGGAGAAGACCTTCGAGACGTTCTCGAGCTCGATATTCGCCATGTCGATCCTGCCGGACGCAGAAGGAAGAGCATAGGACCGCTCCGGGGAAAAAGCAAGACCAAAATGTTCCAAGATCGGTGAATTGGTATTGACCACACGCCGGTCACAGGCTTAGACTGGCCCCGTGTCGCCCGGAGACCCCCCGACGAAGGATCACGGTCACCTCGACGACCTGGTAACCGAAGGGCGACCCTCGCCTCCCAAGGATTACGAGTCACTTTCGACCGCCGAGCTCGTCGAGCTCATGAACCGCGAGGACGCCGCGGTTCCGGCAGCAGTGGGCGCGATCGCCCGCGAGCTCGCCGACGTCGTCGACGCGGTGGTCACGAAGCTTCGTGGCGGCGGGCGGCTGATCTACGTCGGCGCAGGCACCTCCGGCGCCCTTGCCGCGGTCGACGCGGGAGAGTGCGAGTCGACGTTCTCGACCCGGCCGGGACAGGTGCTGGCGCTCGTCGCGGGCTCGAGCTTCGGCCCCGGTCCGGCGCGCGATGCTGCCGAGGACGACGCACGCGCGGGAACGGATGCCATCCGTTCGATCGAGGTCTCCGCAGGCGACGCGGTCATCGGCATCAGCGCGAGCGGCCGCACGCCCTACGTCATCGGCGCGCTGGAAACTGCCGCGGCTACCGCGGCGCTCACCGCCTGCGTGGTCTCCGTGCCTAACTCAGAGCTGGCGCGGATCTGCGAGCACGAACTGGCCGTCGTCGTCGGCCCGGAGTTCGTCGCCGGCTCCACGCGCCTGAAGGCCGGGACGGCGCAGAAGCTCGTCCTGAACACGATCTCGACCCTTTCGATGATCCGGCTCGGCAAGACCTATGGCGACTTGATGGTCGACGTCGCGGCAACGAACGAGAAGCTGCGCGCGCGCGCTCGCCGGGCCGTGCAGCTTGCGACCGGTGCGTCCGACGACGAGGTCGACCGCGCGCTGGCCGCGGCCGACGGCAGTGCGAAGGTCGCGATCGTCTCCCTGCTTGCAGGCATCGGCGCGGATTCGGCGACCGAGCGGCTCGACCGGTCGGGCGGAAACGTCCGAGAGGCTCTGCGATGAGGCTTGGCGTCTCGGCTGCCCTGATCCAGGGGCGCTTGCTCCCGGGCGACGTCGAGGTCGCCGACGGCACGATCGCCGCGTACGGGCTCGCGTCGCCGAACGGCCGCGGAATCGCCGTGCCCGGCTTCGTCGACCTCCAGGTCAACGGGTTCGGAGGTGTCGATCTGCTCGAAGCCGACTCGGAGGGTTTTCGCAAGGCCGGCGACGCGATGCTCGAGACCGGCGTGACGGCGTACCTGCCGACGTTCATCACGGCGCAAGAGGAGCACCTGCTCGCCGCGTTGCGCGAGCTCCCGCAGTCGAACGGTGGCCCTCGTATCCTCGGCGTGCACCTCGAGGGGCCTTTCCTCGCTTCGACCCGGCTCGGGACCCACCCTCCCGCCTGGCGCCGGGACCCGGATGTCGCCTTGCTCGAGCGTCTGATCGGGGCCGGCCCGGTCCAGCTCGTCACGCTCGCCCCGGAGTTGCCCGGCGCCGACGTCCTGATCGACCTCCTGCAACTGCGGGGCATCACCGTCTCCTGCGGGCACACGGACGCGACCGCCGAGGAGGCCGAAGTCGCGTTCGACCGGGGGATTCGAACCGTGACGCACCTCTTCAACGCGATGCGGCCACTGCGGCACCGCGATCCCGGACTCGTCGGGACGGCGCTCGCGCGCGAGGACGTCGTCGTCCAGATCATCGTGGACGGCATCCATCTCGCCGACGAGACGGCGAAGGTCGTCTGGCGCGCCGCCGCCGGCCGTGTCGCGCTCGTCACCGACGCGATTGCGGGAGCCGGTGCCGTCGAAGCCGACGGCGACTACAGCCTCGGCAGCCTCGAGGTCTCGGTTCGCGACGGAGTCGCACGAGGACCGGACGGCGTTCTCGCCGGCTCGCTGCTGACGATGATCGAAGCGGTTCGCAATCTCCACGCTCTCGGCGTGCCGCTCGAGGACGCGCTGACGGCGGCTACCGCGGTGCCGGCCCGCGTCATCGCCGAGCCGAACGCCGGCCGTCTGGACGTCGGGCTGGCAGCAGACGTCGTCGTTCTCGACGACAGCCTCGAGATCGAGCGGGTACTTCTCGGTGGGGAAGCTCGTGTCGTTGCCTAGCCCGGCCCCGCGGGACGAAGCCCCGCGTCTTCCCGGCGAGATCTTCGCGCGCGAGATCCACGAACAGCCGGACGCCCTGTTGAGTCTCCTCGAGCACGAAGCGGAATACGCCGCGCTCGCCCGGGCGATCGAGGATCGAGCGCCCACACTGATCCGGTTCGTCGGTCACGGTTCGTCCGACAACGCGGCCACGTACGGCGTTTACGCGTTTGGGCTCCTGCCGCGGCTGACCGCCGTGCGCGACTCGATCTCGCTCAGCGTCTACTACGACGCCGAGCTCGATTTTTCAGCGTCAGTGGTCATCGCTCTCTCCCAGTCCGGGCGTACGCCCGACGTCGTCGCGTACGTCGAACGCGCGCGCGCCCGGGGGGCGTTCACGGTTGCACTCACGAATGAAAACGGAAGTGAGCTCGAGCAGATTGCCCACGCAACGCTGCCGCTCGCCGCCGGCGCGGAGTGGGCCGTCGCGGCGACCAAGACCTACGTGAACCAGCTGGCCGCGCTGGCGTTGCTCGCAGGCGGCATCGCCGGCCGCGGCGTCGAGCTCGCCGACGCCGTTCGCGCGACCGCGGAGCTTCTCTCTCGATCCCTCTCCACCTTCGACGCCGGCATGCGGCCGATCGCGACCTCCTTTGCCTATGTCGGCAGGATGTATGCGATCGGCCGCGGCCTCGAGTTCGCAACCGCTCGCGAGGTGGCGCTGAAGCTGACGGAGACTTGTCGCATCGCCGCCAAGCCGTTGACGGCGACCGACCTCGCCCATGGGCCGGTCGCCGCGCTCGACTCGCTGTTCCCCGTCTGGGCGATTGCCTCGCGAGATGCAAGCCTGCCGGCCGTGATCGAGGCTGCGACCCGCGTTCGGGACGCCGGTGCGACGATCGTCGGCTCGGGCAGCGCCGCAGACGAGATCGACGCGTCCTACGTGCTGCCCGTTCCCGCTGCGCCGACGCCGGTTCTCGCTCCGCTGCTCTCGGTCGTTCCGGGGCAGCTCTTCGCCGCCGCCCTTGCCCAGACGAAGGGTTACGACGCCGACCGGCCGGAAGGCCTGAACAAGGTCACCATCGCCCGTTGAGGGCGTGAGCAACCGTGACACGCGAGAAGCGGTGGGCCGAGGGTCCGGGTTTAGCCGAGTTCGGCGACGACGAGGCGGTAGCCGGCATCGAGTTCGGGCAAAGCCAGCAGTGAGGCGTAGCGGCTGTGCCAGGAGCGATCGGTGAGATCGCGCGCAAGCCGAGCGACACCGTCGGCCACAAGCCGACCGTCGAGCAGGGCGAAGGTTGACATGTTCGCCCGTATGGCTTCGTCGAGATAGGCGTTCGGTCGGCGCCAGTAGGCGGCGGTGAAGCCGTCCGTGCAATCGGCGGGCACCGGCACGGGTTCGATCGTGACGCGGCCCAACACCTCGAACTCGACCAGCTGGGGATAGCGGGAGGTTGTGGCGCCGGCGAGGCCGGGGAAGTAGTCGTCGAGCCAACCGAAGTTCGCATCGGGGTCGTGCGTGAAGAAGACGGCGCGCCTCTGCGCGACGCGGCGGATCTCGGCGAACGCTGCTGGACGATCCGCCCAGTGATGGGCGGCCAGGACTGCGAGTGCCGCGTCGACGCTCTTGTCCGGCAGCGGTAGCGCCTCAGCTACGCCGCGGACTGCTGGTGGGAGCGACGGAGGCCGCTGCCGGATCATCAGCTCGGACGGCTCGACCGGGACGACCGCAAGATCGGTCGGTTCGTAGGAGCCCGAGCCCGCGCCGATGTTCACGACGGAAGTGGCCTCGCCTAGCGCTGCGCGAATCACGCGCGCGATGGTCGGGTCTGGGCGACGCGTCTCGGCGTATGCGCCGCCGATTCGGTCGTAGCGGACGTTCTCGATGACGCAGGCTAGTGCTTCGTGCTTCGTCGTCAGGCTCGTTCGGTCGAGGCGTGGCCTGTGACCAGGCGTTCGCGGTCGAAGAGCCGTGAGACGATCCGCCACGCGACGAGATCCGCAGCGAGGAGTGCGAGCGCGAGCCCGATCGCCAGCGAGACCGATGGTGTGATCACCTGGAATGACATCAGCGACGTGAAGCCGAGCAGGGGGAGACCGGCGAGGGTGGCGAGTTGTTGCGCGACGCGGACGTCGCTTGCGCGGGTGGAGATCCCGATGCCGACCCAGATCGCCCAGAGGGCCAGCAGCGGCGTGAACAGGATCTGGGCGAGCAGCTGCGGTGTGTGCCAGACGACTGCGCTCACGACATGCGCGGCACCGAGGCGGAGGCTGATCGCGGCGACGAAGTAGACGGCATAGGCGACCCCGACCGACGGCACGAACGCGGCCACGGCCTTGCCCAGGAGAAGCTCGGAGGCGGTGACGGGTGCGGTGAGGACGGGCTCGAGCGTTCCCTGGTCTCGCTCGCCGACCACCGAGTAGGCGGCGATCACCGGTGGGATCACGAGCGGGATGATCAGCATCAGCAGCGAGAGCGTGCCGACGGCGCTCCGCACTGCGGCGCCGCTGGCCGAGGCGGGGATGCGGAACAGGGTCACCATCGGCGTGATCAGGAAGACGAGGGGCAGCACCGCCATCGTCCCGACCACGAAGCGGTTGCGGCGAAACTCGCGCACCTCCTTGCGCACGACGGTGAGGACACGCTGGAGGCTCATCGGGTCGCCTCGACGTCGTCGTCGATCAGTTCGAGGTAGACGTCCTCGAGCGAGTGTCGTGCCTCGGCGAGCGAGAGCACGTCGGCGCCGGCGGCGACGAGCGCGCGCGTCACGTTCGGTGCGGTCGTGCGCGGGTCGCTGACCGTCAGCACATACCCGTTCGTGTCGTCGGGGCGCCAGCTCTCCACGCCGGGGACGGCGAACACTTGCTCGGGTGATTGCAGTGGTGCTGCTGTCCGGACGAGGAGCATCCTTTTGAACAGGCGGTCGCGCAGCTCGTCCGGGCGGCCGATCGTGCGCAGGCTGGTGTTGAGGATCGCGACCCGGTCGCAGAGCCGCTCGGCTTCCTCGAGCCGATGTGTCGTGAGGAACACGGTCACGCCGCGGCTACGCAGCCCATCGATCAGTTCGTGCACCTCGCGGGTTGCGACGGGGTCGAGGCCCGAGGTTGGCTCGTCGAAGAAGACGATTGTGGGATCGCTGAGGAGCGTGCGCGCCAGTGCGACTCGCTGCCGCAGACCCTTCGAGAGGCTGCCGCAGGGATCGTTCGCCCGGCCGGCGAGGTTGACTGCGTCCAGCGCCTGCCTGATCCGCTCCTGCGGACGGTCGACGCTGTACAGACCGGCAAAGAACTCGAGGTTCTCGCCCACCGTAAGGCGGAGGTAGAGGCCAGGGTTCTCGGGCATCACCGCGATCCGCTGTCGGATCTCGACACCGCTCGCGTTGTCGAGCTGGACGCCCGCGACGAGGGCCGACCCCGACGTGGGAGCAATCAGCGTTGCCAGCATCCGCACCGTCGTCGTCTTGCCGGCGCCGTTGGGGCCGAGGAAGCCGAACACCTCACCAGCCGCAACCGTGAACGACACGGCGTCCACCGCGACCCGATCGCCGAACCGTTTAGTCAACTGTTCGACGATGAGCGCCGGAGGGCCCGAAACAGCCGGACGCTCGCGCTGCGCCGCCACCGTCCGCACAGTCGCCGTCTCCACTAGAGACGCGCGAAGAGAACCATTCGGCTGCGGAGCGTCAGCTCGTGGAGGGTCGTCTCGTTGCGCCCCGCCGGTGCGGAGCGCGACCACGACGTAGGCGGCAACGGTCACGATAACCACGGGGACGCGCGCGGACGTGTGCAGCAGCGTGAGCACGCCGACTACGAGCGCGACGGCGACGAGAGTGATCAGCCAGCCCTCCAACGTGATCGGGCGCCAACCGACGCCGACGCGGCGGAACCACGGCTTCGCTATGGGCCGCTGCATCTAGCCGCAACTCGATCGGGGAATGACGCCGCTCGCACGGTGTCAGCGTAAGGATCCGCCGGCGGCGAACCGCCTCGGAAGGAACGCGCCATCGCTGATCCGCTCCTGCTTGACACGGTTTTGCGCCGCGGGTTAAGACTCGCCGCCGAAGCAGTCGGCGCCGCGGCCGCCCGCTGACGCGGGGCAGAAGGAGGACAGGAATGTCCGCAACCCACGTATGCCGCCGCAGGACCTTCTTCGATCCGCACGCACTTGCTCGTGACCTGGCGACGGCGGTCATGCGTTAGGAGCAGGTCCCCGATCTGCCGCTCTACGGCCCGTGCCAATCGCCGGCTCTAAGGCTCCTCAGAGTCGGATCAGATTGACGCCGGCGAGCGGGTGGTGGATCTGCTGCATCGCGCCGCCTGTCGCCAGGTTGCCGAGGTCGATCACGGCGAAGCCCGCGTCCTGGAACAGCGCGACGACGTCCGCCTTCGCGTCGGCGTCGTCGCCGGAGACGAAGATCACGCGCTGGCCACCTGCCTCGTGTGGATCCGAGCCGAGTACGTCGGCGCCGAGCGTGTTGGCAGCCTTGACGAGCCGCGCGCCGGCAACAAGGTCGGCGACGAGCTCGCTCGACGTTCTCCCTTGGAGATCGTCGGCGGCGAAGTCGTTGGTCGCGTCGATGACGACCTGACCGTTCCAGTTAAGGCCTTGGACGGCTTCGGGCACGCGGTCCCAGGGCACGGCAATGACGACGATGCCGGCCGCTGCTGCCTTGTCCGCCGTCACCGCCGAGACTCCCTCGCCAAGGGGCGAGACCACTGACGTCAGCGAGTCCGGGCCGCGGCTGTTGGCGATCACGACGCGGCGGCCGGCGCGCAGCGCTGTCCGCGCCATCGCTTGCCCGAGCCGCCCAGCGCCGATGATTCCCACTGAGTCGGTCACGGTTGCCCATCGTATTCGGACGCGAAGAGGTAGCTCACAGCAAGGCTCCGATAGGGCCGCCAGCGATCCGACACCTCAGCCACTTCGTCTTCGTCCGGAAGGTGGTCGAAGCCGTACGCTCGTTGGATCGCGCGCCGGAGCGCGAGGTCGCCCGAGAGAAAGACGTCCGGCCGATCGAGAGCCACGAGCAGGAAGCCACGCGCGGTCCACAGCCCGATTCCGGGCACCTCGGTCAGGGTTGCCTCGACCTCGTCGTCGGTCATGCGCGAGAGCGCCTCGTCGCTCAGGCGTCCGTCGACGAACCTCTCCGCAAGCGCGCGTAACGTCTGGCCCTTTCGAGCCGAGAACCCGCTGTCGCGCAACACCTGGGGATCAGCCGCGAGCAGCTCGGCCGGCGACGGCAGATGCCCTCCAAATCGCTGCTGCAGATGCGAGATGATCGCGCGGGTCGAGCTGACGGATAGCTGTTGGCCTGCGACCTGGAAGACGAGCGTCCCGAAGGCATCAAGCGGAGGAAGCTCGTCCAGCCAGGCCCGCGGGCGGAAAGCCGGCCGCGCGTCGATCACCTGTGCGAGCACCGGGTCCGCCTTCCGAAGGAACTCGCGCGCCTTGGGATCGGCAATCGCGCTCGATTCCGGGGTGCAGCCTCCACGCTCATGTTTTTAGCAGCCGCTCGGTGAGCACGATCTCGATGACGTCGGCCACCGTCTCTTCGCGTGCCCAGTCGCGTTGGAGGGAGTCGGATGAACCGGATCGACCTGAAGAGGACTGCCCTCGCCCTTCTCGGGGTTGGGCGCTCCCGAAGTCAGGCGCGTCCGTCGAGCGCGAGGTCGACGGCCTGGTCGAGGGTGAGCTCTCCTCCCTCGGCGCACGCGTCGGCGAAGGCTGCGTCCGAGAGCTGCGCGCGAATCCGAGACGTCGTTTCGTAGTTGAGTTGATCGACGTCGAAGCGGCGTCTGCTGACCTCGTCGGGAATGGTGGCAAAACTCGCCAAGAGGCGCGCGGCGGTGACGGCTTCGCCGGCGGCCGCCAGAGCGGCCGCGAAGCGGCAGAGATCGACGCCGGTGTCGAGGACGTCGCCCAGCTCCCGGTGGATGCGCAGGCTGTGGCGCAGCAGCGCGATCGCGTCGTCGACGCGCCCTTCCTCCATCGCGTAGTCGGCGAGCGCGCCGAGGCTGCTCGCCTCCATCCGCTGGTTCCCCGTCGAGCGTGCAGGCGCGAGGTTCTGTTCGTGGAGCGTACGAGCCTCGCCACGCTCGCCAAGCGCCTCGTGCGCGAAGGCGAGGTGACGCGTCGCGAGGAGCGCGCTGTGCTCGTCGCCGAGCGCACGGAACGCGCGGATGCTCTCCTCGAAGAGCACGCATGCGCGCACGGGGGCGGGCGCGAGGTTGCCGAGCATGAACGTCGCGTAGGCCGCGCTCCAGCGGTCGCCGAGCGCATCGGCGACGGCGATCGCCTCCTCTGCTCGGGCCGTCGCCACGGCCTCGTCGCCGGTGTTGGCGGCCATCACCGTGGCGCCGATCAGCGCCTTGGCGCGGGCGGGAGTCGCGTCCTCGCTGGCCGCCAGCGCCCGCTCGAGCCGGCGGCGGCCTTCGCCGAGGCGTCCTCGCAGGTACCAGAACCGCCACAGCGCGCCGGCCAGCCGCTGTACCAGCCGTGCTTCCCCGCCCGCCTCCAGGCGGTCGAGCGCGGAGCGCAGGTTGTCCTCCTCGAGCTCGAGCCGGTCGAGCCACGGGCCCGGCGTCCCGCGCAGGAGCGGCTCTGCCTGCTCGGCGAGCGTCAGGAAGTACTCGACGTGCCGGCGGGCAGGTTCGTCCGCGGCGTCGGTGCGTTCGAGCAGCTCCCGCGCGTAGTCGCGGATCGTCTCGAGCATCGCCTGCCGCGGCTCGGCATCGCCGGACGGAAGCTGCACGAGGCTCTTGTCCGCGAGCGCCGCCAGCCGCTCGATCACGTCGCCGTCGCCGCAGACCACCTCGGCGGCCTCGAGCGTCCAGCCGCCGGCGAAGACCGACAGTCGGGCGAAGAGGTCGCGCTCCTCCGGCGTCAGGAGCTCGGCGCTCCACTCGAGCGTCCGCCGGAGCGTCCGGAGCCGCGGCGGCTGGTCGACCGGCCCCTTCGTCAGGAGCTCGAGGCGCTCGCCCAGCCGCGCGAGCAGCGCCTCGAGCGGCACGACGTCTGCGCGGGCGGCGGCGAGCTCGACCGCGAGCGGCAGGCCGTCGAGCCGCCGGCAGATCTCGGCGACCGCGGCGAGGTCCGCTCCGGCCCGGTCGACGAT